>ENA-OQLI01001566-OQLI01001566.1-human-gut-metagenome-genome-assembly--contig:-NODE-1566-length-15597-cov-3.297673_pt1 | contig 15597 bp, 13 predicted proteins | sample MGYA00242805_ERZ504812 | MGnify/ENA primary metagenome ERZ504812 (study PRJEB26092, sample SAMD00036430) | human gut metagenome | host: Homo sapiens | study: EMG produced TPA metagenomics assembly of...
GTAAAGGCTGTACAGCCCCCCAAGCCGCCGGGGTAATGTACAGTGATTTCGAACGGGTATTCATTAAAGCCGAGATTATCGGGTTTGATGAGCTAGTGGAACTGGGTTCGATTCACGCTGCGCGTGAGGCCGGAAAGCTGCGCCAAGAGGGCAAAGACTACGTGATGCAAGACGGAGACGTAGTCGAGTTCCGCACGGGGCTTACGTCTGGGGGGAAGAAGTAGGACGAGCGGAGACGTCGCCGTGAGCGAGGAGAGTACGCCAATGCATGAGACCGAGGGCGTTGTTGCAGAAACTACGGCCTGCAGGCTTGCAATACGCCAAGCATTTCTTCGCCCGGTGTAGCGACGAGTGAGGGAGCGCATAGATGACAGCTTACGAGGATGTGTTGCAATGGGCAGTGTCGAGACCTTGGTGGCAACAGAAGGCTTTGGCTCGTATGGCCACCGAAGGGCCTCTTGATGAGCAAGACTATGAGGAGATCGCAAAAAGCTTGCTCCAAGAACCTGAGTCGGCGCCTAATGGTGGTTGGTTTGCAAAACTCGTACCTTCAGAGACAACAAAAGATGAGTCGGTTCGCATAGTTGCGGTGAAAGAACTCACGAATGTTAATCGCCTTGCCGCTGACCAAGAACTTACATTTGAACCAGATGGTCTCACCGTGGTGTTTGGAAACAACGGTAGTGGTAAGTCCGGTTATGCCCGGGTGATTCGTTCAATAGTTCGTGCGCGCCATAAGGGTGACATTCTCCCTGATGTATTCGCTGATACGGATGATTCCCCGTCAGGTAAAGTCATTTTTCAGGTTGGCGATACTGAGAGAACGGCCCAGTTAGGCCAATCGGCTGACCCTGACTTCAGTCGCGTTGCCTTCTATGACGAGCACTGCGGAGATACCTACCTGACCAAAGAAACGGAGATTTCTTACCGTCCCTCGGCTGTGCAGCTATTGGAGGAGCTCGGGAAGGTATGTGTCGGTGTGCATAAAGTGCTTTCGAAGTGGAAGGAACAGAAAAGCAATAGTGGACCTCTGCCTGAGGTTAGCGTAGGGAGTGCTGGAGAGAAGTTCCTTAAAGGGCTGAATGCTGCTACAACGGACGATGAGTTGACAGCAGCAGTCGCCTGCCCATCCGACGTGGCTGAGCTCCTTGAGAAACAGATGAAAGAGGTTTCTCGCCTTCGAGAAATCGATCCAACTAAAGAAAGAGATCGTCTGAAAGAGGCAGCTGAGGCTCTCGATTTGATCGCTGATCATTTGGAGGAGATCGACAAAAATATTGGAGTTCAAGCCGAGACGCAGCTGAGAGAGCTGACCGAGAAGGCTGAAACTGCGCAGAGGGCAGCGGATCTTGCCTCGTCTGAGGCGTTCGACAACAAAGAGCCCCTGAGCGAAGTTGGGTCACAGGCATGGAAGGCACTGTGGAGGGCAGCGGAATCATATTCGAAGGTGGCTTATCGGAATCACGACTTCCCACATACCACTGACGGGGCAGTCTGTGTTCTGTGCCAACAGGCGCTAGGCACTGATGCCGCAGAACGTCTTATGAGATTCCAACAGTTTGTCATGGACACGACGGCTCAAGAAGCACAAGCTGCACAGGAAAAGGCAGCTGCCTTTAGGAAGGAAATTGACGGAGTAGAGGTCGAACCAGCCACTGTGCAAAGGGCTATTGAGAAGTTAAAGCACATTGCAGAGATCGATACGGAAAAAATTGATTCGATAATAGAGGTGTTAGATAATCGTAAGTTCGCACTATTGTCTGACGGAAAGCCGAAACGTGTTGAGGTTATTGTCGCTGTCTCTGCTCTGCGTAAAGAAGCCGCTTCCTGCCGTGAACAAGGCAAAAAAGTGGACGCAGAGAGTTTCAAACAAAAACTGGCCCAAGCAAAGTCGAGAGAATGCCAACTGCGTGATCAGATTGCGATGCGGGACGGGCGGCAACTTATAGAAACGGAACGAACTAGACTTCAGGAGTTGGCGAAGCTCGATGAAAGACTTTCGGAGACTAACTCTCGTCAAATCACTGAGAAGGTGAAAGAACTCACCCAGAAATACGTAACTGGGGAGGCGAGCCAATACTTCACGCGCGAGGCGAAGAAGCTCGGCCTGGAACGCGTCACGTTCGGATGCACCAGAGCCCAAAAAGGAACTCTACTCCACAAGGCAGATTTGGTGGGTGCCCATCGTGGAAGGCTCGAGCATGTCTTATCTGAAGGGGAACAGACCTCACTCGGTTTTGCAGGTTTTCTCACAGAGGCTCACTTCGACGCGAGTAAGTCGGCTCTGTTTTTCGATGATCCGGTTTCTTCCCTTGACCATATGAAGCGCGAGTCTGTTGCGAGGCGCATCGTAGAGCTAGCTAAAAATAGGCAAGTTGTGGTGTTCACGCATGACGTAGCCTTCACCATGTTCCTGCATAAAGCGGCAGACGAGTCCAGTGTCAAATTTGCTACACGAGGCATTGAAAAACGGAGGGAATTGGGGCCAGGTTACACGACTTTGCACCATCCCTGGACCGCGAAGGATGCTGCCCAACGTGTCAATGCTCTCCGGGAGAAAGTTGCGACTTTGCGCCGCAATGAGAAGGGGATGAGTGAGGCGGACTATCTGCGAGCAACCCAAGATATTGCAGGCCACATGTCGCAGACCTGGGAGCGCATAATCAGCCAGGTTATCGCCGAGCCACTGGTTGACTATAAATCTTTAGAAGTCCGAGTTGGGAAACTGCGAATCATTGGTCGTGTAACAGAAGAAGACGTGAAAACCTATGATGACTCCTACAGTCGCATCTCTGGGTGGGCGTCACGGCACGATCCTCATCCTGAACTTAATTACGTTCCACCGGATGTCAAAGAGCTAGAGGACGAAATTGAAGTCATTGCAAAATGGCTGAAGAGAGTGAAGAAATACCAGTCGTAACCAAGTTTTTGCGTGTGAGGGTATTTGCTGTAATTGATCTCAGAGGTGAGCCAGAGCGTGTCTTCGTTTGAGGTCAGAGTGCACGTATAGCCAAGGGAATAAAGTCGAATTCAAATTTAACGTCTAGCGTTAATAACGTAATGCGTTAGCAGGGAGGTAGTAATCCTCTGACTACTCATAGGAACAATTCTCTGAAAAGTGCTCAGTGAATTGCTTGAAAAGTGCTCAACAAATTCTCTGAAAAGTGCACAATGAATTGCTTGAAAAGTGCTCAATGCCCAGGTAGACTTCTTTTAGAGGTGGGGTAATGAGCTTAATAAAACCAGGATATCGGTCAAGACTTATTGACGAAAAAATCGCAAGATACTTAAACATCTTCGGAGCTGTCTGTGTTGAGGGACCGAAGTGGTGCGGAAAGACCTGGACAAGCTTGGCGCATGCAAATAGCGTGAGTTATCTAACGGATCGAAGTCAGCGTGACCTGGCAGGGGTTAATCCCAAATACATTTTTACTCATCAAAGTCCTCAATTGATTGATGAATGGCAGATTGTTCCCGAGATTTGGGATGCAGTACGGCATGAGTGTGACACGGATCGGAAAAAAGGGAAATTTCTCCTGACTGGTTCAACCGCTTTGAAAGTCAATGAAGGTGAGCACAAGGTATTCCACTCTGGGGTAGGAAGAATAGTAACCCTGCGCATGCATCCTATGAGTCTGTATGAATCAGGTGATTCCACCGGAGAAGTATCTCTGTCTAGCCTATTGCAAGGAACGGTTAAAACGGGATACGTGGGCGATGTGAACCTGGAAAAACTTGCCCGCCTCATCGTGAGAGGGGGGTGGCCAGAAAACATCGATATGGCGGAGGAAGATTGCGCAGTTATTCCCGAGAGTTATATTGATTCTTTGGTAACTAAAGATATGCATGAAGGGGCAGGAAGGAAACGTAATCCGCACAAGATGCGTATGCTTTTACGTTCGCTTTCCAGGAATGAATCAACTTTAGTCGGAAACAAAACCCTGGTTAAAGATATCGAAGAATATGAAAACCAAGATGAGTTAATCGAAAGTCGTGCAACCATCGCAGATTACCTCAGCGTCCTCGATAGTTTATATCTGACCGCAAATCAAGAAGCCTTCAGTCTTAATTACCGTTCCTCAGCAAGAATTGGGAAAGCCGCGAAAAGGCATCTGGTGGATCCTTCCCTTTGTTGTGCAAGCCTAGGTCTGAGTGTTGAAAAACTGCTGCATGACCATGAAACTTTTGGACTACTATTTGAGGCACTCGTGGAACGAGATTTACGAATTTATGCCGACTATCACGAAGGGCATCTTTTCCATTTCCGCGACAACGTTTCTGGTGATGAAGTTGATGCCATCCTCGAATTTAAGAATGGCGACTATGCGGCTTTTGAAATTAAATTAAGTGATGGCAGCATCAAAGACGCAATAACCAGTCTTACTCGTTTCTACCGCTACGCGAAAAAGAAACCGAAAGTAATGGGGATTATCGTCGGACACCTGCAAGCCGTAATGCAGGATAAAGAAACCGGAATCTACATACTTCCGGCCACCTCCCTCAAGCCTTAACAGTTCTGCATCCTGGCAGCAGTTTATGCACAGAGGTGGCAGGGATAAAATCCTTCAGCTCGCGCGAAAGAAAGCAATTAGAGGGCGTACCAGCTGCCGGAGTTAAATCCAGATTCCGCTAAGAGCGCTATGACTAGGCGATTTCTCCGATGATTACGTTCCACTGGTGTACTTTGCGACTCGTAATGAAACCCGCCAGGAAGAAGGGATCCTTAGCTAAAGCGGCCAGGGCATCCTCGCCGGATTCAGCTTCCACCGCGATTAGCGCGCCGGGTTGGGAATCATTTACCCAAGAACCCACCAGTTTTACTATGCCTTGAGAATGCAGGTCGCGCAGATGCGCGCGGTGGTCAGGACGCACCTCATCCATTTTTTCGGCAGCAGTCGAGTCATAAAAGTATTCAATCGCGAATAACGCCATAAATCATCACTCCTAAAATCAACGATGATTCTATTATCACCTTGGTGGCAAACTGATGCCGGAAAACCGCTTTTGTCACCGGTGGTGCTCAAATAAAAGTGGCTGCTCCCTCTAAAATAGCCCTATGGACGAAATCGAGCAGGCGAGCGAAGCATATTTAGATCACCTGGCGATTGAACGAGGATTATCAAACAACACTGTCGGCTCCTATCGGCGTGACCTGGCGCGTTACCACGAATATTTAGTCGGCGCCGGTGTTCATTCTCTAGCGGAAATCACCCCCGAAACCTTTCGGGCGTTCTTGCAGGCGGCCGCAGCCGGGGAAGACGGGAAAAACCCGTTGGCGGCCTCTTCAATTGCGCGGCTAATGACCTCTCTGCGCGGATTTCACGGCTTTGCGCAAAACGAGCGCCTAAGTGAAACCGACCCCACCGAGAGCCTAGAAAATCCCCGCTTAGCGCGTCCACTGCCCAAAGCACTAACTATCACGCAAACCCGCGCTTTACTGGAAGCCTTTAGTGGGGAGGATCTGGCCTCTTTGCGCTCGCGGGCACTACTGGAAACCCTGTATGCGTCGGGAGCTAGGGTGAGTGAAGTATGCGCCCTCGATGTAGACGATTTAGGGATACTAGCTGGCAGGGAGGCAGAAGATGCAGGGGAAAATCCGATTACCCTGGTGACCGTAACCGGTAAAGGCAATAAGCAGCGCCTGGTGCCGCTAGGAGAATACGCGGTTAAGGCTTTAGAAGCCTATCTGGTGCGCGCGCGCCCGGGGCTAGCCCAAAAAGGCCGGGGTAGTTCGGCACTATTTTTGAATTTGCGGGGAGGGCGCTTATCGCGGCAAAGTGCCTGGAATATTATTCGCGAGGGCGCAGAAATAGCGGGCATAGAAACGGCGGTTTCCCCCCACAGCCTGCGGCATTCTTTTGCCACCCATATGTTAGAGGGCGGCGCGGACGTTAGGGTAGTGCAGGAACTGCTCGGTCACGTGAATGTAACTACCACCCAGATATATACCAAGGTAACCGCCACATTATTACGCGAGGTGTATCAAGAAACCCATCCGCGTGCTCTGTAACGATTGGTGCCGGTTACCGGGGCGCGGGGTAATGCGGGGAAGATATTTTATCCGAGTAGGTGCGGTGGGCATAAGAATTCGGAAAACGCCGCCACGTTTTCCGAATTCTTGGGCAGGAGGAAAAATATCTTCCCCGCACTGCAGGTCACCGCACTTACTCGGATAGAATCTGAGCCCCACGTCTTAACTGCGCCACAGCTACTCAGAAATAATAATCTCCTGATTGTGTGCCACTGCTCGAATCAGGTCTTAGCTCCACATTCCCGCAAGTTAGTTAGAGTAACTTGGAAGATCATTACTGCATTTAACTCTCTACCAACGTGGTTATTGTCGCCTGTGTCTTTTCTATGCAGGTAGTGAGATTTACATTTCACGGTACCGAGCGGGGGGTAAAAGGCTCGTTGAACGTCGCTTGGTAACATTTTTTCTCCGGTTGTCATATTGTTATAAGAGTGAGTGAGATTCAACCCGGTTTGATACCCCCGCCAACCCCGAAAGATACGCAATTCCCCGCGCCTGCGCCTCTACAGTCGCATGGTCCGGCGCGGATTATCGCTATGTGTAATCAAAAAGGTGGAGTGGGTAAGACTACTACCACCATTAACTTGGCGGCTGCCCTCGCTGAATATGGGCGGCGGGTGTTGATTGTAGATTTCGATCCCCAAGGCGCGGCCACAGCCGGTTTGGGGGTAAACGGCAACGACCTCGATGCCACCATCTACAATGTGCTTTTAGATAGAAACGTAACCATAGATCAGGTTATCTGTCCCACGTCGATTCCCGGTATGGACTTAGCTCCCGCCAATATAGATTTATCGGCAGCTGAGATTCAAATGGTGAACGAGGTTGCCCGGGAAATGGCACTCGCGCGCGCTCTCCATACGGTCAGTGAAAAATACGATGTGATTTTGATTGACTGTCAGCCCTCCCTGGGGCTATTGACCGTTAATGCTCTGACCGCTGCCCACGGGGTAATGATTCCCATGGAAACCGAATTTTTCGCCCTGCGCGGGGTAGCGCTGCTGGTAGAAACGATTGAAAAAGTGCGTGACCGGCTTAACCCGAAACTTAAAATTGATGGGATTTTAGCCACCATGGTCGATACCCGCACCCTACATTCACGCGAAGTAATGGAACGCCTACAAGAAGCATTCGGTGACCTGGTCTATCAAACCGTTATTCGCCGCACGATAAAGTTCCCAGATGCCTCGGTGGCGACTGAACCGATTACTACTTTTGCCCCCTCACACGCGGGAGCTGCCGCCTATCGTCAGCTAGCGCGCGAGGTTATTGCTCGTGGTGACGCGGCCTAAAGAGCCTATTTCACTATGACTGAACAGGCTAGCGTCACTCCCGCAGGAAATGCTCTAGCTGCGTCCTCGGTACCAGATTCCTCGGTAATCGATTCCCCCAAAGTTCCCCGGTTCGAGCTGGATTTAGAGGTTTTTTCCGGACCTTTAGATTTACTGCTGACCCTGATTATTAAAAATAAGCTGGATATTACCGAGGTAGCGCTAGCGCAGGTAACCGATGAGTTTATTGCCTATATGCAAGCATTTCCGGATTTATCGCAAGCCTCCCAGTTCCTAGAAATTGCGGCAACTTTGCTCAACATCAAGGCCAGCCAGTTGCTACCCGGAGAAGAAGCCGAAGAACTCGATCCTGAATATCTTGAGGCACGTGACCTACTATTTTCGCGATTATTGCAATATCGAGCCTATAAAGAAGTTGCCGACTACTTTGGTGAACGCATTGGAGAAAGCAGAGCCTACTATCCTAGAGAAGTCCCGTTACCGGAAAAGTTCGCGCGCCTTTTGCCACCCCTGCGCATTAGTTTCACCCCCGAAGATTTAGCCCGCGCCGCCGCTGAAGCCTTCACCCGCCGTCCTCCTGAAGTATCCCTGTCCCATCTGCACTTGCCCCAGGCTTCCCTGGCGGAACAAGCCCAAATTTTGGTGAAAGAACTCTCTATGGCAGGTAAAGCTAGTTTTAAAGAGCTCACCCGCTCCGCGAAGAACCCGACCGAAATGGTGACCAGATTCTTGGCCTTATTGGAGCTTTACCGACACCGCTGCGTGGATTTAAGTCAAGAAAAAGCTCTCGGAGAGCTCTATATAACTTTGGAAACTGACCAAATTCCGGATTTTACGAACCTTAGTTTCGATGATTATGGAGCGGTAAATGACAATAAACCATGATGAACAGCTGCTTGCCGCCCTGGAAGCAATTTTGATTATTTCCGCTGAGCCAGTCAGTTTAGAGCGCCTGTGCGAGGCTGTTTCGGCTAGCCCAGAGCAGGTACAGGACGCTTTGAACTATTTATCTGCGGAGTATTCAGGGCAGACGGGACGCGCTCACGGATTCGTGTTACGTAACGTGGGGGGAGGCTGGCGGATATATTCGGCGGCTGCGCAAGAAGAGATTATTTCCGGATTTTTAATTCAGGGAGGAACCTCTAAGCTATCTGGTCCGGCATTAGAAACCTTGGCGGTGATTGCCTACCGGCAGCCGGTTTCGCGTTCCGTAATTGCCGGTATTAGGGGAGTGAACGTAGATGGGGTGGTACGAACTTTACTTGCCCATGACTTGATTCAGGAAGTGGATAAGGCACCTTCAGGGGCGGTGCTGTATGGCACTACTGTTACTTTCTTAGAGCGAATGGGTCTTACCGACCTCAATCAATTACCTCCTTTGGCTCCGCACCTGCCAGCGAGGGAAGAATTAGATGAATTAGAGGCACGGCTAAAAGATTAATTTGGCTCCGCGATAGGATAAGGGAAGTTTAGAAAAATATAGGAGAAATTAATTGAGCGATCTGAACTCGTATCAGAAAAGTGATGAGGGCGTTGACCGCTTAGGACGTCCTATTGGGGATATCCCATTGGCTCCGGCTCGACGGTCGCTCCCGGCGGAGAAAACATCGCCGGTAAAACCCGCGCAAGTACAGGGGGCTCCCAAAAAAGAGCGGCTTCAGAAGGTTTTGGCTGCTGCCGGGGTAGCATCTCGGCGCGCCTGTGAGAAATTGATTGTTAGCGGGCGGGTAAAAGTAAACGGCAAAGTGGTGCGCGAACTTGGTTCTAAAGTGAATCCAGAACAGGTAATGATTCACGTAGATGGACAACCGGTGCTTATTGATGATTCCCGCCTAACCATCGCCCTAAATAAACCTACCGGGGTGGAATCTTCCCTGCGGGGCGACCCCCACGACCTTACCCGTTTTTTGACCGATTACCGGGTGCGGCTGTTTCATGTGGGGCGTTTAGATATAGATACCTCTGGATTATTGCTGCTCACCAATGATGGTGAACTTGCTAACCGGCTAACCCATCCTTCCTGGGAAGTACCGAAAACCTATTTAGCTACCGTGAAAGGCAAGTTTACCGGGAAAAGTGCGCAAAAACTGCGTGAGGGAATCATGCTGGAGGACGGGTTTGCCAGAGCAGATAGGGTAACTATCAAAGGATCTCACGGAGGTTTAACTCTAGTTGAGCTGCAAGTGCATCTAGGTCGTAACCGGATTGTGCGCAGAATGCTTGACAGTGTAGGCGCGCCGGTAATGGAACTATCTCGGATAGGTCATGGAACAGTTAAACTGGGGAATCTACCGCTGGGAGCAACCCGCACGCTTTCAAAACCCGAGCTAAGTGTGCTAATGAAAAGCGTAGACCTTTAAGCTGTAAGCTATGGAAAACCTGAAAACAAACCTCGCTAACTTACAGGTAGGAACTACCGGGCCGGTATTGATTATTGGGGTCGGTCTGCTCGGCGCTTCCCTGGGAATGCGGCTTAGTAAACTCGGGGTGAAGGTCTTTTTACGAGATATTTCTCCGGTGGTTACCGCTTTGGCTTGCGATATGGGCGCTGGTATTCAGTGGGACGAAAACTGCCCGTCACCTAACCTAGTGGTGGTAGCTACCCCGCCTGATGTTGCAGGTAGACAGGTAATATCGGCGTTAAAGGAATTTCCCGAATCGCTGGTGACCGATGTTGCTTCGGTAAAAGCCGTGATTCTAACGGAAATTAAAGAGGCGCGGGCGGATATTTCCCGCTACGTGGGCTCGCATCCAATGGCGGGGAGGGAACGTTCTGGCACTGCCTTTGCCCGCGAAGATTTATTTGAATCGCGTCCTTGGGTGGTAGTGCCCAGCGAACACACCAGTGCTGAGGCGGTGCTGGCTATGCGTACTTTGGCCTTGGATGTGGGTTCTATGCCGCTACAGTTAGATGCGGAAACTCATGATCAATCTGTGGCTTTGGTTTCCCATGTTCCACAACTGGTTTCTTCCCTGTTGGCGGCGCAACTGGCGAAAGCTCCGCTAGAGTCTTTAGGGCTTTCAGGACAGGGGTTGCGGGATACTACCCGGATTGCTTCTTCCGATCCTGCTTTGTGGTCAGCTATTATTGCCGGTAACGGCGAGCACGTGGCGAAAGTTTTACGTGCTTTTGCCGACGATATGCAGCAAGTATTGCACGCCCTCGAACATCCCGGATCGGCAATTCCTTCCCCCAGCTTAGTGGGAGCGGTAACTTTAGCTATGCGGCAAGGAAACTTGGGGGTAGCGCGGATTCCGGGTAAACATGGGGGAGCGCCGCGGCGTTACCAGGAAGTTATGGTTAAAGTTCCCGATATAGCTGGGAGTTTGGCGCGACTTTTTCAAGCTGTGGGCGATGCCGGTATCAATATCGAGGATCTGGAACTGGAACATTCTCCGGGGGCTGCCTTTGGGGTGGCACGCCTGGCTATAGAACCTAACGCCGCAAATTTACTGGCAGAAAAACTGGCGGTTAAAGGCTGGGAAATAGTGTCTTTTTAGAATGGAGCCGACCGGTAATCTCCAATAAACTGTAACAAAAGGCGAAGATAGCTTATTATCAAAAGGTATCTGATATATTTAGGCATCTTGCTAAAGATGGTTTCAGAAGGGTTGTAACGCTATGTCAGGTGACGGTTCACAATATGTTAGCCAGCAGATTCTCGGCGCTGGCTTGGTAATTGCCATTGATGGGCCTAGTGGTGCAGGTAAGTCTACAATTGCGCGCCTATCGGCTGCCGAGCTAGGTACGCGCTTTTTGGATACTGGTGCGATGTATCGCGCTTTGACCTGGTATGCACTACAGCAGGGAACCGACCTTAACGACCCGGCAGCTCTTGCGATGCTAGCTGCAAGTATTCCCCTGCAGGTAGAGGACGTTCCGCACGCTCCTCGCGTCCTCATTAATGGACGGGATGTAACCGCTTTGCTGCGCAGCGAGCAAGTTACCAGTATGGTCAGCCGGGTGAGCGCAGTGCCAGGCGTTCGGGAACAAATGATTGCTCGCCAACGTCAGCTAATAAAAGCTGCTCAAGAATCTGGACGGGGGATTGTTGCCGAAGGTCGTGACATCACTACTGTGGTTGCCCCAGATGCGGACGTAAAGATTCTGCTTACTGCCTCTGAACAGGTACGCCAGCAGCGTCGTCAGGGTCAATTAGGTGTGGGAACAGACGCGGTAAGCGCTCGTGACCTGGCTGACTCACAGGTAAATAATTTCACTACTCCTGCTCCCGGAGTCGAGCTGCTGGATTCTTCTGACTTAAGCGAAGAGGAAACCCTAGAAGCCGTGGTTGCCATCGTGGGACGGGTTTTCAAGGCGCGCCACGCCTAGAGTTTCGCCAAACTGTCCCGTCCTCGCCTAGACTTTAGAACGTGAGTCAAGACCAAATCCCTGTGGATTCTTCAAAGCTACTTAGTCAGATTGAGCTACAAGAAAATGACCTTGAGTTGCTGGAAAACGGTGGCGAAGAGGACGAAAAGCAAGATTTAGCTGCACTACCGGTAGTTGCGGTTATCGGTCGCCCTAATGTGGGGAAATCTACCCTGGTAAATAGGATTTTGGGGCGGCGCGCTGCCGTGGTGCAAGACAAACCAGGGGTCACCAGAGACCGGGTTCGTTACCAGGCGCAGTGGGCGGGGAAAGATTTCCTGCTTATGGATACTGGCGGTTGGGAACTGGGGGTTCAAGGTCTTGACCAAATGGTGGCGGCGCAAGCCGAGGTTTCTTTGCAGTATGCCGATGCGGTTTTGTTTGTCGCCGATGCCCAGGTGGGAGCGACCGAAACCGATATGCAGATTGCACGGATACTGCAAAAATGCGGTAGACCGGTTATTTTGGTGGCTAATAAAGTGGATTCAGAGCGCTTAGAAGCTGATGCTATGGCTCTGTGGTCGCTTGGTTTAGGTGAGCCTTTCCCCCTTTCAGCGCTACACGGTCTGGGCAGTGGCGATTTACTGGATAAACTGATAGCTGTATTTCCGGAAAAATCCCATTTAGCGCCGGTTTTAGTTGAAGGCAGCCCCGGGAGGGTGGCTTTGGTGGGTCGCCCCAATGTGGGGAAGTCCTCGCTGCTTAATGCCTTAGCTGGCTCACAGCGGGTGGTGGTAAATGAGCTGGCTGGCACTACCCGAGATCCCGTGGATGAGGTTATCGAGATTGCGGGGGTTCCGTGGACTTTTGTAGATACTGCCGGGATTCGCCGTCGGATGCATAAAAGCCGAGGTGCTGATTTTTATGCATCCTTACGGACTCAGACAGCGATTGAGGAATCCGATGTAGCAATGGTGCTACTAGATGCTTCCCAGGAGCTAGCTAGTGCCGATATTAGAATCATTGAGCAAGTAATTTCTGCGGGACGAGCCTTGGTGTTGGTCAATAATAAATGGGATTTACTTGACGAGGAGAGGCGGCGCGATTTAGAACGCGAATGGGAGCTGCAATTATCCCATGTTGATTGGGCTCCTCGGGTTAATCTTTCGGCCAAGACCACCTGGCATACTAACCGGATTGAACAAGCCTTAACTCAGGCACTTGCGGGCTGGAGAACCCGGATTTCTACCAGTGAGTTAAATACCTTCCTCGGTCGTCTCGTTGCCGAGCATCCTCACCCGGTTCGGGGTGGAAAACAGCCACGGATTATGTTTGCGACTCAGGTTAGCGCTGCTCCGCCCCGTTTCGTGTTCTTTACTACCGGCTTCCTAGAGCCGTCCTATCGACGTTTCTTAGAAAACCGTCTGCGCGAACAATTTGGTTTTGCCGGTAGCCCCATTCAGCTCTCGGTGCGGGTACGCGAACGCCGCAAACGTTCCTAATCGATTTACCTACCCCCGGGTTTTCGTCCTCTCTGCGTAGCTAAATTTGCTGAGCCGGGGGAGCATAGGTTTAGTGAGGATTCTCATAGGGGAAGTTTTTAGAGGTTAAGAGGGTGAATTCAGGTACAAAAAACGTCCTTTGGCTTTAGAAGACCCCCCAAAATAACAGCCAAAATAGCTGAGAGGGTGGAATCTGCCCCATAAGTACCTCGAGTGGGACTCGAACCCACATGTCCGGTGAAGGACGGCGGATTTTGAATCCGCTGCGTCTACCAATTCCGCCATCGAGGCTTTTTCTTTAGCGCTTCAACGAGCGCACCATTTCAGTCTAATATAGATACGTGGCAACTTTGAAATCTAATGCTAAAAAAAATAATCTCCCCGGCAGAAAAGTACTGGTCGCCGAGGATGAAACCCTGATTCGACTCGATATTGTGGAAACTCTCACGGAAGCCGGCTACGAAGTTGTAGCCGAGGCAGCAGACGGAGAATCCGCCTACCAATCAGCCCTGGAACATCAGCCTGACCTGTGTGTTATGGATGTAAAAATGCCTAAAATGGACGGGATTAGCGCCGCCGAAAAAATAATGAAGGAAGTTTCCTGCGCCGTAGTGATGCTTACCGCATTTTCGCAAAAAGAGTTAGTGGAGTGCGCTCGAGACGCAGGAGCTATGGCATATGTGGTGAAACCGTTTACGCCCGCCGAGTTATTGCCAGCGCTAGAAATCGCCCTTTCGCGGCACGCCGAAATCCAATCATTAGAGAATGAAGTAGCTGACCTGCAAGACCGTTTTGAGACTCGCAAAGTGGTAGACAGAGCTAAGGGTCTGCTCATGGAGAACATAGAGATGAGCGAACCGGAAGCTTTCCGCTGGATTCAAACCACCTCTATGAATCGCAGACTAACCATGCGCGAGGTTGCCGAAGCAGTTATTGAACAAATCGGTTAAGTAGCGCAATAACTATCCGGCGCAGCGCTGCCGGTACAACCCAGGCGTGTTTTCTCTAGGATAGTCCCTAGGAGGATTAGATGATTGAGAACAAAACCCTACTTGTAATTGACGGTCATTCAGCGGCGTTTCGCGCGTTTTATGCCCTAAATCCGGAAGCATTTTGCACCAGCGATGGTCAATATACCAACGCGGTTTACGGGTTTTTACGGATGCTAGTAAAAATGTTGCAAGATGAACAGCCCGATTATTTAGCGGTGGCATTTGATGTTTCTCGCCATTCTTTCCGCACCGATGAATACCCGGAGTACAAGGCGGGTCGTAAACCCACTCCGCCCGAGTTTAAGGGACAAATAGAGCTAATTAAAGAAGCGCTCGCTCACCTGGGGGTCACTACTTTAGAGCAAGAAAATATCGAGGCTGACGATATTTTAGCTACCTTAGCTACGCAGGGCAGTGAACAGGGACTTCAGGTGCTGGTAGCCAGCGGAGACCGCGACACTTTCCAATTATCGAATGAATCTGTCACCGTACTGTATCCCTCCCGCTCAATTACCGACTTAAAACGAATGACCCCGCAGGCTATTGCCGAAAAATATGGGGTTCCCCCTCATCGTTACCCAGAGATTGCTGCTTTAGTTGGTGAAAAAGCAGATAACCTGCCCGGAGTACCGGGAGTAGGAGAGAAAACCGCTGCCGCCTGGATAAATAAGTATGACGGGCTGGCTGGGGTTCTCGCCCACGCCGCCGATATTGGCGGTAAGCGGGGCGAAGATCTGCGTTCACATATTGAGGACGTGAAAAGAAACCGGAAACTAAACGCCCTGCTAACTGACCTGGACTTAGGGATAAAAGTCGGGGAGCTAACCTTTGGGAAAGCAAATGCCGATTCACTGGCAAAGCTGCTAGATAAACTGGAAATCGGGCAAACTCTGCGCGCTGCTTTAGCCAGCGTTCCCGCGTTTGAGCTGGCGCAAGAAACGCCCAGTGCTCGGGAAGAAGTTAAGATGCTTGCCGAACAAGACATCCCTAAATGGATTTGCGCCCTCTCAAAACCAGTGGGCGTAATCGTAGAAGGAGAGAGCACTCCGGGATCAGGGGATGCTACTAGAGTGCTTTTAGCTAGCGAAAACCAGGTGGCTAACATTGATTTGATTGCAGCCCCACCGGACTTGGTGTCAGCTCTTAAAGACTTCCTAGCTAGAGCTGATATCGCTATCTTCCATAACTGGAAAGCTGCCTGGCATGCCTTAAAAGGCGGGGGAATCAAAGTAGAAATGCCCGGATGGGATACCGAAATCGGAGGCTATCTACTAGACCCATCGTCGCGTTCCTATGATGTAGAAGTGTTGAGTGAAAAGCTCTTAGGATATTCGCTTTCCCCCGGAAATAAAGAGGATAGCGGGCAGGCAACTCTGGATTTATCTGGTACTTCAGATACTAAAAATGCGCAGATGGCGGCGGCGTTGCCTCAAATCGCCAAGGCTGAAAAGAAAGCATTATCCGCCAG
>ENA-OQLI01001577-OQLI01001577.1-human-gut-metagenome-genome-assembly--contig:-NODE-1577-length-15489-cov-19.248210_pt1 | contig 15489 bp, 8 predicted proteins | sample MGYA00242805_ERZ504812 | MGnify/ENA primary metagenome ERZ504812 (study PRJEB26092, sample SAMD00036430) | human gut metagenome | host: Homo sapiens | study: EMG produced TPA metagenomics assembly of...
TGAAGCCCCCCTCAAGATGAGATATCCCATCCGAAAGGAGTAAACCCCCTTGAAGACGACGAGGTCGATAGGGCAGAGGTGGAAGTGTGGTAACACATGGAGCTGACTGCTACTAATAGGGTGAGGGCTTGACCAAAAAGCATGGTCAGAATTGATTCGGTTGGTTGTCAACATGTATGTAGTTTTGAAGGTGTGATAAATTGATAAAGAAGGTGACTAGTGATAGTCACATTTTCTTATATAGGGGATTGGTCAAATGGTATGATAGGGGTCTCCAAAACCTTTGGTGGGAGTTCGATTCTCTCATCCCCTGCTATTAATAGGTCGGAAATGCTTGATAACATAGCATTTCCGGCTTTTTTATTTTTCTTCATGGGTTGACTGGTGTATAATAAAAGAAAAGGCAGAAACGAGGAAACTAAGAAATGACAGAGGAAATCACATATTATATAAATACAGACTGCATTAATTGTGGATTATGCGTTAAGGCATGTCCGGAGCATTGCATTGACGTATACAAAAAGCCGGCGGTGATCGATCAGAGTAAATGCAGACATTGTGGAGCCTGTGCAGAAGTTTGTCCACCGGGGGCAATCAGAGATTGGGACGAGTAAATAAAAAGAGAGCAAATACAGAATCTGCCATTATAGCAGTATATAATCTGTAGTTGTTCTCTTTTTTTATTAGAAATTTTTAATAAACTTGATTACTTTTTCAGTCGTAGCATTCTGGTATTTACCCTTTTTCCAAATGACGCCAATTCTCTGTTCAATAGAAGGCATGACAGGAATTCCTACAATGTCCGGATGTGCTTCCACAATAGAACGATACAGGAAGGTTCCAATTCGGTCAGATTTTACCATATTAAGCAGAGTTGTGATCTGACTTGTATTAAGCAGAATAGAAGGTCTTCTGTATCGATGATCTTTGAATTACATTTGTCAATGGAAGGCTGTTCTGCATTGACAATTGCAATATCCAGAGCGTGCATGTAAAGAATTCGGAGCGATCCACTGTGTATTCCCGGCTGGAAATGCCGTTGTAGCAGCTACAGAAGTAGAAGAGATTGTAGATGCTCAGTGGAGAGATCTCGGAATGCCTGAGACACTGTGGCACTGCCGTGTCAAAGAATAAAGCCGAAACAAAAAGCCACATAACAGGATTTACTGCCATGCTCCTGTAATGTGGATTTTGTTTATGTAACAGGAAATTACTCCGTAATGTTTCTATTACTTATGTATCTGTGATACGGTTGATTTTATATGAACTTCAGATCTTTATAAGCTAGATAGCCATAAGCAGACTCAGCATTTTTTACAGCAGAGAGGATTGCCTCTGACATAACATCAGCAGCAAGGGTACCAACCATGTCGCAGTCAGCGGCAATGTTTCCGACAGATAATGCATAAATACTGTCACCATCCGCAGAAGTATGAACCGGACGGATAGAACGTGCATAACCATTGTGAGCCATACCGGCAATCTTGCTAAGCTGACTTTTATCAAATCTTGCATTGGTGATGATCGCGCCGATCGTAGTATTGCCGACAAACTTGTTATCATGTACTTCATAAGAACTGTAAAGTAATTTTGCAGTATCTGCAAATGCACTACATTCTTCATTAAGCATACCGGCAACGATTCTGCCAGAGTGATGATCATATATGTCGCCAAGAGCATTCACAGCTACAATGGCACCCACTTTTAACTCACCAATCTGAACAGCATAACTTCCGATACCGGATTTCATGCAATAGTCCATTCCCCTGAACTTACCAATGGTGGCACCGGTTCCGACTCCGAAGTTTCCATCCTGATAATTATTTTTATAAGCACCTTTACATGCTTCATAGCCCATAGCTTTGTCCGGGCGGGTGTGAGCATCTGCGACTGTCAGATCAAAAATATCTGACTGACATACCAGTGGGACTTTGGTAACACCAACGTCAAATCCAATGCCCTTTTCTTCAAGAAACTGCATAACGCCTCCAGCAGCATCCAGTCCAAAAGCACTTCCACCTCCAAGAAGAACTGCATGAATGGATTGAGCGGCAGCTAATGGCTTTAAGAGTTCACTTTCACGGGAAGCTGGTCCACCCCCACGGACATCCAGTCCGGCGCACATTCCAGTTTCACTCAAAATAACAGTACATCCTGTTCCACCTGTAAAATTTTGGGCATTACCGATTCGAATGCCCTCAATATCCTTGATAGAAATAGTTTTCATTGAAATTCTCCTGATTCTTAAATTATGATTATGATATCAAATCGAGATTTTGATGTCAAATTTTAGAATTTAAAAAAATTTATTACGATACAAATTCTTTGCAATATACAATTGCATCCTGCTCCTTATGCAGTTATAATGAATCTCAGAACTTCTTAAAAAGAAGATTAATGGGGGAAATTGGAGAGGGAAAATATGGATTATCAACAGCTTATTACCTTTATAATGGAAATGATCGGAACGATTGCATTTGCAGCATCAGGAGCAATGGTAGCGGTAGATCGTGCAATGGATATTTTTGGAGTGATCGTACTGGGGGTGACAACGGCAGTAGGCGGAGGTGCAGTTCGAGATGTGATATTAGGAATTGTTCCACCGGCAATGTTTCAGAGACCAATTTATACCATTGTAGCCACATTTACCTCCTGTATCGTGTTTCTGATACTTTATTTAAAAAAAGAGTTTCTGCAGGGACATAACCGTGAAACATATGATAAGATCATGCTGGTTATGGACTCAATCGGTCTTGGAATTTTTACTGTAGTAGGAGTGAATACAGGAATTTCACATGGATATGTGGATTACATGTTTCTGCTGGTGTTTCTGGGAACGATTACCGGAGTTGGCGGTGGATTACTGCGAGATATTATGGCCGGAGTACCTCCGTATATTCTGGTGAGACATATCTATGCCTGTGCTTCAATCGTGGGAGCAATCGTCTGTGTGGTGCTGTATCGGAATTTTGGTGCAGTGGTGTCAATGGTAGGAGCGTCAGCAGTAGTTATATTGGTCAGATACCTTGCGGCACATTACAGATGGAATCTTCCAAAGCTTACCCGAGAAGAATAGTAAAGAAGAAATATAATCATAAACATAGAAAAACAGCCCTTCAGTTGAAGAGCTGTTTTTTAGTGCTAAAAAGGGGGATCAATATATTTTTTACCGAGAAATCATTCAAGAGGCTGTGTGTCCTGAAGTGCCTCGAATCCTTCTTCACCGGTACGGATCTTAACAACATTTTCGATATCATATACGAATACCTTGCCGTCACCATACTGGCCGGTATGAAGAACTTTTTTAGCAGTGTCAATAACTGTTTTGACTGGTACCAGACTGACAACGATCTCAATCTTAATCTTTGGCAGCAGGTTCATATCCATTTCAACACCACGGTAGTAGGAGCGGGCACCTTTCTGTACACCACATCCCATAACATTTGTAATAGTGATACCGGTAACACCGATTTCGTTCATTGCATGCATGAATTCTTCAAGTTTGCTCTGACGTGTGATGATAACAACTTTTGTCAGTTTATGTACGCCTTCTCTTGGAAGGTCAGGAATGGTGTCAACAACTTCAGCAGGTGCAACATTTGCGGAAGTATTTGAAGAAACAGATTTTTTGGCAACACCCATAGGTGCCGGAACTGTCATTGTATCATGTACAACAAATCCATCATAAGCGCTTGTAAGACCATGTTCTTTGGAATCAAGACCTTCGATTTCTTCTTCAGCAGTTACACGGAGACCAACAGTATGTTTGATCGCCTGGAAGATGATGGTCATAGTTACAGCAACCCATGCGATTGTAATGATCATACCGATAAACTGAACACCGAAGCCATGGAATCCACCGCCAACAAGAAGACCTTTCCATTCTGTGCCTGTACCATCTGAGAAAAGACCAACAGCGAGAGTTCCGAATGCACCATTTAAACCATGTACACCAACAGCACCAACCGGGTCATCGACTTTAAGCACTTTGTCAATAAATTCAATACCGAATACAACTACAAAACCAGAGATGATACCAATGATAGCAGCAGATGTAGGTGAAACAGTATCACAACCTGCTGTGATAGCTACAAGACCTGCAAGAGATCCATTCAGTGACATAGAAACATCTGGTTTTTTGTATCTTATCCATGTGATGATAAGAACAGTAACTGTAGCAACAGCTGCTGCAAGGTTGGTAGTTACAAAAATCTTACCTGCTGTTACGATTGCATCACCTTCCATGCTTACAGTAGATGCACCGTTAAATCCGAACCAGCAGAACCAGAGGATGAATACACCTAAAGCACCGATGGTAAGGTTGTGTCCAGGAATAGCTTTTGATTTACCGCTCTTGGAATATTTTCCAATACGAGGTCCAAGGATGATGGCACCGATAAAGGCTGCAACACCACCAACCATATGTACGGCACAGGAACCAGCAAAATCATGAAATCCCATCTGGCTGATGAAACCACCGCCCCAGATCCAGTGACCAGATACCGGGTAAACGATCAGGCTGATCAGGAAGCTGTAGATACAATAGGAAGAAAATTTTGTACGTTCTGCCATGGCACCAGATACGATAGTAGCGGATGTTGCACAGAATACAGTCTGGAAGATCAGAAATGCCCAGAACGGAACACCGTCAGGAAGCATTGCAGAACCATAATTAGCTTCTGTGGCAATACCGCCAATCTTTCCAAAGAATCCATTACCGGCTCCAAACATGATACCAAATCCGACGATCCAGAAGGTAGGAGTACCAATACAGAAGTCCATAAGGTTTTTCATAATGATGTTACCTGCATTTTTTGCCCTGGTAAAGCCAGTCTCTACCATAGCGAAGCCTGCCTGCATAAAGAAGACAAGTGCGGCACCTAAAAGTACCCAGATTGTGTTTACTGATGAATAGTCCATAAAGTTACCTCTCTTTCCCTTAAAAAGTTTAGCAGTTTAACAGTTCCTTAAAATAAAATTGAAAAGGCACGGGAATGATGAAAAATCATTCTCGCGCCTTTACGAATCAAATGTATATGTAAAACAGGGGATGTCTCGTATCGTGTGATTAATGGATGAGGAAATCGATAATGAATTATGAAGTAGTTCATGTTCATAATGACATCCCCCGGTTTTACCATTGTGAAATTATCAATGTATTCTCAGTCAGAGATGGAGAATAACAGTTTGCCATAGGTTGGATATGGAAGAATAGAATCAGGAATGAGTGCTTCAGCTGCATCCGCAGAAACACGAACTTTTTCCATATCGGTAAGAACAACGCTCTGGTAGAGTTTTGCACTCTTGAGAAGATCTTTGTCAACCTCATATTCTGCCATTGCAGTATCTGCCTTCAGTGTTTCCAGATCTTTGGTCATTGTTTCGGCAAGCTCAGTCAGTCTGGACAGAAGAGATGCTTCTGCGGATACAGAGATACCCGGAACAACAGATTTCTTGAGAGATGCTGTCTGAGCAAGTTTTTCCATATATGTAGTAATACTTGGAAGAAGATCTTTCTGAATGATCTCAACCAGTGTATTTGCTTCAATGTGAAGAGTTTTTACATAGTTTTCCATTTTGATCTCATAACGGGAATGCAGCTCTGCGTCTGTGAAAATATGATGGCTTGTAAGAAGTCTTTCATTCTTTTCATCGATGAAGTGCGGCAGTGCATCCGGTGTGGATACCAGATTATAAAGACCACGTTTTTTGGCCTCTTCCAGCCATTCATCGGTATAACCGTTTCCATTGAAGATAACACGTTTGTGGTCGATGATTGTCTGTTTCAGTAATTCATGTACGGCAGATTCCATTTCATCTGCAGGAACATCTTTCAGTTTCTCATAGAACTGACGCAGAGATTCTGCAACGGCTGTGTTAAGAATGATGTTCGGGTTTGCAACAGAAGAAGAAGAACCGAGCATACGGAATTCGAATTTGTTTCCGGTAAATGCAAATGGTGAAGTACGGTTTCTGTCTGTATTGTCTTTTACAAAGTGAGGAAGTACTTTTGCACCGATATCCATCTGAACAGCACTGTGTCCTGCGAAGAATTCATCGTTTTCAATGGCTTTGAGGACTTCTGTCAGTTCATCTCCCAGAAAGATAGAAACAACTGCCGGCGGAGCCTCGTTAGCACCAAGACGATGATCGTTTCCTGCACTTGCAACAGAGATACGGAGCAGATCTGCATAATCATCAACTGCTTTAATAACAGCTACAAGAAATACCAGGAACTGTGTGTTCTCAGCAGGTGTTTTACCAGGATCAAGAAGGTTGACACCAGTATCTGTACTCATGGACCAGTTGTTGTGTTTACCACTTCCGTTGATACCTTCAAATGGTTTTTCATGAAGCAGGCATACCATATTATGTTTGGCAGCGACTTTTTTCATGATTTCCATTGTCAGCTGGTTATGATCGACTGCAACGTTTGTTGTATCGAATACCGGAGCCAGCTCATGCTGAGCAGGAGCAACTTCATTATGTTTTGTTTTGGCCGGAATTCCAAGTTTCCAGAGCTCTTCATCAAGATCATGCATATAAGCAGATACACGCGGCTTCAGAGTTCCGAAATAATGATCTTCCATTTCCTGGCCTTTTGGAGCCGGAGCACCGATTAGTGTACGTCCACAGAAAATCAGGTCTTTTCTCTTATTATAAAGATCCTTGTCTACCAGGAAGTATTCCTGTTCAGGACCTACGGTTGTGTTGATGTGTTTAACTTCGGTATTTCCGAGAAGACGAAGAACCTTCACTGCTTCTTTATTCAGAGTATCCATGGAACGAAGAAGAGGTGTTTTCTTATCCAGTGCCTCGCCGCTGTAAGAACAGAATGCTGTCGGAATGTAAAGTGTACGGTCTTTAATAAATGCCGGTGAAGTAGGATCCCAGGCTGTATAACCTCTTGCTTCAAATGTAGCACGAAGACCGCCTGACGGAAAACTGGAAGCATCCGGTTCACCTTTTACAAGTTCTTTTCCAGAAAAATCCATGATCACCTGTCCATCTACTGTAGGGGAAATAAAACTGTCATGTTTTTCTGCTGTAAAGTTAGTCATTGGCTGAAACCAGTGAGTATAATGAGTAGCGCCATGTTCCAGTGCCCATTCTTTCATGGCAACTGCTACGGAGTTGGCAACATCAAGTTCAAGATGAGTGCCGTTCTCGATTGTTTTTTTCAGCGCTTTGTACATATCTTTCGGTAATTTCTCACGCATGATCTTGTCGTTAAAAACAAGACTGCCGTAAAGTTCAGGAATGCTCTGTGCCATAATTAAAATCTCCTTTCGATTCCATTAATCTTATTATCCTCAGATAAACAAAAAGGGCGCCTTGGAATCTAATCCAAAGCGCCGTTGCTTATGTGATGTAGTATACACAAAAAAATCAGGATGTCAATAATTTTTGTGAAAAAAATTTCAAATTTTTTGTTTGGGTAAATGAATTTATTTGTATGGATTTTTGAAAGGACAAGGGTTGACAAAAGTCCATCTTCTATTATAATTTCAGATAGATTCACAGGTGAAATTCACATTGATAAACATTGATAATGGGAGGAAATTCTGATGGCAGGAATTAAGGAAGCCTGTGGTGTATTTGGTATTTATGATCTGGATGGAGGAAACGTTGTTCCATCCATTTATTATGGCCTTACATCACTTCAGCATCGTGGACAGGAGTCTTGCGGACTTGCAGTTTCCAGAACAGACGGAGAGCGTGGTAATGTCCAGTTCCATAAGGATCTGGGGCTGGTAAGTGAAGTTCTCAGGGAAGATACCATACGGAATATGAAAGGTGATCTCGGAATCGGACATGTACGTTATTCTACGACAGGTGCATCTGTAGCAGAAAATGCACAGCCTCTGGTATTGTCCTATATTAAAGGGACACTTGCACTGGCACATAACGGAAACCTGATCAATACCCCGGAACTGAAATGGGAGCTGATTCAGAACGGAGCGATTTTTCATACAACGACTGATTCGGAAGTTATTGCGTTTCATGTAGCACGTGAGCGAGTGCACTCCAAAACAGTAGAAGAGGCTGTCCTCAAAACTGCCCGTAAGCTGAAAGGTGGATATGCTCTCGTTATCATGAGTCCGAGAAAATTGATTGGTGTCAGGGATCCGCTTGGACTGAAACCATTGTGTCTTGGAAAACGCGATAATACTTATGTACTTGCATCTGAGAGCTGTGCACTTACCTCTGTGGGCGCTGAGTTTATAAGAGATATTGAGCCAGGAGAGATGATTACGATTTCCAGAAATGGTATTGAGTCTAATAAAGAATTGAGTACCGGTAAACATGCCCATTGTGTATTCGAATATATTTATTTCGCAAGACTGGACAGTATGATGGATGGAGTGAAGATTTATGATGCTCGTATCCGAGGCGGTAAATCACTTGCAAAATCCTATCCGGTAGAGGCTGATCTTGTTACCGGTGTGCCGGAATCTGGTATCCCGGCAGCAAAGGGATATTCGGAAGAATCGGGCATACCGTTTGGCTTTGCTTTTTATAAGAACAGCTATATTGGAAGAACATTTATCAAACCAACGCAGAAAGAACGAGAGTCCAGTGTACATTTGAAACTCAGTGTTCTGGATTCTGCGGTCAAAGGCAAACGAATCGTTCTGGTGGATGATTCCATTGTCCGTGGAACAACGATTGCAAACCTTATCCGTATGCTTAAAAAAGCAGGCGCACTGGAGGTACATGTACGAATCAGTTCTCCGCCGTTCCTGCATCCATGCTATTTTGGAACAGATGTACCATCTAATGATCAGCTGATTGCCAGCAATCACAGTGCACAGGAAATCTGTGAGATGATCGGAGCAGATTCTCTTGGATATATGCAGAGTGATTACCTGGAGGGAATGGCAGGTCACCTTCCATTATGTAAAGCCTGCTTTGATGGTAAATATCCGATGGATGTGGAAGCAGAACTGAACAAAAAAATTGACTGCGGATGTTGAAAATTATAGAAATTACATATTTACAAACGAAAAAAAATAAGGTATAGTAAATCTCATATTTTAAGATCTTATCTGACAAAGGCGTCAGAAGCGATAGAGGGAATTGTCACTTTGTCTGCTTCTGACGCCTTTTGTTTAAGATATAAAATGGAGGAGGAAATCGATAATGGCAGTAAAATACGTTTTTGTTACAGGTGGTGTTGTATCCGGTCTTGGTAAAGGAATCACAGCAGCTTCCCTTGGAAGACTTCTGAAAGCACGTGGATATCAGGTAACAATGCAGAAGTTTGATCCTTATATCAATATTGATCCGGGTACCATGAACCCAATCCAGCATGGAGAGGTTTTTGTTACAGATGATGGTACAGAGACAGATCTGGATCTTGGACATTATGAGAGATTTATTGATGAGAGCCTTGATAAAAACTCGAATGTAACGACCGGAAAGGTCTATTGGTCTGTATTACAGAAAGAACGTCATGGAGACTTTGGCGGAGGTACTGTGCAGGTCATCCCTCACATCACCAATGAGATTAAGAGCCGCTTCTACAGAGCGAAGGAACAGGATGAAGAAAAAATTGCGATTATAGAGGTTGGTGGAACTGTTGGTGATATTGAAAGTCAGCCGTTTCTTGAGTCTATTCGTCAGTTCCAACATGATGTGGGACATGACAACGCGATTCTGATTCATGTAACACTGATTCCTTATTTGAAAGCATCTGAAGAGATGAAGACAAAACCGACACAGGCCAGTGTAAAAGAACTTCAGGGAATGGGAATTCAGCCGGATGTTCTGGTATGCAGAAGTGAGCATCCACTGACTGATGAAATCAAAGGAAAGATTGCACTGTTCTGTAATGTACCGGTCAGCCATGTGCTGCAGAATCTTGATGTAGAATATCTTTATGAAGCACCTCTTGCCATGGAGCGTGAAAAACTGGCAGATGTGGTACTGGAATCTTTAAGACTGGAGAATCGCAAACCGGATCTTACCGAATGGACACAGATGGTCAATGACCTGCGCAATCCGGAAAGCACTGTAAATATTGCCATGGTAGGAAAATATACACAGCTTCACGATGCATATCTGAGTGTTGTGGAAGCACTGAAACATGGTGGGATTTCATGCAAAGCAAAAGTAGAGATCATATGGATTGATTCTGAAGAATTGAATGAAAAGAATCTGGATCAGATGCTTCATAAAGTAGACGGTATTCTGGTTCCGGGTGGATTTGGAAATAGAGGTACCGAAGGTATGATTCTGGCAGCACAGTATGCCCGTGTACACAAAATTCCGTATCTTGGAATCTGCCTTGGCATGCAGATGGCAATTGTTGAATTTGCAAGACATGTTCTGGGATATGAAGATGCGAACAGTATAGAACTGGATCCTGCAACCAAACATCCGGTAATTGCATTGATGCCGGATCAGGAGAGCGTAGAAGATCTGGGCGGTACGTTGAGACTTGGAAGTTATCCGTGTGTATTGGCAGACAGTTCCAGAGCACTTGAACTTTTTGGAAAGAAAGAAATTCAGGAACGTCACAGACATCGTTATGAGGTAAACAATGCATATCGAGAAGAACTTGCAGCGAAAGGAATGACGATTGCAGGAACTTCACCGGACGGACATATCGTAGAGATGATAGAGATCAAAGATCATCCATTTTATGAAGGAACACAGGGACATCCGGAATTTAAATCAAGACCGAACCATGCACACCCACTGTTCCGCGGATTTGTAAAAGCAGCAGATGAATATGCAAAACTGAAACTGAGCCGACAGGCACAAAATCAGGAATAAAAAATAAAAGGAGTGAGACAGGACGAGAAAAAGTCTTGTTTTATTCCTGTCACAGATAGAAAGGATAAATGACCATGCAGGAAGTAAGGAGAGAAGATCAGGGACTGTACCGTCGCGAATTCGAGCATGATAACTGCGGTATCGGTGCGGTTGTAAATATAAAAGGTAAAAAGACCCATGATACGGTTGCCAATGCGCTCAGAATCGTAGAACATCTGGAGCACCGTGCAGGTAAAGATGCAGAAGGTAAAACTGGTGACGGTGTCGGAATTCTTCTGCAGATTTCACATAAATTTTTCAAAAAAGCCTGTAAGAAAGAGGGCTTTGATATTGGTGGAGAAAGAGAATATGGTATTGCACAGTTCTTTTTCCCGCAGCATGAGATCAAGCGTGCACAGGCAAAGAAAATGTTCGAGATCATTGTGGAAAAAGAAGGTCTGGAACTTCTTGGCTGGAGAACTGTTCCGGTAATCCCGGAGGTGCTTGGACATAAAGCCAGAGAATGTATGCCTTACATTATGCAGGCATTTATCAAAAAACCAGATGAGGTAGAAAAAGGACTTCCGTTTGACCGTATGCTCTATATTGCACGTCGTGAGTTTGAACAGAGTAACGACAATACTTATGTAGTATCTATGAGCAGCCGTACGATCGTATACAAAGGTATGTTCCTGGTAGGACAGCTGAGAACATTCTTTGCTGATCTTCAGAACCCTGATTATGAGTCTGCAATTGCGATGGTTCATTCGAGATTCAGTACGAATACAAATCCGAGCTGGGAGAGAGCTCATCCGAACCGTTTTATGGTTCACAATGGTGAGATCAATACAATCCGTGGAAATGCAGATAAGATGCTTGCCAGAGAAGAAAATATGGAATCTCCATATCTGAAGGGACAGCTCCATAAGGTTCTTCCGGTCATTGACCGTAAGGGATCTGACTCAGCTATGCTTGACAATACTTTGGAATTCCTTGTAATGAGTGGAATGGAACTCCCACTTGCAGTGATGATCACTATTCCAGAACCGTGGGCTAACAATGATACAATCTCACAGGATAAGAGAGATTTTTATCAGTATTATGCGACTATGATGGAGCCATGGGATGGACCGGCGTCTATTCTTTTCTCTGATGGTGATGTCATGGGAGCTGTACTTGACCGTAATGGTCTGCGTCCGTCAAGATATTATATCACCTCTGACGGCTACATGATCCTGTCTTCAGAAGTTGGTGTTATGCCAATCCCAGAAGAGAAGATTGTTCTGAAAGAGAGACTTCATCCTGGAAAAATGCTTCTGGTAGATACCGTCGCAGGTAAGGTAGTCGATGACGATGAGCTGAAAGAAAAATATGCAGCTATGCAGCCATATGGAGAATGGCTGAACAGCAATCTGGTTCAGTTGAAAGATATCAAAATTCCGAATGTACGTATGGAAGAATATACACCGGAGCAGCGTGCACGCCTGCAGAAAGCATTTGGATATACTTACGAACAGTACCGTACTTCAATCAGAAATATGGCACTGAATGGAGCAGAAAGTATCGGTGCCATGGGTGTTGATACTCCACTGGCAGTACTCTCCAATCAGCATCGTCCTTTATTTGATTATTTTAAACAGCTTTTTGCACAGGTAACCAATCCGCCGATCGATGCTATCCGTGAGGAAATCGTAACCTCTACCAGTGTGTATGTTGGTAAAGACGGAAACCTTCTTGTACAGCAGCCAGAGAACTGTCATGTACTGAAGATCATGCATCCGATCCTTACAAATACAGATATGCTCAAGATCAAAACCATGGATCACGAAGGCTTTAAAGTTGCGGTTGTTTCTACCCTTTATTATAAGAGTACAAAGCTTGAGAGAGCAATCGATCGTCTTTTTGTTGAAGTTGATAAAGCATATCGTGATGGTGCAAACATCCTTGTACTTTCAGACCGTGGAGTAGACGAAAATCATATGCCGATTCCGTCACTGTTGGCTGTTTCCGCAGTACATCAGCATCTTGTAAAAACGAAAAAAAGCACTTCCCTTGCAATCATTCTGGAATCCGGAGAACCAAGAGAGGTTCATCATTTTGCAACACTTCTTGGCTATGGCGCTAGTGCGATCAATCCATATCTTGCACTTGAGACAATCCGTGAACTGATCGATAATCGCATGCTTGATAAAGATTATTATGCAGCTGTAGAAGATTATAATCATGCAGTCTTAAGTGGTATTGTAAAGATTGCATCTAAAATGGGTATCTCAACGATCCAGTCTTATCAGGGTTCACAGATATTTGAGGCAATCGGTGTTTCTCAGGATGTGATCGATAAGTACTTTACAGGTACTGTAAGCCGTGTAGGTGGAATTACTCTGGAAGATATTGAAGATAATGTAGAAAAACTGCATTCAGAAGCCTTTGATCCGCTCGGCCTTGATACCGATCTTACTCTGGACAGTGTGGGTGCACACAAGATGAGAAGTCAGGGAGAAGAGCATAAATACAATCCGCAGACAATCCATCTGCTTCAGGAATCTACCTGGACAGGCAGCTATGATCTGTTCAAACAGTATACTGCACTGGTAGACAAAGAAAGCCATGGAGCACTTCGTGGCCTTCTGGAATTCAACTATCCGGAAAAAGCAATCCCGATCGAAGAAGTTGAAAGTGTCGATGAGATCGTTAAGAGATTCAAGACAGGTGCGATGTCTTATGGTTCAATTTCTCAGGAAGCACATGAGACACTTGCAATTGCGATGAACCATCTGCATGGAAAATCCAATACAGGTGAAGGTGGAGAAAGTGCAGAGCGTATTGCATCTGCAGGAAGTAAGGACGACCGTTGTTCTGCGATCAAACAGGTAGCCAGCGGACGATTCGGTGTTACAAGCCGTTATCTGGTATCTGCAAGAGAAATCCAGATCAAGATGGCCCAGGGTGCAAAACCAGGTGAAGGTGGACATCTTCCGGCTAAAAAAGTATATCCGTGGATTGCAAAGACCCGTCATTCAACTCCTGGTGTGTCTCTGATCTCCCCACCGCCGCACCATGATATTTATTCCATCGAGGATCTGGCACAGCTGATCTATGACCTGAAAAACTCTAACGTATATGCGGATATTTCCGTGAAGCTTGTTTCAGAGGCTGGTGTCGGTACTGTTGCAGCCGGTGTTGCAAAAGCCGGTGCACAGACCGTTCTGATCTCCGGTTATGACGGAGGAACAGGAGCAGCTCCGCGAAGCTCCATCCACAATGCAGGGCTTCCATGGGAGCTTGGACTGGCAGAAACTCATCAGACATTGATAATGAACGGACTGCGAAACCGTGTACGAATCGAGACAGATGGAAAGCTTATGAGTGGACGTGATGTAGTGATCGCAGCTCTTCTCGGAGCAGAGGAATTTGGATTTGCCACCGCTCCGCTTGTAACTATGGGCTGTGTAATGATGCGTGTATGTAATCTGGATACATGTCCGGTCGGTGTGGCAACACAGAATCCAGAGCTTCGTAAACGTTTCCGTGGTAAACCTGAATACGTAGAGAACTTTATGAGATTTATTGCTCAGGAAATGCGAGAATACATGGCACGTCTTGGCGTTCGTACTGTTGATGAAATGGTTGGACATACTGAGCTTCTTAAACAGTCTGCAGAAGCAGTTGCAGCAGAACCACATAAAGGCAAACTGGACCTCAGTGCAATTCTGAATAACCCATATGCAGGAAACGGACAGAAGGTTACTTTTGATCCGAAGGCTGTTTATAACTTCGAACTGGAAAAGACTCTGGATGAGAAAGTCCTTCTCAAAAAATGTGCGAGAGCAATATCTAAGGCTGAGCATGTAGAACTGGATGTGGATGTCACTAATACTGACCGTACATTTGGTACGATCCTCGGTGCTGAGATCACCAGACAGACAGGAACAGGACTTCCGAATGATACAATTGTGATCAATTGCCACGGAGCAGGCGGACAGAGCTTTGGTGCATTTATTCCTAAGGGACTTACCTTGAAGCTTACAGGTGACAGTAATGATTATTTTGGTAAAGGTCTGTCAGGTGGTAAGCTGATCGTGAAAGTACCTGAAAAAGCAGCTTATAAACCAGAAGAGAATATCATCATCGGAAACGTTGCCCTTTATGGTGCTACCAGCGGTTATGCTTTTATCAACGGTGTTGCAGGAGAACGTTTTGCAGTTCGTAACTCTGGTGCATATGCAGTTGTCGAAGGTGTTGGTGAACATGGCTGTGAATATATGACAGGTGGCCGTGTTGTAGTCCTTGGACGAACCGGAAAGAACTTTGCAGCAGGTATGAGCGGTGGTATTGCATACGTGCTGGATGTGGATAACAAACTGTATAAGAATATTAATAAAGCAATGATCTCTATTGAAAAAGTAGAGAATAAATATGATAAAAAAGAACTTCGTGATCTGATCGAAGCCCATGTTGCGGCTACCGGTTCTAAACTGGGAACAAAAGTACTTGATGACTTTGACTATTATCTGCCGCACTTTAAGAAACTTATTCCAAATGAATATAAGAAGATGATCACACTCAGCGCCAAACTGGAAGAAAAAGGACTGACAAGTGAGCAGGCGCAGATGGAAGCATTTTATGAAAGCATTGGAGCAAAGCATTAAGGAGGATGAGGAAACATGGGAAAGCCAACAGGATTTTTAGAGTATAAAAGAGAGACAGCCAGAGTGCTGCCGCCAAAGG
>ENA-OQLI01001582-OQLI01001582.1-human-gut-metagenome-genome-assembly--contig:-NODE-1582-length-15399-cov-9.133316_pt1 | contig 15399 bp, 16 predicted proteins | sample MGYA00242805_ERZ504812 | MGnify/ENA primary metagenome ERZ504812 (study PRJEB26092, sample SAMD00036430) | human gut metagenome | host: Homo sapiens | study: EMG produced TPA metagenomics assembly of...
ACAATAACCGACGTATCAAGGCAAAGCTAAAGGGCTTGCCGCCTGCTATTCACAGACTACAAGCCCTTTCGGTTGCTTGAACAATTTTTAATCCAAAATATTGTCTAACTTTTGGGGGTCAGTTCACCCATTGGGAGAGGGGGATTTCTTTTTTATTCTGGAATCAGTGCAAAGCGCAGTTGATACGGCCTGCCGCTGGGGAGCCGATGCTGCTCTTGTGGGAGCGCGCCCCAACTATTATCCCCACCGAGCCCTGCCTGCCGTGCCAATACACGCACAAAGAGCCGACCGCTCTCCGGCAGATCCTTTTCATGGGTAGCCGCCTCCAATTCCTCCGGCGACCAGCGGCAAACCGAGAGCGTAAAGGGCGTTTCTTCCACGCTTTCAATGCGCAGCGAACGCTTTTCCCCTTGCAGCGAGGCAAAGCGCACATCCGTGCGCGCCCCATTCTCCTGCGGACGCAAATAAGGGACATACATTTCATCAATCGGGATGTTGTAAAGGCCAATATCCGCGGCTGCTTGCCGGTCGCTGTAATTCTCCTGTGGCCCGCGCCCCAGATAGGTGAGCGATTCATAGCTGGCCGCCGTTTCAAAGCATACTCCAACCTCCGGCAACTCGGGAAGCCTGCCATCCGGCTGGAATTGCAGCTCAACCAGCACGCCCGCCTGCGTGATGGTATAGGTCAGCACCCCATCACACGCCGGCTCAGAGGGGATGATAAACCGGCTCGTTACCCGCACTACGCCTCGCGGTGCATCCTGCGCAGCCACCGTATAGGGCGCATAAATGCAGTTTTGCCCTGCAAAGCGCCACACGGCGCAGCGCACCGGCATATGGTTTCCCCGGTCGTTATCCGTGCAAGCACGCCAGAAGGACGGGCGAAGCGGAGCAGATAAATATTCCTGCCCTTTCCTACAAAGCGAGACGAGCTGCCCCGTCCGCCGAGAAAAACGCACGCAGAGCGATTCTCCCTGGATCGAAAGCGCGCCATAGCTTTCCAGGATCGTCAGATACTTTTCCGGGCGTGCAAAGCGCCGCCCAATCGCCATTGGATTGCTCACAAACTGTGCGCGAGCAATCTCTGTGCCCGCTTTTGCCCAAGGGGTATCCTCACGCAGGAGAACAGAAAGATTCAGATAGCATTCCTGCCGGCAGATCCGGTTGAGCTCCAGCTCCAACAGCCGCGTTTTCCCCGGGGCCAGAGCAAAATAGAAGGACGCGCCGCGCAGGAATTCTCCACCGCAAACTTGCTCCCAGCGGAATTCGAATTCCGACAGGTCAGTAAACAAAAAGTGGTTGCCAATTTCAATCGTCCCGCGCTCCGCATCAAGAGCGCGAAACGAAATATTCTGATAAAGCCGCCGAATTTCCGCAAGCTTCGGGCTTGGCGTGCGCTCTGCAAATAACAGCCCATTGCCGCAAAAATTGCCGTCGTTCGGCCTGTCGCCAAAATCCCCGCCATAGGCAAAATAGTCTCTGCCCCGGTCATCCTTGGTGAGAATCGCCTGATCGACAAAATCCCAAATGAATGCGCCCTGCATGTGCGGCTCCTCTTCCAGCATCCGCGTATACCGCTCCACCCCACCGCAGGAATTGCCCATCGCGTGGGCAAATTCACACAGCAGAAACGGCCGATCCGGATGGGTGTGGAGAAACTCCCGCGCTTGCTCGGGCGACGCATACATCATGCTGTATACATCCGTTACGGAAAGATCCTGCTCCGGATTGCCCCAAACGGACTCATAATGCACCGGGCGGGAAGAATCCTTCTCCCGCAGCCAGTCGTGCATTTTCTGAATGTTTGCCCCACCGCCCGACTCATTGCCGAGTGACCACAGGATGATGCTGGCGTGATTTTTATCCCGCTCATACAACGATCGGATGCGGCCCATGCAGGCGTTCTCCCACTGCGGCAGACTACCCGGCAGCGCGGGGCAGCCCGGGGCGACGCCACCCTGTGTGCCATGTGCTTCCAGATTATTTTCATCAATGAGATACAGCCCGTATTCATCACAGATATCATACCAGGCTGGATGATTGGGGTAGTGGGCGGTACGCACAGCGTTGATATGATTCGCTTTCATCACCAGGGCGTCCGCGATCATTTCCTCCCGTGTGAGCGTTCGCCCGCTTCGGCAGGAGAACTCGTGCCTGTTAATGCCTTTGAGCACTAGTCGGCGGCCGTTGAGCAGCAAAATCCCGCCCCGGATCTCCACACGGCGAAAGCCCGCTTTCAAGGGGACATATTCCAGCACGCCTTCATCCCCGCTTAGGGCAAACAGCACTGTATAAAGGTGCGGCTTCTCCGCGCTCCATAGCTTGGCCTTCGCAATTGTTGCATGCAGGGAAAGTTGGCCTCCCTCCGGCACATCCGCACTGTCATAACCAACAATGACGCCGCCATCGAGCACCGTCATCTCAAGCCTTTGGCCGGGTTTTGGCGTATCGACCCACGCGGAAGCTTCCAGCTCCCCGTTTTGATAGGCGGCGTCCGGCAGGGCTGAAAGGGCAATATCCGCTAGGAAGCTCTCATTTGCAGCATATAGGTATACATCCCGAAAGATGCCTGCAAACCGCCAGAAATCCTGATCCTCCAGCCAGCTTCCAGTGCACCAGCGGTAAACCTCCACACCAATTAGATTTTTCCCCGGATGCAAAAACGCCGTCAACTCAAATTCTGAGGGGCCAAAAGAATTCTCCGCATAGCCGATCCGGTTCCCATTGACAAAAAGATAAAAGGCGGATTCCACTCCCTCAAATCGGAGAAAAACGCGTTTCTCCGCCCAGGCGACAGGGAGCTGAAAGCTTTTGAGGTAGCACCCCACCGGATTCGTTTCCACCGGCGCATAGGGCGGAACAGGCTCCTCCTTCCCTTCCCATGGATACTGCATATTGCAGTATTGCGGCACGCCATAGCCCTGCATCTGCCAAGAGCCGGGCACCTCAATCGTATTATAACCTGCTGCGCGAAAATTTGGATCGGCAAACCCCTCCGGCCGTTTCTGGTGATTGGGGTAAAGGCGAAAGCGCCATTTCCCGTTGAGCGGCATACAACGGGCCGACTGCAACCCCGCTTCAGAAAGCGCCTCCCGTTTGTCCGCATAGCGAAAAAATGCAGCACGCTCCGGCATCCGGCCGATTCCGGTCAGGTCGGGGCGGTTTTGCCATTCGGCATATCCGTCAATTATTTCCTCCATGAGCCAAACACTCCCGATCAATCTTCGTAAATAGGCGGTGAAAAACCGGCTGGATCACTCATCTGCCCAGCTCATCTCTCACCCAATTAGAAACACAGCAGCAAACAGCCGATGGGCCTCTGCCGCTCAGCTATTTTGCGAATCTTCAAATGAAGATTCTTTCTATTCTATTTTATAATGAAAGAAAGCCCACGGCCAAAAGCCCTGGGCAACTACCGGCACACAATCCTGTTATTCAATTTCTGAATCATCCTCGCCCTGCTCGCCGTGATGCTGCAATTCGCCACCCTCTGCAAAGCCCTTCCCGGTTAAAACAGCGGCAATTGTTTGAAACAGAATCCGAATATCCATGAAAAGCGTATGATGCTCCACATAGTAAGCATCATAGGCCACCTTTTGCTCCGCGGTCAATAAGTCGCGCCCATTCACCTGTGCAAGGCCCGTCACACCGGGCCGCATCCGGTAAACGCCGGATGCTTCGCGCAGGGAACGGATTTCCTCTTCCTCCGGGATTAACGGACGAGGGCCAACAAAGCTCATTTCCCCCCGCAGAATGTTAAACAGCTGCGGCAGCTCATCCAGGCTCGTCTTGCGCAAAAAACGCCCGCACCGGGTCACGCAATGGTCAAATTCTTTCAAATCAGCAGTTGGCGCGTTTCGCGTGCCCTGCTTCATCGTGCGGAATTTGCGGATATCAAAAAGCTGATTATTAAGCCCAACACGTTTTTGCCGAAACACAATCGGCCGCCCGCTATCTATTAAGATGACCATACTGAGCAACAACAACACCGGCGAAAGGAGGATAATCGCCAACAGACTGCAAATAAAATCGAAGAATCGTTTCATTCCCACACCTCTGTACAGATTTCTCTCCTCTGAAAAACACTGCGTTGTTGAGTATAGCAGATTTCATGAGATTTTTCAATTGTTTTGTCGAAAAATCACAATAGATGTAACAATTCCCTCCCTGATCAGTGGCCAGAGGCAACTTTTTGCGGCATTTATTGCCTCATATTTTACCGGCCCCCACCCCAAAAAATATAGTCTGACGCCAGCACAGCACGCACAGGCGCCCCGTCCCGGCCCACGATTTTCACCGGTGGAGCGATCAAAAAATAATCTCCCGGCGGTGCCGCTTCCAAACATAGGCCTTCCAGCACTGCAATATTCTCCTGCAAAAGTGCACGGTGTGGGCGGGCTTGATTTCCAGGGCAGCCAACAGACTGCGCATCTGTCCCTACCAAACGCACGCCGAGCATGGCCAGTTCATCGCCTGCACTTTCCAAAAAATAGGCGCCGCCGCCGCTTTTAAACAGCACGCGTTCACAGCCGGGCTTTACCAGTGCGTCAATCTGCTCGCCCGTCACCGGCCCCGGCTCGATCTCCAGCACGGTACAGGGGCCGATAAAACACTCGAGCGGCATTTCTGAAATGCTCTTTCCCCCTTCGATAAAGTGCATGGGTGCATCCGCATGCGTGCCCGTATGCAGGCAGGCATACAGAGCGGACAGATTGCACTCATCTCCATTTGCGATCCGGCTAACCACGTGCAGGCGTGGCTCCGGGTCGCCCGGATAAACCGGTGCCGTGAGCAAATCGGAAGAGATATCAATCAGTTTCAATGAAACACCTCCTGTCGTTTTTCCGCAAAAAAGGCGGAGTAGCGCGTGAAGCGCCCTCCGCCTAATAAAATTATTTAAGATTGATTTTTGTTTTCATCAATGCGTTGGTGCCCACAAACAGGCCGGAGGCAATTAAAAGCTCGATGACAAAGCCCGCGATGCCGATTACCATCCCCTCCTGCGCCCCCTTGGCCGCCATGCTGGTGGAGAAGGAAACTACAATCTTGCCTGCCGTGTTAATCACAACGGTCAACGGGATGTAGGTGGTCGCCACATATAGAAGAACCTGCATCACAATATAGATCAGAAAAAAAACCGCCAGCGCCGTGAGAATCCCAAACCGCTGGAACGGGCGGACATTCGCCACCGTCACAGCAAAAAACACGGCGGATACAAACACCGCGATTTGAATGAACATGCCCACCGCCGTTACGGCAAGCGCCTTCCCAATCGCCTGCATGGAGGGTAGGCCAGCCGTGGCCATAAGCATATCCATCATGCTGCCAACCTCTTCGCCAATGGAAGACTGCACATACGCAAAGACGATAAAAAACGTTGCGATCATAAAAATATAGCTGAGCAACACCCAAACAAAGGAGACGATCGCTTTAGAGGCAAGCAGAGCGCTGCTTTTGACCGGCAGTGTATAGCTGAGATAGCCCTCCGCCCCGTAAAGCGTCCGGTTAAAATTGGTAACAACCGCCACCAGGGTAATCACCACGCAGATCAGCCCGATGATAATCAGGGCGATCGATCCGATAACGCCAACCCAGGTGACTTTCACCGCATAGGAGAGCAGCATTGCGGCAAGCGCGACCGCAGCGGCTATGTAAATATTCATTACAGAATGGGCGCTCGACTGAAACTCATGCTTAATTAATTTCCCAAGCATAAGCGAACACCTCCTTAAACGTTTCCTCCAGCGTTTTGCCGGAGGCATGGATCTCCTCCACCGCAGTGTTGACCAACACTTTTCCATTGCCGATCATCAGCGCACGGTCAAAAATGCGCTCCAGATCGTTAATCAAATGTGTTGAAAGGATAATGGAGGCATTCTCCGCATAGTTCTTCATAATAAAATCCAGGATAAACGCACGGGCAGCGGGATCAACGCCGCCAAGCGGCTCGTCGAGCAGGTAGAGCCTCGCTTTGCGGCACATTACCAGAACCAGCTGTAGCTTTTCCTGCATGCCTTTGGACATAGATTTGATCTTTTGCTTCATCGGCAGGCGAAAGCTGTTGATCATAGAAACCGCCTTTGCCTTGTCAAAATCCTCATAAAAATCGGCAAAATAGTTTACCGCGTCTACAGGCCGCATCCAATCTGCCAGATAGGTTTTTTCCGGCAGATAAGCAACGATGCTCTTCGTATACGGATCTGGGCTGTGACCGTCAATTTTTACGCTGCCTTCATAATCATTAATCAGGCCGGTCATAATTTTAATCAGCGAGGTTTTGCCGCTGCCATTCGGGCCGAGCAGCCCGATGATATTCCCCCCCTCAAACGAGACGGAAATATCCTCCAGCACCTTGTTTTTTCCATAGGATTTCGACAGGTGCTCTATGTCGATCAGGTTCGCCATGTTGCAGCCTCCTTCAGGCGTGTTCCGTTTTCTTCCATCATAAAGGATTGAAGTCCAAAGTCAATAGACAATTTGTAAATTGTGAACATGAAAAAGCAAAAAAGAGCCGTCCCCTTTTTCGTCATCCTCACGCACCGGTTTGCGCCGCCACAAATAATCTGGCGCGAAAGGCCTTGCTTTCGGCATCGCCTGACTGCGCATATAGGACGCATCAAATGTTACAGACAAATTGTTAGTCTTTCTTTAAACATATTATTTTGATACCCATCGAATGAATTGGGATGCTTCTTTTCAAAAGGCCATAGAAAAAAATGAAATTGGGCTTACAATTACAGAAAAATTTAGTCAAAACTATTTCGGAGCAAAATCGCTATATAACGCAGATAAACAATAAATAGATATCACAGAAATCTTAATTGATGAAAAAACTTACAAAGAAATTCCTTTGATATACCTTGATGGCTTTCCATCTTGGCAAGTTGGCTCAGGTTCCTATATCACACTTAAGAACCGATACTTATATGAGTGGAGAAGCTATACTTCTCAATTTGAAGAAGAAGATGGGCACGATATGAAGCTGACACGAATCGACTGCAACACAGGCAAGGTAGAAATCGTCGATGAATTCAAGTTGAATTCACCTCTCATCTATCTCTGCAAAATTGATGAAGAGCATTTTCTTTCTTACTATGTCGTAAAGGCGCCATCGAAAAAAATCGAATATGCGACATTAACAGTCGCCACAATTTATTCTCTTGATGGAACCAAGAAAGAAATCATCCGTGAAATATATGAAAACGACGTAGATTGGACGGATAGCGAAGGCACGTTGATTGAGCGCTTCGCCGTGAAAGACGGTGAGATTTACGGCTTTGGCCGCCGCCGGATTTCCGGCTCATACAAGTTTTTTCTCTATCACTATGATCATAATGGAAAATTACTGGAAACGGAGGCGGTACCGGGATTTGAAAACATCATCGGCGAGGAACAACCTCTGGATTTTTTGCTGGTCGGCGATTATATTGTTTTTCGCACCTACGAAAGCCTGACGAGTTACATTTGCAAACGAACGTCAAACGGAACAGAATTGATCATGAAAGGGGCAGACGGAAATGTTTCCTATGCGATTTCCACAATCAATTCAGAATCACAAAACAGCACATATATTTTCTTTATAGAAAGTAATGTGAAGGACGACGACACATTAAAAGAAAAAGAATGCCCGCTCTATGCAATTGAGGTCGAAAGTGGTAAAATAATAGCAGCCAATTTCCCCATTCCCCTTAAGAAGCCTTATTTTGTAGGTATGCGCTCATTATCAAACGGCGACTTACTAGTTACATATTGTGAGAAAGAATATGACCCATTGAAGCAAATCCAATTCCTGTTGCCTTGTGACAAACTCCATGCACTTTTTCATCAAGCTTCTTAAACTAGTAGTATTCCTCTAAGAGACGTAAACGTGGATCGATATTTATGGACTGGTAGGTAGCATCAACGCGCATCTGATAAAAACATGAAGCTGTGTTTCAAAAGCATCCCAAGAAACAAAAAGAGACATATCCATGAATGAATATGATTAAATTGATGAATTCCCCATTGTCTCTTCCCATATGAGAAGGGGCGAGGGGGAATCTTTTTCCGCATGAAAGCAAAGGCACGAAAGCCTCTAACAGGCTGATGATGAAATATCAGTTCTTTGGAAGAGCCGGCGGTCTCAACCATGAACCCTTTCTATTTCTCTGCGAATGCCCAGCTCCCCGGCCACGCGCATCAGATTATCCACGTCGCCCTGCACCAGCTTCCCGTTTTGATCCGGCGGCAAATTGATCACCATCATATTATTTGTCTTTTCAAGAATGCGATAATTCCGGATGATCTCCTGCGCGTCCATCAGCGGTTTGTCTGCATACGTATCGGAATAAAACCAACTGAACTCCTTGCGGGAACAGATCGTCTGCTCAAAGGGAAGATAATATTCCTTTTTGTTAAAGGTGTATATTTTCGGGTCGTCCTCCCGGCACATGTGCGGATCCCACAGCCGAAAGTCCGAGGGAAACATCCGCAGAGGGTCACGGTCACGATAATTCCTAGGCTCATAGCGTTTTTGCGGACCGCCCTTCTTTTCGCTGTATTTCCCAACGGTATGGTTCACGCCAATCTGGCACATGGGCTGCATCTGCTTTACATGGTTATATAGCCGATCCAGCTGCCACGCGCGGCACGGTTTATCCCACGCGCCGTCAAACCAGAGCTCCACCACCTCGCCATATCGGCCGTCCAGCAGCTCCGTCAAATGCTTTTCCATGTACTGGACATAGGCCTCGTCATCCCCGTAGCATAATTCGTGCCGATCCCAAAGCGAATAGTAGAGGCCCAGCCGGAGGCCATATTTTCGGCAGGCATCCGCCACTGCCCGGACGACGTCGGTCTGATTCGGGGAGTAATTGACGGAATAGGTGGTGGTGTGCGTATCCCACAGGCAAAAGCCGTCGTGGTGCTTGGTGATCAGGACGACATAATTCATCCCCGCCTCATAAGCCGTGCGCACCCAACTGTCCGCATCGATCGCAGAGGGGCAGTAGCTCTCGACCGGCAGCGTTCCGTCCGACCACTCCGTGTTGTTGAACGTGTTGACACCAAAGTGGAGGAACATACCGAATCGGCGTTGCATCTGCGCTAACTGGCCCTCGTTCGGCTGTAAAGAAGGCTGCTGCATAATTGGATAGGTTCGGGAGGGATAGGGCGCCATTTTCTTTTGAAAAAACATCGTTCTCTTTTCCTTTCTTTATATTGGGGAAGACAAAAATGGCCTCATCACAGGGGGCGTTTGGGTAAAAAAGAACCCGCAGCACTCAAAATGCGGGCCACAGGTTTGTGTCATTAGGTAGAAATAGATGCAAACGAGGTTATGCTCATAACCCACACAACAAATTGGAAGTTATCTCTGTTTGCTCTTTTGGTTAAATCTCATCGTTATAATACTTTTTGATTAAGTCAATCAAATCTTTAGCAACCTCACGAATTTCAAACAACTCATGCTCCCAAATATAAATCGCTGATGTATCGGTTTCACCATTAGGAAGAACACGATAACAGTAGTAATCACCACATCCGTTTGTTGCAAAATAGATGTTTCGATTTACTTTTTCTTCGAACTCGCCTTCCTCAAAGTATTCCGCCATAACGCTTCTATTTCTCTCAACATTTTCTATTATTTCCTTGACCGAAAGCAAAAACCATTGATCTCCGTCTGTTTCCCTAAGGAGTGCTTTTAATTCGTTGGGGAGGGAATACCCTACATATTTTTCTGCTTTAGCAAGTTCACTCTCATCACACGGTTTTTGCAACTTTGCCCATTCGTTATCTTTAATTAATTCTGTTAATATCTCTCTAAACACTGTTCTTCCTCTAGAATTTTAAATGATTGCTCTGTATTCCGTATATTATATAAATAACCTTGATTGCAGTATAACAAAAAAGTCAGGTTAAAGCAAATGCAAACCTGCATTTATTTTAACCTGACTTTCGTGGTGGAGATGGCGGGAGCTGAGCCGAACACCCGCCCGCAGCTTCATCTGCGGCTTTTTCGGCCGCCTCCAGCGTGATCGTGTTGCCCTCTCCGCTGTAATTGTACGTGATTACCGTCTTATCATCGTAAATCCAGATGCGGCTGACGAACGTATCAATAATCTGCCGCTGGTAAGATTGGTCATTGACGTCGCCGCCTTTGAATCGCTCCAGAAAGAAAATAATTTGCTCCTTGCTAAAGGTGGGACGGGCGATCTCCTCTTTTTGGATGCATTCCTCCAGGTCAGCCTTCTCCGCTTCCAGTTCCAATAACCGATCCTTCGTGGTTGGTGTGAAAATTCCCTGCTCGATTGCTGCCACGATGTTTTTTAGGCTCTTTTCGGTGTCGCGTAGGCTCGATTTGTAATAGTCCAGCATCGAGGTGTCCTGAAGCTCCTTACGTTGCAGTTCGACCACCTTATCCGCAATATACTCGATCACATCGTCCACCAGGACGTGGGCGACAGTCTGTTCCACGATGTACCGTTCCAGTTCATCCTTTCGGACGCTCTTTTTATCACATTTCCGCCCGTCCTTACGGCGCTTGCGGGTTGAGCAGGTATAATAGCTGTACTTCTTCCCACTCTTACCGGTGCCGCTGTCCCCGATCATCGTCGCGCCACAGTGCCCGCAGAACAACTTCGTCGTGAGCAAGAACTCCTCTTCGCTGCCGGCCTGGATCTTCCGGGCGGGCGCTTTTTTATTCTTTTCCAATCGCTTCTGCACCCTCTCAAATGTCTCATCATCTATGATGCGTGGCATGCCATCCGGGATCAAGATATCGTGCCATCGGTATTCACCGATATACCGCCGATTGGAAAGGATCCGCGCGATAGAATTGTGATTGAACGGCTTTCCGTTGGCTGTTTTGAGACCCCTACCATTCAGTTCTTTGATGATCTCGGAGGCTTGCTTCCCACTGCTATACATCTCAAAGATTTGCCGGACGATCTGTGCACCGTGCTCATCAATCTGGAAATACTTGTCCTGATCGACATAATACCCGAGTGAATGGCCCCCTCCCCCGGTCGACTGGCCCTTCATGGCGACGCCGCGCATCCCTCGCATAATGTTTTGGGACAGATTCGCGGAGTAATATTCAGCCAGTCCTTCCAAGGTACTTTCCAGTATAATTCCTTCCGGGCCGTCCGGGATGTGTTCTTTCGCATACATCACTCGGACGCCGTTCCGGCGCAGCTTGACCTTATTTATGGCGATCTCTTCGCGGTTTCGTCCAAAGCGGTCGATTTTCCATACGATTACGGCGTCAAAAAGGCCCTTAGCGCTGTCCTTCAGCATCTTCTGGAATTCGGCCCGATTATCGTTGCGGCCAGTCTTTTTACGGTCAGCATAGTCGCCAACGATCATGATATCATTCTCACGCGCGAACTGCCTGCAATCTGCGATTTGTTCCTCAACGCTCTTATCCTTCTGGTTGGGGCCCGGCGAGTACCGGGCGTAGATGACTGCTTTCATAAAACCCCTCAATGCATAAAAGAATAAATTATACTTGCTATAATTGAAATAATGGTCAGCGCGAAAGAAACAGCGAAAACAATATTATTAGCTTTATTCAAAGTGTCGAGAATCGATTCAACATCATTGCTATTTCTGAGACGCACAAACAGTTTCCCTGATTTTGTGGTGTAGAATTTTTCCGTAACTTGTGTATATCCTAATTTTGCAGCGATTACATTATAGCATTTATCTATGTAGTCCTCAAACGACGTGTCATCGTCCGCTTCTGTTCCCCATTTCAAATATGTTTTAATTATTTGCTGGGGAATCAGGTGATACTGGCTCGCGATGATCTGATCGATGTCATGATTAAGTCTTTCGCTATCTTCCGATCTTTTATAAAAAATAAGTTTATGCAGGGGAGCAAACACTTTTAGATATTGTTCTTCTAACACATCGCGGTTCTTTGACTTCTGCGCACTATATTTTGTAAATAGGAATTTAATAGCTAAAGTTATCAACGACAGTGCGCCGGTAATTAGTATGTTATTCGCTGCGCCATCCATCATCCTACTCCTTCGCGCCGATTGGCTTGCTGCGCCATCAGTAGGCTTTGTCTGTATTGCTCAGCCGGGGGAACATCTATAAACTCAACCGTCTTGTCAAAATTCGCTTTTACAACTGCCTTAATCTCATCAAGCGTGACCCTGAAAAACTCTCTTCTAGTGTTTACAAAATTCAGCTTACGATCCGCAAAAGCCCTATGAAGCGCAGCCTCCAACGCCGGTGCGTCATCACTGAATATCATCGCATGCACGTCAAAATTAAACGGTACAGACGCGTCTCCCAGTTCATCAACGCGCTCTGTAGGATCAAGCCGCCTTGTCATGCCTATTTTATAAACGTCGGGGCCAAAGGCCCCAATATTCGATATGACATAGACATATCCCGCTTTTTGGTTTGCGGCACGATAATCCACATCCTTGATCGCAGATTCAAGCTTTTCAAGCTGGGCAACAATTTCGGCCTTTTTCTCCAGCAGTTCTTCGTTGCTCTCGCCAGCAGACTGAATCTGAGCTTCAATTTTTTTCAGGGCGTTTGAATAATGCTTTTGCTCCTTTTCGATATTCTTCCGGGCTTCCTCCAGCTCTTTTGCTAGTTTGGCCTCCTCCCGCATTCTGGCTCGTGCTTCCTTCAGCGCTTCTTTTTCTTCCTGCTTTTTTACCTGGTATTCATGCGCCAAATACAATTCTTCGATTTTAAGCTGATAAAATCCTTCGGTAACAGTGATCCCCATCATAGCACCAAGCTTTGAAATAGCTTCCCTTGATGCGCCGATACGTTTGACGCTGCTTTCTAGATTGCTGAATTTGACATGTTCAACAATATCGTCGCACTCTGCGTTGAACGCGCGTAAAAGTAGCTTTTGCATATTGGCGACCATCTTTCTCCCCTGCGCGGCGCTGCCGTTCACCTGCCAATTCGTGGCCCCGGTTACTGCGGTTTTATCCTTGATCATCGCCTTCTGCCAGTTACGTATGCTGGTAAGCTTTTCTTTGTACTCATCCACAGTTGTAAAGCTATATCGAGGCGCATAAAGGCCAAACGACTGAAGTAAAATTTCCTCATCGGTTTCAATTATTTGATTTTTTAAACTTGCGAGTTCAGCGGTTGAATTGTCAATTTGGTGTAATATCGTATTCAGTCTTTCAGTTGATTCCTCAATTTTACCTTGCAATTCGGCAAGGCTTATTTGCTCAGGGGTTAGTTGTTCTTTCAGTCTGGCAATTTCTTTCTTCTCTTTTGTTCCGAAAAGCGACATAAACCGATTCCTTTCTGCATTAACACCCTCTGAAATTAAATGGTAATAGTGTAACAAATAATTCTTCTTTAAATGCATATTAAAGAAATTTGCTCCTCAATCTATATAACGAAAAAAATCGTCAAATGTTGCACTTGAACGTTTGTTTTGTGCTAAATGCCAATTATTTTTACTATTTGTACAAAAATTCGACCTTCACTTCTTGCACCTTTTTTCGCTAAAGAGAACTATACTTCTCCCACAATTCAAATAAAGTGTGCTAGAATAATTTTCAAGTGGTGATGTTTCACAGTTTTCACATAACATGATTGGCGCTTGCAATAATAGCCATGAGGTGTTATGGCATGTATATTGCAAGGTCTCACTTGAGGAAAATCAGGCTCATTAAGGGGTATACGATCCGGGAATTAGCGTCCCGGTCCGGCATTACCCGTGAATGGATTGAGCGAATCGAGAAACAGGATAGTCCCAACCTGAGAACCACCACGATCTGCAAACTGGCAACCGCGCTAAGTGTTCATCCAGAAGAACTGATAACGTATGAATGGATTACCAATAAGTGAGCCTTGACAGCGCAGAGAGAGGAGTGATACCATAGATATAGAACAAATGTTCTTGCTGAGGGTAAAAAAAAGAATAAGACAGCTGTAGCTTTGGCGGGCTCACTGCCTTATTCCCCATGTGGGGCACCGTAGTGCCTCCGCGCCCTCATTATAACGCATCTACCGGGAGATTACAACACAATAAAAATGGGGGAGTTTATGATGGATAAGAACAAAAATGAAGATGTATTCTTGCGTAGGATTGCATCGAAGATATGTAAATCTAAAAATGTTCAACAGGCTACAGAGGTATACATACATATTTTAGAAATTTCGAGCGATCATATCGGCGAGAACGTCAAGAATGACCTTTTGACGATCGGTCAAGCTACCAATGTCGATGTTAAGCTCTGAAAAAGCCTTTTTCAAAATTTGATATACTTCTTCCTCTTGTTTTGCCCTCGAATCGGTGATGGCCGGTTCGGGGGAATTTTTTATTTCATCTTGAAAAAGAAAATTGGCGTCACACCCTAAAGCTTCAAATAACTTATATAGCACAGGCTCTTTTGGATGGCTTGTCTCATTTTCATAATTCGTAATAGCCGATGGCGTTACGCCGATCATATTCGCCAATTCGGTTTGCGTAAGACCTTTTAGTTTTCTGGCTTCTTTAATTCTTTTGCCTATTCCCAATATTACCACCTCGTAATGACAATAACACGTAAATATTGAATAGTCAAGATAAAAATATCAAGAAACTTCATAAAAAGTCATTGACATATCAAGAATCATGTGATATTGTAATGATGTCATCAAGAATCTTGATGTTTGGAGGTGATGTTATGAACAGTTCTTCTGTTTCTCAGAATGTAAAAAGAATCATCAAGGACAAAGGTATGTTGCAATACGCTGTTGCTGATCGTGCGGGGTATTCTCGTGGCGCTTTCAACGCAATGCTTAATGGCAGAAAAACAATATCCGACGTTGACATTATTCGCCTTGCTACTGTGCTGGATGTCTCCCCAAACGATTTATTTGGCTTTAGCGAGAAATCCGCAGCATCTTAAAACAGAGAAAGAGAGAGGTAAAAGCAATGTCTACAGCACAAATCATCTGTCTGGTGTTGTGCGGCTCAGCGATCGCTATTGCACTCACCAACATAATCTATTTGATTGCAACGCGTCCCGAATCATTTAAGCGCGATAAACGCAATGACGACACCAACAACCGCGACCACAAGACCAAGGATAGCGATATCATGCGTGACGATCAGCCTTGAGCCGTTTTGCAGCCGCAAGAAAGGAGGCGCAGCGTGAACCCCAAAATCAACATATTCGAAATGCCCCAAACTGAGGCCGAATACTTGGCTCGCCAAACGCTGCGCGCGGTGGAACGATATTTCGCCCGCCCAGGTGTGCAGGAAGCCTATGAAAAGTGGCTCGAAGAGCGAGAAGAAAGGAAGAACACCTCATGAGACAATATAAAGTAACAATCACCAACGGCGATTACCCACTATCCTACACCTGTGACACGATCTCAGATGCATTTGAATGCCTGCGGTCAGTTGCATCCTGGTCTTGCGGGAAAGTCTGCTTCAAATCG
>ENA-OQLI01001598-OQLI01001598.1-human-gut-metagenome-genome-assembly--contig:-NODE-1598-length-15198-cov-6.494393_pt1 | contig 15198 bp, 14 predicted proteins | sample MGYA00242805_ERZ504812 | MGnify/ENA primary metagenome ERZ504812 (study PRJEB26092, sample SAMD00036430) | human gut metagenome | host: Homo sapiens | study: EMG produced TPA metagenomics assembly of...
GAACAGTGCCTTGGGCGTCGGTGTCTGACGGGAAAGGAAGCAGGCCATGCCCTCCGGCTGGTCGTGGGTCTCGAAGAAATCGCCGAACAGCTTCACCTCGACCTCAACAGCCTGCTCGATGGGCAGGCTGATGCCGTCGTTCATTGCCTTCTTGCAGTTGCGCACAGCAATGGGAGCGTTCTTTGCGATCTTGCCGGCCATCTTCAGGACATTCTCCATCAGCTCAGCCTGCGGATACACGGCGTTGACCAGACCGATGCGGTAAGCCTCGTCAGCCTTAATGTTCAGAGCAGAGTAGACCAGCTGCTTTGCCATGCCCATGCCAACCAGACGAGCCAGACGCTGGGTGCCGCCGAAGCCCGGGGTGATGCCCAGACCGACTTCCGGCTGACCGAACACGGCGTTGTCAGAGCAGATGCGGAAATCGCAGCTCATAGCCAGCTCGTTGCCGCCGCCCAGTGCAAAGCCGTTGACGGCTGCGATGACGGGGATGGGGAAATGCTCGATCATCAGGAACACATCATTGCCCAGCTTGCCGAAGGCCTCGCCTTCTGCCTTAGTCATGGTGCTCATAGAACCGATATCAGCACCAGCAACGAAGCTCTTGTCGCCTTCGCCGGTCAGAACGATGCAGCGGACAGTCTCCTGATCGACTGCCTCAAAAGCAGCCTTCAGGTCAGCCAGAACCTCGGGGTTCAGGGCGTTCAGTGCCTTGGGACGGTCGATAGTAATGATCTCAACAGCGCCCTGCACCTCGGTTTTTACAAATGCCATTGTGAAAACCTCCATTTCATACAGTTCAGTTTTTTCAAAACAGCCCCCGGAACGCGGGAGAGCTCTCCGGTTCCCTCCGGCGCTCCGGGTCTGTGGTTCAGTCAGGATTCAGAGAAAGAGTGCTTAGTCCATCTCAACGATGGTAGCGCAGCCCATGCCGCCGCCGATGCACAGAGTAGCCAGACCCTTGTGAGCGCCACGGTGCTTCATAGCGTACAGCAGGGTGACCAGAATACGAGCGCCGGAAGCGCCGACCGGGTGGCCCAGAGCGATTGCGCCGCCGTTGACGTTCAGCTTGTCCTTATCAAAGCCCAGAGCCTCGCCGACAGCGATAGACTGTGCTGCGAATGCCTCGTTGGCCTCGACCAGATCCATATCGGCAACGGTCATGCCGGTCTTAGCCATGACCTTCTTGGTAGCAGCGATGGGGCCCAGACCCATGACCTCGGGCTCAACGCCTGCCAGAGCACCGGCGACCCAAGTTGCCAGAGGCTTCACGCCCAGCTCCTTAGCCTTCTCCTCGCTCATGACGACCAGAGCAGCAGCGCCGTCGTTGATGGCGGAAGAGTTACCAGCGGTGACGATGCCGTCTTTGGTGAAGGCGGGCTTCAGCTTTGCCAGAACCTCGGGAGCGCTCAGACGGGGGCCCTCATCGGTATCGAACACGGTGTCGCCCTTCTTGCCCTTGATGACAACAGGAACGATCTCGTCCTTGAAGGCGCCGTCCTTGATGGCCTTGTCAGCCTTCAGCTGGCTGTTGTATGAGAACTCGTCCAGCATCTCGCGGGTGATGGGGCTGTAGCCGTACTTCTTCTGGTAGGTCTCGTTGGTGCAAACGTTCTCAGCGGTCATGCCCATGTGCTTGTTGAAGCCGCAGGCATCCCACAGTGCATCGTTGACCATGGTATCCACGATCTCGCTCTTGCCCATGGGAGCGCCCATGCGGTAGCCATAGCGAGCCTTCTGCAGTGCGAAGGGAGCCATATCCATGTTCTCCATGCCGCCTGCAACAACGATATCAGCATCGCCTGCCTCGATCATCTGAGCAGCCATGTTCACGCAGTTCAGACCAGAGCCGCAGACCACGTTGACGGTGACAGCGGGGGTCTCGATGGGCAGGCCAGCCTTCAGGGCAGCCTGACGAGCGACGTTCTGGCCCAGACCAGCCTGAATGACGCAGCCCATGTAAACATGATCGACCTGCTCGGGCTTGACGTTTGCACGGTTCAGAGCCTCCTTGATGACGATGGAGCCCAGCTCAGTAGCGGGAACGTTGGCCAGAGTGCCACCGAACTTGCCGATAGCGGTGCGGCATGCAGATGCGATAACGATCTTTTTCATGTGAATAGCCTCCTGAATTGTGTATGTGTGTTACTTATCGGTTACCCATTTATCAAAACGCCCTGCGGCATTTTTGCGGTATCAGATCTCTTCCCTCTCCCGGAGCTGTGCGTATTTTTCGTTAACGGCCTTTTCCACATTGGGTGTGACGAACTTGCTGATGTCACTGCCGTAGTACGCTGCTTCCTTTACGATGGTGGAGGAAAGATAGCTCCATTTGATGCTGGTGGCAAGGAACATGGTCTCGATGCCGGGCATCAGTGCGTGGTTGGTTTGCGCAAGCTGGATCTCGTTTTCAAAGTCCGTTACTGCCCGCAGTCCCCGCACCATTACAGATGCGTGACGCTTTTTTGCGAACTCCACGGTCAGGCCGTCGAAGCCTTCCACGGTCACGTTGGGGATGTTCTTGCAGCATTCCTGCAGCATGGCCACCCGCTCTTCCACTGTGAACAGCGGATGTTTGGCGCTGTTGATCAGCACCGCCACAATGAGGTGGTCGTTGATCTTTGCTGCGCGTTTGATGATATCAAGGTGTCCCTTAGTGACCGGGTCGAACGACCCGGGATAAACTGCTGTTGCCATCGGTCAGTGTCCTCCTTGTGCGCTGTAATTACTAAGCGCGATGTGGTTCTGCCATGATAGCACTTTCCAGCCTTGGGTGCAACCTGAAACTGCTGCGGTGCGTTTTATCGTTAAATTTTAAACGAATCATCCCGCACTGCTCCGCAGTTGCTTCCCACGCTATTAGTAAAGCACATCGTCAAAATTTTATCAAGTCTTTTTCTCAACTTTTTTGTTTTTTTGCGTACCAAACAATCCCAACATAAAGCTAAGAAAACTGTTCATTATGCTATACTGACTGTTTTTTAGCCAAAACTATTGATTCTACACTTTGTTAATGTTATAACTAAGTTGAGCTGTTCTGCGCAGAGCAGAGTACACACTGCTGCCTTGTTTATAAGGTTACTATACAGATGTGGCAAAACGGTGTGCATTCCGTAAAACAGCCGCATAATTTGTCCGCACAGAATTGTTTACAATTCTTTTATGTATTTTAAGAGAGGATGGTTTATAATGGATTGCAAGGAACTGTACGCACAGAAGCTTATGACTGCTGCGCAGGCTGCCGCTCTGGTCAAAAGCGGCGACTGGGTGGATTACGGCTGGGCTGTGAACACCCCTGTGGCCGTGGATGCCGAGCTGGCAAAACGCCTGCCGGAGCTGGAAGGGGTCAACTTCCGGGGCGGCATTCTGATGTGGGTGCCGGAGATCTTCCAGATCGACGACCCTGCTGCCCACATGACCTGGAACAGCTGGCACATGGGCGGCATTGAGCGCAAGGCCATTGCGCAGGGCTTCTCCTTCTACTCCCCCATCCGCTACTCTGAGCTGCCCCGCTACTACCGCGAGAGCAGCGACCCCGTGGATGTGGCGGTATTTCAGGTGACCCCCATGGACGAGCACGGCTACTTCAATTTCGGCCCCAGCGCTTCGCATCTGGGTGCCGTGTGTGAAAAAGCCAAGAAGATCATCGTGGAGGTCAACACCAATATGCCGCGCTGCCTTGGCGGCATGGAGAACTGCGTACACGTTTCTCAGGTGAGCGGCATTGTGGAGGGCGCAAATCCCCCCATCGGCCAGATGGCAGCTGCCGGTGCCGCTACTGAGGTTGACCTGAAGGTAGCCAACCTCATCGTGCCGCAGATCCCTAACGGTGCCTGCCTGCAGCTGGGCATCGGCGGTATGCCCAACGCCATCGGCGGGCTGATCGCGCAGAGCGACCTGAAGGATCTGGGCGTGCACACCGAGATGTATGTGGATGCCTTTGTGGATATTGCCAAGGCCGGCAAGATCAACGGCAGCCGCAAGCAGCTGGACAAGGGCCGTCAGGTCTACGCCTTTGGTGCCGGCACCCAGAAGATGTACGATTACCTGAACGATAACCCGGAGTGTATGTCTGCCCCGGTGGACTACACCAACGACATCCGCAGCATTTCCGCACTGGACAATTTCATTTCCATCAACAATGCCGTGGATATCGACCTGTTTGGTCAGGTGAACGCCGAAAGCGCCGGTGTGAAGCACATTTCCGGTGCAGGCGGTCAGCTGGACTTCGTGCTGGGCGCATACCTTTCCAAGGGTGGCAAGAGCTTTATCTGCCTGTCCTCCACCTTCTTTAATAAAAAGACCGGCCAGCTGGAAAGCCGCATTCGTCCCACGCTGGAGAACGGCAGCATCGTTACCGACACCCGCGCCAACGTGCACTACCTGTGCACCGAGTATGGCTGCGTGAACCTGAAGGGCCTGACCTCCTGGGAAAAGGCCGAGGCTCTGATCAGCGTGGCACACCCGGACTTCCGTGAGGAGCTGATCCGCGAGGCTGAAAAGCTGCATATCTGGCGCAGAAGCAACAAAATTTAATAAGCGCTGTGGGTATTCCCGCTGCCCGCAGCAGGAATGGAGTTTGTCATGATGGACAAAAAGCCGCACATCAAACCGTATCTCTATGGGATGCTCGCAGGGTTTGGTGCCATTGCACTGAGCATCATCTTCTTTTTCCTCATTTACCGCTTTGACGGCTTCGGCTCGGCTATCTCTACCCTGACCGGCATCCTGATGCCCTTTATCTACGGTGCCGTCATTGCCTACCTGCTCAAGCCGGTGTGCAACAGCATCGAAAGCTTTCTGCGCCGGTTCATCCCGGAAAAGATGAATGGTCTGATCAACGCGCTGTCCGTGGCGCTTACCATCCTGTTCGGGCTTTTGCTGGTGTATGCACTGGTCATGATGATCGTGCCGCAGCTCATTACCAGCGTAACTACCCTGTACTACACCGCGCAGGCCAACATTACAAAGTTCATGAACTGGGCAAACCATCTGGAGTTTATTGAAAAGAACGAACAGATCACGGAACTGCTTAATTCGGCTTACGCTGCCCTGAATACCAATCTAGACACATGGAACACATGGCTCAAGAACACCCTGCTGCCCTCCATGCAGAACATTGTAAGCGGCGCAGCCATTGGTGTGCTGAACGTGGTGACGGTGGCCAAGAACCTGATCATCGGCATCATCGTGGCGGTGTATATGCTGGCCAGCCGCAAGCGGTTCGTCCAGCAGGGCAAGCTGGTGCTGCACAGCATCGTCCGCCCCCGCTGGGCGCAGCTGATCACTGAGGAAGTGAAGTACGCAGACAAAATGTTCGGCGGTTTCATCAACGGCAAGATCATGGACTCTGCCATCATCGGCGTGCTGTGCTATATCGGCTGTCTGATTTTCAAGTTCCCCAGTGCGCTGCTGGTGTCGGTGATCATCGGTGTGACCAACGTGATCCCCTTCTTCGGCCCCTTCATCGGTGCCATTCCCGCCACCCTGCTCATTCTCATCCAGAACCCCATCAAGGCGCTGTGGTTCGTGCTGTTCGTACTGGTTTTGCAGCAGCTGGACGGCAACATCATCGGACCCAAGATTCTTGGCAACACCACCGGCCTTTCCAGCTTCTGGGTACTGTTCGCCATCCTGCTGTTTGGCGGCCTGTGGGGCTTTGTGGGCATGATCGTGGGCGTGCCGCTGTTCGCCGTTATCTACGACGTCATCAAAAAGCTGGTCATTCACGGCTTGCAGCGCAATCAGGAATTGACCCTGCTGAACAGCTATCACGACCAGTTCGGTGACCCCGCAGACGATGCAGCCGCACAGCCCGCTGCATCGCAACCTGCTGAAAACCAGTAACCCTTCCCTGCCCCGCATCAGAGCTCTTCCGATGCGGGGTATTTTTTAATCATATTACAAATTATAAATCGGAATTTGTGAAGGAGGAACATACTATGAATATAGGGTTTTGGCTATGTGGAGTTTTGGTTATTCCATTTGTGATTATAGGAGTGTTATTTGCAATATTTAAAGAAAAAGCGGCTAAATTTGTTTCGGGATTTAATTCATTACCGAAAGAAGAACAGGCATTGTATGATAAAGCTCATATTTCTCGTGATATAAAAAATCAGTGTTTTACATGGGCTGGCATAATGTTAGTAGGAGCAGTGTTGTCTTATTTTTTAACACCATATATGGCTATTCCGGCTTTTATTATTTGGCTCGTTTTATTTTTCAAAGAGGTTCACTTTGACACGCACAAAGCATTTGAAAAATATTTATTAAAATAAATTCCAGTTTATACAGCAAGACCCCCGCCTTATGTTCCGGGAAGGGACACAGGGCGGGGGTCTTTTTATTGTTTTAAATCAGGTTTCAGTTCAGTCCAGCGGCTGAGAGGGCTTCCAGTCCTTATAGTTTTCGTACCGGCTCTCGCGGACCTTGTGGTGGGACCACACTTCGTCTGCGGTGGGCTGCCAGTCGGCGGCGTAAGCCTTACACTTCTCACACAGGTGCTCGACACTTTCCGGGGACTGCAGGTCGGTGCTGTGGGCACCGGTCTCGTGCACCATCTTTTCCAGCAGCTCGGGGTTTTCCAGCATCGGGCAGGGACGCAGATGGTTCTTGTTGAAGGGCTGACCGTTGTGGTAAGCCATGAACAGCGGGCTATGCAGAATCTCCAGAATAGACTGGTCGTGGATGTTAGCGTTGGAGTAGTGGATGAACACACAGGGCTCAGCATCACCGGCAGAGTTGATGTGGAAGTAGTTGCGGCCGCCGGCGATGCAGCCGCCCACGAACTCGCCATCGTTCTGGAAGTCCATGGGGTAGAACGGGATATCGCACGCAGAAGAGCGCAGATAGCGGATACGGTCGATCATATACTTGCGCTGTTCCGGGGTGGGCATCAGCTCCGGGGCGGCCTCGTTGCCCACGGGCATATAGTGGAAGTAGAAGCCGAAGTGTGCCCCCTTCTCGCACAGGAACCGCATGAACGCATCGTTGGTGACGGCGTCGATGTTCTGGCGGGTGTAGCAGATGGAAGTACCGAAGAGAATGCCGTACTTCTTGAGCAGATCCATGGCGTGCATCACAGCGGCATAGTGACCTTCGCCGCGGCGGGCGTCGTTGGTCTCCGGGGTGCCCTCGATGGACAGCATAAAGGCGATATTGCCCAGACGCTGCACCTCTTCACAGAAGGGCTCGTCGATGAGGGTGGAGTTGGTGTAGATGGCAAATTCCACGTCGTTATGCTTTTCGGCCAGCTTGAGCACGTCCTTCTTGCGCACCAGCGGCTCGCCGCCGGTCAGCATATACAGGTACACGCCCAGCTCCTTGCCCTGCGTAACGATCTTGTCCATATCCTCAAAGCTGAGGTTGTTCTTGTGGCCGTACTCGCCTGCCCAGCAGCCCACGCAGTGCATATTGCAGGCCGAGGTGGGGTCGAACAAAATCAGCCAAGGGATGTTGCACTGGTATTTGACGCGGTTCTCGCGGATCATCTTAGTGCCGCGGAAGAAGGCTTCGTAGCCCAGATTCAGCGCGGTGGTACGCGCCACATGGGGGTCGGTCTGGTCCAGCACGCAGTTAATGAGTTTCGTCCACTTACTGTCGGGGTCGGTCAGCACCTTTTTGGCGTTCTCGTAGGTCTCATCGCTGAAGCCGCTGCCGTAGAACTGCTTTGCAGCATCTACCAGCTGGTTCATCGTCTTTTCACGGTCTTGCTCGGCGCGGGAAAGCGCCACGTCCACTATTTTACCAAGCGCAGCACGCTGCATCTTGTGAGTCAGATTCTCAAGAGATGTATTCATAGCTTTTTCCTCCCGAAATGCTTCCTTTGGAAATCCTTATTTTGCTTGACCACATCTTACTACTTTGCGCGTTTTTGTGCCATAAACAGAAAATACGCCGTGATGGAAAACCCATCACGGCGCGCTCTTTGATAAAATTTTATTGAAGCCGCACAGCCACAAAGCACATCATTCCTCTATTTTCAAGCTGCCGCTGCTCAGGCGGCACAGCGCACGGCGGAAATCCCCGTGGATCATGGTGCTCACGCGCTCCACCATCTTCTTGGGGTCGCCTTTCATATCCCGGCGAGTCCATTCCAGCGTCATGCCCACCAGTGCATACTTGTAAAAATCGACAACGAACTGCTTATCTGCGTCCTGCACGGTGATATCATGGCATTCACGGTCTGCAAAGTCCTTCAGGATGGGGTCCAGCAGCCTATAAAGGTACTGTTCCACCTGTTCCCTGCCCACCGAGCGGTAAACGTTGAGCACAAGGGTCTTGTTGTCCTGCAGCTGGTGCAGAACGTTCAGATAGGCTTCGCTCCATGTACCAAAGCCCCGGCGGCCTTCCATTGCCTTGGCGGCATCCTCCGCTAAGATCCAGTCCACCAGATCGTAAATATCTTTGAAATGGTAATAAAAGGTCATGCGGTTGACACCACAGTCCTCGGTGATATCGTTGATTGTGATCTTGTTCAGGGGCTTTTCCAGCAGCAGCTTTTTCAAAGATGCCTCCAGTGCCCGTTTTGTCGTTTGTGACACAAAAACCCATCCTTTCCCGGCAGACGCCGCTGCCGTTTACAGTAGATCTGTGAATGATACCCCATGATTTATTTTACCGCAAAATACGACCTTATTTCAAGTAGAGATTCTTATCTTTTTATGAAGTTTGTGTGTGCGCTGCCCGCCCCGGTGGGGCTGTTTTTACATTATATCCGCCAAAAATAAGACAAAAGTCTTGATTTTCTCCCAGCGGTTGCTTAGAATGAATAAGAAGCAGAATTTTATGCAGTGCATACCTGCCGAGGGAGGGTTATTACTATGATGAAAACCATTGGGTTTTTAGGCTGTGGAAACATGGGCGGTGCCATTGCACGCGCTGTGTGCAAGTCTACCGAGCCTGAGAATGTATTTCTGGCTAACCGCACGGCGGCCAAGGCCGAAGCGCTGGCCGCAGAGCTGGGCTGTCAGACAGCCACCAACGCCGAGGTGGCCGGTGACTGCGACCTGATCTTTCTGGCGGTAAAGCCTCAGATGATGGAAGCCATGCTGAAACCGCTGCGGTTCATCCTTGCCGAACGCACCAAGCGGTTCGTGCTGTGCACCATGGCTGCCGGTCTGCCGATGGCACGCATTCAGGAGATGGCGGGCGGCGACTACCCTGTCATCCGCATCATGCCCAACACCCCGGCATCGGTGGGCGAAGGCATGATCCAGTATTGCTCTGCCAACGTGACCGCCGAGGAAGAGGCTGCATTCTGCCAGCTGATGGCTCCCGCCGGGCGTCTGGACGCCGTAGCCGAGGGCATGATCGATGCTGCAAGCTGCGTCTCCGGCTGCGGCCCGGCATGGGTGTACCAGTTTATTGAAGCGCTGGCCGATGGCGGCGTGGCCTGCGGTCTGCCCCGGGCAAAGGCACAGGAATACGCCGCACAGATGGTGCTGGGCAGCGCAAAGCTGGTGCTGGAAAGCGGCAAGCACCCCGGTGCGCTGAAGGATGCTGTGTGCAGCCCCGGCGGCAGCACCATTCAGGGCGTGCGGGTACTGGAAGAACATGGGCTGCGCGGTGCGGTGATGGATGCCGTGCTGGCTGCTTACGACAAAACAAAGGAAATGGGAAAGGGTTAATGGAATCATGCGCATCGTTGTGAAAGTGGGCACCTCCACATTGGCATACCCCACCGGGCGGTTGAACATCCGCCATGCAGAGGAACTGGTCAAGGTATTGAGCGATTTAAAGAACGAGGGACACGAGGTCATTCTGGTATCCTCCGGCGCTATCGGCATGGGCGTGGGCAAGCTTTCGCTGCCTGCACGCCCAAAGGATACCACCACCAAGCAGGCCTGCGCTGCCGTGGGACAGTGCGAGTTGATGTACACCTACGACCGGCTGTTCAGTGCCTACGATCACACGGTAGCGCAGATCCTGCTTACCGGCGTGGACGTGGAGCACACCGAGCGCCGGGTGAACATCCAGAACACCCTGACCCGTCTGCTGGAACTGGGTGCACTGCCCATCATCAATGAAAATGATAGCGTTGCCACCGATGAGATTACCTCCATTGGCGACAACGACACGCTGGCCGCTATTGTGGCCTGCTGCTGCAAGGCCGACTTGCTGGTGCTGCTGAGCGACATCGACGGCCTGTACACTGCCAACCCCCACACCCACCCGGATGCGGCACTGATCCCGCTGGTGGAGGAGATCACCCCGGAGGTGATGGCGCTGGCAGACGGTGCAGGCTCTGCACTGGGCACCGGCGGCATGGCAACCAAGCTGCGGGCTGCCCGCATGGTGACCGGCAGCGGTGCAGATATGGTCATTGCCAACGGCGCACACCCGGAACTGCTGTATGATATCGCTGCGGGCAAGCCCATCGGCACCCGCTTTGCCGGGCACAAGCAGCCCACACTGTCCACACAGGAGGTTTGAGCTATGACCACACAGGAAATTCTGGAAGCCGCCCGCGGGGCAAAGGCTGCGCTGGCACTGGCTGATAGCGCCAGCCGCGCACAGACACTGCGCAGTATGGCTGCGCAGCTGTGCAGCCCGGCAAACATGACGGCTATCCTTGCCGCCAACGCCGACGATATGGCCGCCGCAAAGGGACATATCAGCGAGGTGATGCTGGATCGTCTTGCCCTGACCGAGGAGCGCATCCGCGCCATGGCAAAGGGCATTGAAGAGGTCGCTGCCCTGCCCGACCCGGTGGGCCGGGTGCTGAAGCGGGTGGAGCGCCCCAACGGGCTGGTCATCGAAAAGACCGCCGTGCCCATGGGTGTGATTGCCATCATCTACGAGAGCCGTCCCAACGTGACCAGCGATGCCGCCGCCCTTGCCATCAAGAGCGGTAATGCCTGCATCCTGCGCTGCGGCAAGGAAGCATGGCGCAGCGCCAACGCCATTGTGCAGGCACTGCGGCAGGGGCTGCGGGAGAACGGCCTGCCGGAAAATGCGGTCTGCCTGATCGAGGACACCACCCACGCCTCTGCCAACGCCTTGATGACTGCCGTGGGCTATGTGGATCTGCTGATTCCCCGGGGCGGCGCAGGGCTGATCCGCGCCTGCGTGGAAAACGCCAAGGTGCCCTGCATCCAGACCGGTACCGGCATCTGCCACATTTTTGTGGACGACACCGCCGATCAGGCCAAGGCGCTGGATATTATTGAAAACGCCAAGGCCAGCCGCCCCAGCGTGTGCAACGCTGAGGAGGTGTGTCTGGTGCACTCTGCCATTGCGCAGGAGTTTCTGCCTAAGCTTGCACAGCGTCTTGGCCCCGACCGCGTGGCTGTGGGCAAGCTGCCGGTAGAGCTGCGGCTGGACACGCGCGCTGCCGCCATCATTCCCGGCATGCCTGCCGGCCCTGCGGACTTTGACACCGAGTTTCTGGACTACATCCTTGCCGTCAAGGTGGTGGACAGTGTAGATGAGGCCATTGCCCACATTGCGCTGCACTCCACCGGCCACAGCGAGGCCATTCTGACCCAGACGCAGGCAGACGCCGACCGGTTCACCGCTGCGGTGGACAGCGCCGCCGTGTATGTGAACTGCTCCACCCGCTTTACCGACGGCGGCGAGTTTGGTCTGGGCTGCGAGATGGGCATCTCTACCCAGAAGCTGCACGCCCGGGGTCCCATGGGGCTGGAGGAACTTTGCAGCTACAAGTACATCATTCACGGTGATGGGCAGATCCGGTGATCTCCCCTGCCCCAGCTTCTTCATAATTTTTTTACAATTCTGTCCGGCCTGCGGGCGCGGCAGAGCAAGTTTTTCACAGTTGAAAAAAATTTCCTGTACAGGCCGATGCAAGCTGCTTCGGCCTGTATTTTTGTTTTATCGGGATGGACTGTATTTCGATTCAAGTGAAAAAGTGAAAAATATTTCACTTTTCCCAGAAAACGGATTTTCTTGGATGGTGGTATGTATCCAAGAATTCGCCGTTTCTCACAATGTAAAAGTAGTACTTTTATGTTTTTATAGGTTAAAAAAGCAAAATTTTCTCTTGACAGAGCGTTTTCTGTGCGGTAAAACTATAGTGTAAGGTTTGATATCGATTTCACTCTCGTTTCACAGAACTTCAAAAATTCGTACATCACAACTGGTACTATGTAAAAATAAGTAAAGGAGAGAGAGCATCCTATGACGATCGCAATTCTTGCCCACGATTCCCGCAAAGAACTGGCTCTGCAGTTCTGTACCGCTTACAGTGCCATCCTTTCCCGCAATAATGTTATCGCCACCGGTACCACCGGCCGGATGCTTGCGCAGACTACTGGTCTGCCGGTGCATTGCTACCTCTCCGGCAAGCTGGGCGGTGTACAGCAGATCACCTCCCGCGTTGCCTGCGATGAGGTGGATCTGGTGCTGTTCTTCCGCGATCCGCTGAAGGCTGATGCCGCCAGCCTGACCGAGCAGAATCTGCTGCGCCTGTGCGATATGCACAGCGTACCCATTGCCACCAACATTGCTACCGCAGAGGTGTTGCTGCGTGGTCTGGATCAGGGAGATCTGGACTACCGCGAAGGGATGCACCCGGCTATGATCGAGCCGATCCCCGCCATGCAGGCCCGTGCCGTGTAAGCGTTTTTTTTTGTGTGTTACTTTGTGTATAGAGGGAAAAAAGGAGCTATCGCAGCGTGTTGTGCGATAGCTCCTTTTGTTATAATGATATCCTGCCCGCAGGGCAAACATTACTCCTTAAAATAAGCTTTCTGGACAGCCAGCAGCACACCGGCGCGGCTGGCGGCAAAGTTCAGGCCGCCCTGCAAATAACAGGTATAAGGGGCGCGCAGAGGACCGTCGCAGGAAAGCTCGATGGTGCTGCCCTGCGTAAAGCTGCCGCTGGCCATGACCACCTCGTCGGTGTAGCCCGGCTCCGGGCTGGGTTCCGGGGCGGCGTAGCTGTCCACGGGGCTGGCAGCCTGAATACCCTGACAGAAGCCGATGAGCGCCTCTGCCGTACCGGCATCAAAGCAGGTGACGATATCGTTATGAGCCTCGCAGTAGCGTGGGATGGGCTTTTTGCCCAGCAGCTCCAGCATACACTGGGCATAGATGGCGGTCTTGATGGCCTCGCACACCACGCCGGGAGCGTAGTAGAAGCCCAGATACATATCCCGGGGGGTCTCCAGCGTGCAGCCCAGCTCCTTGCCAAGGCCGGGGGCGTTCAGGCGGTAAGCGCACAGTTCCACCAGATCCTTGCGACCCACGATGTAGCCGCCGGTGGGAGCAATGCCGCCGCCGGGGTTCTTGATCAGGCTGCCCACTGCGATATCCGCGCCCACCTGACAGGGCTCCTGCGTCTGGGTGAACTCGCCGTAGCAGTTGTCCACAAAAATGATGATCTCCGGGTTTGCGGCGCGGGCGGTATCGGCAATTTTGCGGATGGTAGCCAGATCAAAGGCGTTGCGCTGTAAATAGCCGCGGCTGCGCTGGATGTGGCATACCTTTGCACCAGGGGCTTTTTTGGCGATCAGGTCGTAGTCCGGGGTGAAGTCTGCTTTAAGGGGGGCTTCGTCATAGTTTACGCCGTAGTCCATCAGGGTACCGGTGCCCTTGCCCTTGCCGTCCAGACCAATGACGCCCTCCAGCGTATCGTAGGGGCGGCCGGTGGCGGCCAGCAGGGTGTCCCCTGCCCGTAGCAGACCGAACAGCGCCACCGCCAGCGTGTGGGTGCCGCTCTGGAACTGGCTGCGCACCAGTGCATCCTCTGCGCCCATGACCTGCGCAAAGATCTGCTCCAGCTTGGCACGGCCGGTATCCCACAGGCCGTAGCCGGTGGTGCCCAGCATATCGGTGGAGGACATCTGGGTATCGGCAAAGGCCTTGAGCATTTTCAGCTGGTTGAAATCCCGGATCTCCTCCATCTGGCGGAAGTAGGGTTGGCACAGCTCCATGGCCTTTTCGTCCAGCGCCAGCACCTCGGGCTTATAATCAAAAAAGTGGTTCAGAATCGACATTATAACGTGATAGTTCCTTCCTGTTATTATTGGGTTCTTTGTGCAAGAAGCTTTAGCATTTCTCGGGCACATAGCGGGCGTACTCTGCCTGTTTTGCAAAGCCAAGGCGGGTATAAAACCGCACCCGCTCCGGTGCACAGAGGAACACCGGGCGCAGCCCTTCGGCGGCAAGGCTGTTTGCCATTTCCACAATGAGCCGCCCGCCGATGCCTTTGCCCCGCAGCGGCTCTGCGGTCTGCCCACAGGCCATATATGCCTGCCCATTGCACAGGGCATAAGCGCCCACGGTGCAGACGACTGTACTCCCCTGCTCCAATGTCCACGCCACTGCCCTGCCCCGGCTGCGCTTTGTGCACAGTTCTGAGTAAAAATCTGCCTGCCGGGCGGGGTCTGCTGGGTAAAGCGCTGCTGCCACCCGGGCGGCGGGTGCTTCCCGGCAGAGGGACAGCTGCGTCCACAAAGCTTCGTCCACGGCAGGCAGGGGCAGCGGCCCAGCCTGCGGCAGACCGAACACGGTCAGTGCTTCCGCCTTGTGCCAGCCGTCCGGCGGCGGGCAGACAGTCCCGTCCAGAATGGCGCTCTCGCACCCGCAGAAGGACAAAAAGCCTGCCAGTTCTGCGGGGTTTGCGTGCCCGGCCAGCCATGCCGTGTTGCCGGAAAGTTCCAGCGCCAGCGTAGGGCCCGCGTAGAACCGCCACGGCTGACTTTTGCGAAAGAGCGTACAATCCAGCGGCAGCAGAGCGTCCAGCACCGGCAGACCCCGGCAGGCATTCGCGAACCGGGTACGGCGCTTTGCATCCTTTACCTGTGCAATCACTTGAGCGCGTTGACGATCTTTTTGAACTCGCGGCCGCGCACCTCAAAGTTGGGGTACAGGTCAAAAGAAGCACTTGCCGGAGACAGGATGATGATGTCGCCCGGCTTTGCGGCGGCACGTGCCAGCTCTACGGCGTGCTGCATATTGTCTGCGTGCTGAATGGGCAGAGCGGCCTCGTCAAAGCCGGAGCACTCCCGTACAGCCTGCTCGATGCGGGGGCCAGTCGCGCCCATCAGCACCAGATTTTTGACGTGGGCGATGATCTCCGGTGCCAGCGGCTCGTAGGGGATGTGCGTATCGTAGCCGCCTGCGATGAGCATGACCTTCCGGCCAAAGCTGCGCAGACCGGCAATGGTGCGGGTGGGGCTGGTGACGAGGGCATCGTTCTAGTTCAGCACGCCGTCCAGAGGACGCACGGGC
>ENA-OQLI01001599-OQLI01001599.1-human-gut-metagenome-genome-assembly--contig:-NODE-1599-length-15192-cov-7.343511_pt1 | contig 15192 bp, 11 predicted proteins | sample MGYA00242805_ERZ504812 | MGnify/ENA primary metagenome ERZ504812 (study PRJEB26092, sample SAMD00036430) | human gut metagenome | host: Homo sapiens | study: EMG produced TPA metagenomics assembly of...
TCATATTGGTCGGTGACGATGACGGTGAGGTTCCACCTGTTCCCATTCCGAACACAGAAGTTAAGCTCACTCGTGCCCAAGATAGTTCGCTGGAAACGGCGCGTGAAAATAGGTAGTCGCCGACTTAAACAAAAGCTCTGAGATGAAAGTCTCAGGGCTTTTTTGTTGTGCGTGTGCCTTTTCATCAAAGTATCCCGAAAAAATCACATGGATTTGTGAGTGTTCACAAACTTCGCCCAGACCCCTTGATTTTTTATAGGGGGGGGGGGTATGATAAAGTGTGAAAAGCATCTCGTCAGCAAAACAGAAAGATCAGCAAGCCAGTCGAAAGGCTGCGACGCAAAGCTACAGGGCCTGTAATATGGCAGCCAGCCGCACGTTATCCCCTCCGGGTAAGGTAATATGAAACCTTGCACCTCCTCGTGAAGATGCGTCGGCTTCCCTTCAGGAGAGCGAGCGCGCAGCGGGCCTACAAGGGTTCAGAGCGTCGTACCAGCCGTTTGGCCGGTGCGGCGCTCTTTTGTTTTGGTTGAAATAGAGAGAATTTTTGGGAATATCATGGAAAAGGAGTAAAAAATTATGAGACCTAAGCGTTTGATCAGCTTATTGGTTGCGGTCTGCATGATGATCACCATGCTGCCCCTGTCGGCAGTCACAGCATTTGCAGCAGACACGGCATCGTCAACTGAACAAGAAATCAGCGTTGGCGATTACAAGTATGCCTATACGGTAAATGCAGACGGTAGTACTGCAACCATCACAGAATTTCGTGGACCTGTTGATCCAAAAAACACTGGCCCCTACGACATCGACATACCCGAAAAGTTGGGCAACTACACTGTAACCGTTTTGGGAGAAGATTCATTTTCCACCGATGATTTCGACTCCCCACTGTACGACATTCATCATACCAAAATTCACTCCGTCACCATTCCACAAAGCGTCACTTCCATCGGCAAGGATGCCTTTGCACAATGCCGTGCCTTGCAATCTCTTACCATCGATGACGCTGCCACATCAATAGGAGACTGGACCTTTGATGAATGCTATAAGCTTACAACGCTTTCATTAGGTGAAAAAATTAAGACGATCGGCGATTATGCCTTTTATGATTGCCGTATTCTGAATAACGTCACCATTCCACAAAGCGTTACTTCCATCGGCGATCATGCCTTTGGAAGTTGCTACGGGATGGACTCTTTTACCATCAAAGACGCTACCACATCGATAGGGAAGTACGCCTTTTCTGATTGCCAATCTCTTACAACGCTTTCGTTAGGTGAGAATATTACGACGATCGGCGATGATGCCTTTAGAAGTTGCTACAAGCTGGAAACCATTACGCTCCCTGCTGGATTGGCTTCTTTCGGAAACTGTCTGATTGGTTGTCCGGCTGGACGTAAATGGGACTATCACGGAAACCCCATTAACCCCATTGGCGCCATCTACTACAACAACGACTGGGACCACGCAAAAGAGCTTCCAGGCTATAATGTACTTAAAAATCGCAATTTTCTTTACCTCTGCAAGGTGACCTTTGATGCCAAGGGCGGCACCCTGACCGACGACCCTGAGGTGCCGGTTTATAAGACCGAAAAAATCACTGATACCAAGGCAAACGATCTGACTGCCATCCATGATCCCACCCGTGCGGGTTACAAGTTCACCGGCTGGTACACCGACAAGGACCAGCTCTTTGATGTGAAAGATACCGCAATTATGGAGGACATCACCCTCCATGCCGGTTGGGATTTCGACCCCAATGCTCCGGTCTGCCACCCGCTGACCCTGAAGGACGGCGTTATCACCAGCGTAACAGTGCCCGGCAAGGATGGTGCTGACCCCGAGGATATCACCGAGATCGTTAAAAAGAATGCCAACGAGGACGGTTCCTTTAATGTCCCCGAGGGTGCAACGGTGAGTGTTGCATTTGATAAGGATGCTTTTGCAGATAGCGGTCTGAAATTTGGCCACTGGGATATCACCGGCCTGGATGATCCGAACGCTTATCAGAATAAGGAAAGCTTTGCCTTTGTGATGCCTGCAAAGGGCGTGACCCTGAAAGCCATGACACAGGATGCATCCATTGAAGATGACGAGCCCGATATCGTTGGCCCCATCGTGATCGGCACTACTGTTGTTGTCGGCGGTGCAGTGCTGGGCTATCAGGCCTATTCTCTGGGCGCTGAATTTGCAGGCAAGCTGCTGAATCTGCCCTACTTCCCCAGCAACCGCAGCGCCCTTGCCATGATGCTGTGGGAGGATGCAGGCAAGCCCATGCCCGAATCCGAACTGCTCTACCCCGATGTCGGTCAGGAAGAGCGGGATATGGACCTGCAGCACGCCGCCCGCTGGGCCATGGAAAACGAGCTTATCCCTGACCTGAACGATGAGGGCACGGCTCCGAAAGAGATGAAATTCTATCCCGACAACACCGTAAGCAAGATCGACGTGCTGAATGCATGGCAGAAAGCACAGGAGCTCAAGCAGAACGCCTGAGCAGCCCTAAACCAACCCCCACTTGGCCCGTAAACCGCAATGCGGGCTGAGTGTTCCCAAAATCCCAAAGTACAGAAGCGCTTCATCCTCTCCCGGATGAGGCGCTTCTGTGCTTTCCGGAATTTTTTTCCCGGCACCCCTTGCATCCCGCCTGCCGGTGCGGTATGCTTAACCAATAGAGCATTGCAGAGGGAGGGAGACCCCGGATGGACATGGAAGAGATCCGCTACCTGCTGGGCGGCACGATATTCGCACGGGCCAAGGCTTACACGGACCGGATACAGGATCTGAATTGCGAAGTGGCTGGGAACGGCGTGCGCCACCTGAGCGCCGACGTGCGCGGCGGCGGGCGGAGCCTGTACCAGACCCAGGTCTGGCTGCGGGAAAACGGCAGCTTTGTCAGCGCCAGCTGCTCCTGCCCCTACAACGAAAACGGCGAGGGGCCCTGCTGCAAGCACATCGGCGCGCTGCTGATGCGGGACAGCGAGAGTCAGGGCCTTTCCGGCAGAGCGCCGCAAAGGCCCTCTGAGAGCCCGGAGAGCATCCCGGGCGTGGTGCGGGGCACGGCCAACCTGCAAACGCCCCAGCCTGAGGAGCCGCCCCGCAGGGACAGCTATGCCTCCAGCCTGGAAATGCTGTTCGGCAAGAAATGGCGGGGCGAGGAACCGGAATCCGACTACGAGGCACGGCGGCTGCTCCAGGCCTATCAGGAGGGAGCGCTGGCCGAGGTGGACGGCGTGACCGGCCACGCGGAGCTGCGCCCCCACGCCGCAGAGCTGGAGCCGGAGCTGACCCTGCTGCCCGGGGAGCTGCCCTGGCTGCGGCTGCGCATCTCGGCAGACGGCGGGCGGCAGTATGTGGTAAAGAGCATCCCGGACCTGCTGCGGGCCGTGGAGAAGCACGGCTTCATCAGTTACGGCAAGGCGCTGGAATTCCGGCACAGCTGGGAGGCCTTTGCCCCGGAGGCACAGCAGCTCCTCCGCCTGCTGCGGCGGCAGCTCAGTGCAAAGGAAGGGGTCGAGACGGCTCTGCGCAGCTATGGCAATGCACCCCGCAGCGGGCCTGCCGGGGGCATCCCGCTGAACGGCGAGATCTTTGATGGACTGGTGGCCCTCTATGCCCCCACCGGCAATCTGGGCGGCTACACCCTCAAAACCGGCATCCCGGCCCTGACCATGCGGGTGGAAAAGCGCCGGGGCGGCGTGGAGGTGTCCGTGACCCCTGCGTTGGGGTGGAAAACGGGTTTAGACAACGACTATTTATACAGTGAGGATACGATCTGGCAGCTGGACCGGGCCGAAAGCGCCCGGATGCGGCCCGCCCTTGAGGCGCTGTGCGGCAAGAGCCTGTTCTTTACCACCGGGGATGCCACCGCCTTTTGCAGCTATGTCCTGCCAGAGCTGGGCAGCAGGGTGACCATTGAAGACCCCGAACGCCTGCTGCTGAATCAGATCCCGTTGGAGCCGGTGGTGCAGTTTTATCTCGACGCGCCCACGCGGGAAACGGTGCGGGCACACCTTGAATTTTTGTACGGCGAGGACCGCGTCACGCCGGAGGAACCGGGGCCTGCCGGTCTGCTGCGGGATGCCCGCGCCGAACAGCGGGCCGGGCGGCTGCTGGGGCGGTATCTGGAGCCGGGGCCGGACACCATGGGCAACGGCCTTGCCGCCCACTACGATGCCTATGAGGAGGATGAAGTCTACCGCTTCCTCGATGAGGGGGTCCCGGCCCTGCTGGCCGAGGGCGAGGTCTACCTGACCGATGCCTTCCGCAGTATGCAGGCCGCACCGCCGAAGATCTCGGTGGGGGTGTCGGTGCACGGCAGCGTGCTCGACCTGGAGGTGGACACGGGGGAGTTCCCGGTGGGAGAGCTGAAAGCCCTGCTGAGATCGCTCCACCAGAAAAAGCGCTACCACCGCCTGCGCGATGGCCGTCTGCTCCGGCTGGACGATTCCATGGAGGTGCTGGACGAGCTGAACGAGACACTGGAGCTTTCCGGGGCCAAACTGGGCCAGACCCACGCCCGGCTGCCCCTGTACCGGGCCCCCAGTCTGGACTGGGCGCTTTCGGGGCAGAACGGCATCCGCTTCAACCGGGACGATGCCTTCCGCCAGCTCAGCCGGAGCTTCCATGCGGTGAAGGACAGCGAGTATACACCGCCTGTATCTTTACAAAAAGTTTTGCGAAAATACCAGCGGGACGGCTACCGCTGGCTCCGCACGCTGGACGGCTACGGCATGGGCGGCATCCTTGCCGATGATATGGGTCTGGGCAAGACGGTGCAGGTGCTCAGCTATCTGCTGGCACTCCGGGAGCAGGGCGGGAACCCCCTGCCCAGCCTCATCGTCTGCCCGGCCTCGCTGGTGCTGAACTGGGCCGAGGAATGCCGGAAGTTCACGCCGGAGCTGAACTGTGTTGTGGTGGACGGGGATGCCGCCCACCGGGCCCAGCTGGCCGAGCAGTGGGACGGGGCCGATGTGGTGGTGACCAGCTACGACCTGCTCCGCCGCGACGAGACCCTCTACGAGAGCCAGAAATTCTACGCCTGCATCCTGGATGAGGCCCAGGCCATCAAGAACCACACCACCCAGAAATACAAGGCGGTGTGCGGGGTGAACAGCCGTGTCCGCTTTGCGCTGACCGGCACCCCCGTGGAGAACCGCCTGGGCGAGCTGTGGAGCATCTTCTCCTTCCTGATGCCGGGCTACCTGCCGCCCTACAAGAGCTTCTGCAGCCGGTTTGAAAAGCCCATCACGCAGGAAAACGACCCGGCGGCGGTGCGGCGGCTGAACCAGCTTACCGGGCCGTTCATCCTGCGCCGGATGAAGTCCGAGGTGCTGAAGGAGCTGCCCCCCAAGACAGAGAACGTCTACCGCATCGAGCTGGAAGAGGAACAGCGCAAGCTCTACCTTGCTGCCGTGGTGGATGCCCGGGAGAAGCTGCGGGCTGCCAAGCCGGAGGACAAGATGGCGGTGTTCGCCGTCCTCATGCGGCTGCGGGAGATCTGCTGCGACCCCCGGCTCATTGCCGACAACTGGACAGGCGGCAGCGCCAAGCTGGATGCCTGCATCGAGCTGGTCACCAGTGCCGTGGAGGGCGGGCACCGCATCCTGCTGTTCAGCCAGTTTACCTCCATGCTGGAACTGCTGGCCAAGCGGCTGGACGCGGAGGGCGTGAGCCACTTCACCCTGCAGGGCTCCACCCCCAAACCGGTGCGTGCAGAGCTGGTGCGCCGCTTCAACGGCGGCGAGGCCAGCGTGTTCCTGATCTCCCTGCGGGCAGGCGGCACCGGCCTGAACCTGACCGCCGCCGATATCGTCATCCACTACGACCCGTGGTGGAACGTGGCGGCTCAGAATCAGGCCACCGACCGTGCCTACCGCATCGGCCAGCAGAACCCGGTGCAGGTGTACAAGCTCATCGCCCAGGACACCATTGAGGAAAAGATCGTGGAGCTGCAGCAGGCCAAGCAGGATCTGGCCGAGACCGTCACCGGCAGCGCGGATGGTGCCATCCTGCGCATGAAGCCGGAAGAGCTGCTGAATTTGTTGGAGGGAACGGAATGATGCAATACGCCATATTTGCCCGGCCTGTCGTGACCATTTACGACCTGCCCCAGACCACGAAACAGAGCGAGGCGGGCCTTGTTTCCACCATCGGGGACGAGGGCCTGTACGGTCAGGCCTGTCAGGTGCGCACCGCCCCCGGCGGCGTGACCGCCGAGGGGGTGCCCCTCTCCCCGGAGGTGGCCGAGGTGGTCACCTTTTACGGCTACCACGGCTTTGTCCGGCGGGATGCGCTGAAATTTGTCAGCGAGGATGCGCTGCGGGACTACCTGTCCCAGCCGCTGGTGCTGGTGGGCCGTGCCACCGATGTGCTCAGCCTGCCCAAGGTGCAGGGGGTGCGGATGCTGGAGCTGGAGCGGGGCTGCCTGCTCTGCCGCCTGCCCGAACCGCCCGAGGAAGCCGAGGCCCACACCGGCTGGGCCAGGGTGGCCCTGCTGGATGGCCGCACCGGCTATGTCCGGGACGTGGCGCTGGAACCGGTGCGGTTTGAGATGACCGCTGTGTTCTCCCAGCGGGAGGGGCTGGCCTTTGATGATGCGCTGGCCGAGGCCCGGAATGTCACCGCCGGGGAGCTGGTGCCGCAGACACTGCAGGCGTGGTACGACGGCAGCGAGGAAGCGTTCCGGGATGCCGTCTGTGCGCAGGCGAAAAAATATCTGGGCACCGAGTACCGCTGGGGCGGCAAATCGGGCCGGGGCATTGATTGTTCCGGCCTTGTCAGCAGCGCCTATATGCAGTGCGGCGTGCTCATCTACCGGGATGCCAGGATCGTGGAGGGCTGGCCCATGCACCAGATCCCCTTTGCGGACAAAAAGCGGGGCGATGCCCTCTACTTCCCCGGCCATATCGCCCTTTACCTTGGCGAGGGCCGCTACATCCACTCCACCGGCGCGTCCGCCAGCGGCGGCGTGGTCATCAACAGCCTTGACCCCGCCGACCCGCTGTACCGGGAAGATCTGGTCAAGAGTCTGTATGCGGTGGGGAGTGTGTTCTGATAAAGTAACTCACCCTCTCCGTCATCCCTGCGGGATGCCACCTCTCCCAAAGGGAGAGGCACTGGCAATTCCCCCGCAAGGTTTCGGGAAACCGCCAGAGGCTCCCCCTTTGGGGGAGCTGGCAAAGCCGTCAGGCTTTGACTGAGAGGGCGAGGATGTTATAGGAGGAAGAACAATCCATGAAAGTCTTTGATCTACACTGTGACACCCTGAGCGAGCTGCGGCGCGCGGAGATGCGGGGCGATGGGCAGACCTTTGCCCGCAACAACGGCCACATCGATCTGGAAAAGCTGGAGAAGGGCGACTACATGCTCCAGTGCTTTGCCGCCTTTGTGAATCTGGCCGACCCCACCCCGGGCGCGGACCCGCTGGTGACGGCGCTGGAAGAGATCGATGTGTTCAAGCGGATGATGGAGCGGTATTCCGACAGGATCGCCCCTGTCTACCGCCCCGAGGATATCCGCAAAAACGCCGAGGCGGGCAAGATCAGCGGAATGCTGACCATTGAGGAAGCAGGCTGCTGCAAGGGCAGTCTGGGCGTGCTGCGCCGGATGTACGAGCTGGGCGTGCGGATGATGACCCTGACCTGGAACCACGAAAACGAGCTGGCCAGCCCCAACGTGGTGCCCGGCAACGGCCCCATCTGGCCCTGTATGCCCAACACCGAGACCGGTCTGAAGGAGAAGGGCTTCGAGTTTCTGGCTGAGATGGAGCGCCTGCACATCATTGCCGATGTGAGCCACCTGTCCGATAAGGGCTTCTGGGACATTGCGGAGCACAGCACCCGCCCCTTTGCGGCCAGCCACTCCAACTGCCGCGCCCTGGCCCCCCACTGCCGCAACCTGACCGATGAGATGATCCGGGTCATGGCGGAAAAAGGCGGTCTGGTGGGCCTGAACTACTGCGCGGGCTTTCTGGATGACCAGCCCAGCCCCGACCTGTGCCGCAGCACCACGGCCCTGATGGCCAAACACGCCGCCCATTTCAAGCAGGTGGGCGGCATTGAGATCATCGGTCTGGGCAGTGACTTTGACGGCATCGGCGGCAAACTGGAACTGAGCGACTGCTCCAAAATGCCCCTGCTGGCCGATGCCCTGCGGAAAGAGGGCTTCACCGAGGATGAGGTGGAAGCCATCTTCTTCCGCAACGCACAGCGTTTCTTTGAAAACAACCTGTAATCACCGTTAGTATCAAAAGATTCATTGAATTCATTGAAATCATTGCTCATCATTGCACTAGAATCAATGAGAACCAATGAAATCAATGTTTTCAATGATAATTATGTCTTAACGGTAAGAATGAAGTATAACGGAAAGTATAGAAAAGTTGAGGGATTCCAGATGGATCAGAATATGACATTGGAAAAGCGCATTGCCGCCGAGCTCTATTCCTATCAGGGCAGGATGAGCGTTTTTGTGGATGACCTGCGCGGCAGCACGGTGGAGATCGGTGCCGACGAGGAATTTGAGACGGCCTCCACCATCAAGGCGTTCATTCTGGCGGTGCTGTATCTGCAGGCCAGCCGGGGCAGGGCTGACCTGGAGGAGGAGATCACCTACGAAGCCAGCCAGTTCGTGGACGGCTCCGGGATGCTCCGGGCCCTGGGCGTGGGGGCAAAGCTCAAGGTGAAGGACACCGCCACCATGATGATCATCTGCTCGGACAACATCGCCACCAATATGATCATCGATTACCTGGGGCTGGACACCATCAATGCCTGCATCCGGGAATTGGGCTTTGGGCACACCGTCCTGCACAATCCCCTCCACTTTGACCGCTACGACAAGCTGGGCACCACCACGCCCCGGGACTACGCCGCCCTGTTTGCGCAGGTGGCAAAGGGCACGCTGGTCAGTAGAGAAGCCAGCGCCGCCATGCTGGGCATCTTCCGCCAGCAGCACTACAACACCATGCTGACCCACGATTTCCCCCAGTTCTATCTGGACTGCGAGGAGACCGGCGAGCCGGAGCTTATCTGGGTGGCCAGCAAGAGCGGCAGCATGAACGCCTGCCGCAACGACGGCGGCATCATCCACACCCCCTACGGCGAGTATGTGATCGTTCTGATGAACAAGGAGTTCCATGACATCATCGAGTACAACGACCACCCCGCCATGGTCTATGGTGCCCGGGTGTCCCGGATGATCCTGGATCAGATCCTGGCCTGCGAGGGAAAGCTGTATCTGAAGTAAACGAAAGAGTGGGAAAGTAGAACGAATGGAAATTACATTATCATTGCCAATGCTGCTGTTTCTGATGCTGATGACCGGGTTTGCGGGCTTTGTGGACTCGGCGGCGGGGGGCGGCGGCCTGATCAGCCTGCCCGCCTACCTGTTTGCAGGCCTGCCGGTGCATTACACCTACGGCACCAATAAATTCAGCGCGGCCTGCGGCACCACCTTTGCCACGGCGCAGTTCTTCCAGAAGGGAGCCATGAACATCCGGGTCGGCCTGCTGGCGGCTGTGGGCAGCTTTGCAGGCAGCGCGCTGGGCTCCCACATCGTGCTCCTGCTCAGCGATCAGGTGCTGCGCACCATGATGCTCATCATCCTGCCGGTGGCGGCGGTGCTCATCCTCTGGCGGCGGGACCTGCCCGACGAGAACCGGGACGACGGCACCCTGAACGCCAAAAAGGCGGTGCTGGCCCTTGCCATCGGACTGGGCATCGGCCTGTACGACGGTATCTTTGGCCCGGGCACCGGCACCTTTGCCATCATCGCCTTTACCACCCTGATGGGTTTTGACCTGCGCACGGCGGGCGGCAACGCCAAGGTGCTCAACCTTGCCAGCAACTACGCCAGCCTGGTAACGTATCTTTCCAGCGGGCTGGTGGTGTTCTCCATCGGCATCCCCTGTGCCATCAGCGGCATTGTGGGCAACCTGCTGGGCTCCCACTTCGCCCTCAAGAACGGCGCAAAGTTCATCCGCCCCATGATGCTTGTGGTTCTGGTGCTCCTGCTGGGCAAGATCGTCTCGGACGCGGTGCTGTGAACCAACAAAAAAGAGGAACTGCCGGGAAAGCAGTTCCTCTTTTTGATTGGGTAAGCTCAGAAGGTGAAGCCTTCATCGAGGAAGGCCAGGCCGAACGCGCCGGGGCCGGCGTGGGTGCCGATGACGCAGCCGATCTGGCGCACAAGGGCCTCGTTCCGGCCCAGATTCTCCTGCAGGTAGGTCTGGATGGGCTGCACCTCGCGGGGGGCGAGGGTGTAACCGGCCAGCGCGTCGGCGCAGGTGCTGATGCCGCCCAGCTCCTCGATCTTCTTGAACAGGGCAACGTAAGCGCCGGGCAGGCCCCGGGCCTTGCCCGCCATAACGACCTTGCCCTCCTTGATGGTGATGAGGGGTTTGATGCCCAGCATCCCACCGGCCACGGCCACAGCGGCAGGCAGGCGGCCGCCCTTGCGCAGATACTTCAGGTCGTCGATGACAGCCACCAGATGTAGGTGCTCCTTGGCGTGCTCAAGGGTGGCGGCGATCTGCCCGGCAGTCTTTCCGGCATCCCGCAGCTGAACAGCCAGCCGCACCAGCAGGCTCTCGCCCAGGCAGACGTTCTCGGAATCCACAAAGAGGACATTGTCCACATTGGCCATGTCTGCGGCCAGCCGGGCGCACTGGCAGGTGCCGGACAGCTCATGGGAGAGGAAGATGCCCACCACTTCGTCCCCGGCGGCAGCCGCCTCAAGGAAGAAGCGCTGGAACAGCTCGGGGCTGGGCTGGCTGGTGGTGGGCAGCTTGTGGCAGCGGGCCATCACGCCGTAATACACGGTGGGGGTCATGTCCACGCCGTCCCGGAGCACGGTGCCGTCCTCCAGGGTGACGTTCAGGGGGATGACGGTCACGCCCAGCTGCTCGGCTTCAGCGGGCAGGATGTCGGATGCGGAATCGGTAAGAATGCGGATCATAGTAATACCTCCAACGGGGCCAAGAACGGATAACCCGACCAAATCAATCAAAAAGTCGTATAGGAATATACCAGAGACGACGGGAAATGTCAATTGTTTGAATCAATATTTCTTCGTATTTTCGCAATTCTGCTCTGTTTTCTTGCACAAACGAGCCGGAACATGATACAATGGGCATCAGGCATTGCGGGGCGGTGCGCTGTGCGTTCCGAAGCAGCGGAACAGCGCGGCCCCAAACGGAGAGGGGACGGAGAAGATGTCAGAGCGGAACCGCCGCCTGCGGGCGGCAGGCATCGCGGCACTGGCCTGGGCCGGGCTGGCGGCGGTCTGGTGTGTGCTGGTCCCCGGCGGGGCGGCAGAGCTGCCGCAGGGCGTGCCCGGCACGCTGCGCAGCCTGCTGGTGCTGCCGCTGGCCGAGGAGCTGGTGTTCCGGGGGGCGCTGCTGCGCCTGCTGCGGCCGCTGGGGGAGCACCCGGCAAACCTCTGCCAGGCCGTGCTCTTTGCGGCCCTGCACGGAACGCTGACCGAAAAGTGCTACGCGCTGGGCATGGGGCTCATTTTCGGGTGGGCCGCAGAGCAGACCGACAGTCCTGCACCCGGGGTGGTGCTGCATATCCTGAACAATGGGCTGGTGCTGGCCCGGGCGCTGGCAGAAAGGGGAATGGGATGACCGATTATGAGCTGATGGGCGCGGCGCTGGAGGAGGCCGCACGGGCCGCTGCGCTGGGCGAAGTGCCCGTGGGCGCGGTGGTGGCCCGGAACGGCGAGATCATCGCTGCTGCCCACAACACCCGCGAGACCGAGAAAAACGCCCTCCACCACGCCGAACTGCTGGCCATTGACGCGGCCTGCAAAAAGCTGGGCGGCTGGCGGCTGTGGCAGTGTGAGCTGTTCGTTACGCTGGAGCCCTGCCCCATGTGCAGCGGCGGCATCATCAACAGCCGGATCAGGCGGGTGGTGTACGGCGCGGCGGATACCAAGGCCGGGTGCTGCGGCAGCGTGACCGACCTGTTCGCCCTGCCCTTCAACCACCATCCGGTGGTGGAACGCGGCCTGCGGGCGGAGGAGGCGCAGGCGCTGCTGCAGGCGTTTTTCCTCCGGCTGCGGGAGCAGCGGGCCGCAAAGCCCCGCTGGAAACCGCCCGTGACCCCCTGAGAACGTGAAAAAAGTGGGAACTGCGTGAAAAGACGGCGGTTCCCACTTTCTTTTTTCGTCGAATTGTGTTATATTATTTAATGGTAACTTGTCGAAAACACTCGCACAGACCAGCGGGCTCGCCGCAGGACCGGCCTTGACCGGAAAGAGGAGCAGAGCGCAGCCCATGGGTGCGGTGGAGGGCGGGACCTTCCTGCCTGCGGGATTTTTTGCAGGCAGAGAACAAACGGCAGGAGGGCTGACTCTTGTACGATGATGAATTTGAATTGACCTTTGACCTGAGCGATGAGGACGAGGCATCCCGGGCCCCTGCGCCGGAACAGGAGCCGGTGCAGGAAGCTGCGCCGAAACCGGCCGCGGAAACGGAACCGCCGGTGGAGGCTGTGCCGGAACCGGCAGTCCCTGCGGCCAATGGGCGCTGCGTGCTGATCTCGGGCGGCGACCGGGGCATCGGAGCCGCGGCGGCCCGCGCCTTCTGGCAGGCGGGCTACCGGGTGGCGGTGCTCTACCACACCCACGCCGAGGCGGCGGCGGCGCTGGAAAAGGCGCTGCCGGGCCTGCTGGCGGTCCAGTGCGACGTGGCCTCCCGCGCCAGCTGTGAGGTGGCGTTCCACACCGTGGAGCAGGCCGTGGGCCATGTGGATGTGCTGGTGAGCAACGCGGGCATTGCCCAGCAGAAGCTGTTTACCGATATCACCCCGGAGGAGTGGCAGCACATGCTGGACGTGAACCTGAGCGGCGCGTTCCACCTGTGCCAGCTGGCCCTGCCGGGCATGATCCGCCGCAAGGCGGGCCGCATCCTGACCGTGAGCAGCATGTGGGGCCAGACCGGCGGCAGCTGCGAGGTGCATTACTCCGCTGCCAAGGCGGGCCTGATCGGCCTGACCAAGGCCCTTGCCAAAGAGGAAGGGCCCAGCGGCATCACCGTGAACTGCGTGGCTCCGGGTGTCATCGACACCGATATGATGGCTGCCTTTACGGCAGAGGATAAGGCTGCGCTGGCCGAGGAGACCCCCGTGGGCCGCCTGGGCAGCGCAGACGAGGTGGCGCAGCTGCTGGTGTTCCTGGCAGGCGAAAGCGCCGGTTACATCACCGGGCAGGTGTTCGGTGTGAACGGCGGCCTGGTGATTTGAACCATCCCGCAGCGGCAAAACTTATGATACGATATCACTTACGGCGCAGCCAGCGCCGCGGTGAAAAGGAGAGAGCGAAATGGGCATGACTTTGAAGGAACTGTTGACGAAGGGCGAAGGCACCCTGACGGCGGGCGAGGCCAAGACACTGGCTTCCCAGTGCCGGATGGATGTGGAAACGCTTTACACGCTTCTGGAGGAGCGCGGCATCAAAATTCTGGATGACGAGGCCGACGGTGACACCAGCCTGGATGTGGAAGGCATCATGGCAGAGGTGGAAAGTGCCGAGGCAAACAGCGATGAGCTGGGCCTGGGCGATGAAAATGAGGACGACCCGGCAGAGGAGAACCCCGCAGACCTGAAGGCTGCCATGGATGAGCTGCTGGATGACCCTGTGAAGAACTACCTCAAGCAGATCGGTCAGATCCCGCTGCTGAGCGCGGAGCAGGAAGTGGACCTGAGCAAGCGCATCCACGCCGGTGCCGAGGCTGCCCACATCCTTCAGGCCGACCGCCAGAAGTACGGCGCACCTGAGTACATCAAAAAGAACAGCGCCCGCTTCTCGTTCGAGGAGGATGAGAACAGCCGGAGCTATACCGAGGATCTGGACGAGGAAGGCAACACCAAGTCCAGCGAGGACGACGAGGAAAAGGCTGCCGAAGAAGAAGCCATGGAGGCCGTGGAGAACGGCCCCCTGACGGAGGAGCGCCGCCAGGAGCTGCTCAAGATCCGCCGCGACGGCCTGAACGCCCGCCGCAGCCTGAGCGAGGCCAACCTGCGTCTGGTGGTCTCCATCGCCAAGAAGCATGTCGGCCACAATCTGGCGTTCCTGGATCTGATCCAGGAGGGCAACATCGGTCTGATCAAGGCCGCCGAGAAGTTTGACTGTGACCGTGGCTTCCGCTTCTCCACCTACGCCACCTGGTGGATCCGTCAGGCCATCACCCGCGCCATTGCGGATCAGGCCCGCACCATCCGCATCCCGGTGCACATGGTCGAGACCATCAACCGGATGCGTCAGGCCACCAACCAGCTGGTCTACCAGAACGGCCACGAGCCCACCCCCGAGGAGCTGGCAAAGGCCATGGATATGAGCGTGGAGCGCGTGCGGGAGATCCAGCGCATGGCGCAGGAACCCGCCAGCCTGGAAAGCCCCGTGGGCGAGGAAGAGGATTCCTCCCTGGGCGATTTCGTGGCCGACGAGAACGCCGAGGCCCCCGGCAAGGCAGCGGACCGCGCCATGGTGGCCCAGCAGATCAATCAGGCCCTCAAGAGCCTGACCCCCCGTGAGGAAAAGGTCATCCGCCTGCGCTTTGGTCTGGACGATGGCCGCCCCCGCACGCTGGAGGAGGTGGGCCGCGACTTCGGTGTTACCCGTGAGCGTGTCCGCCAGATCGAGGCCAAGGCCATCCGCAAGCTGCACAGCCGCAAGTGCCTGGCCCTGCTGAACGGCCTGATCGAGTGATCCTGAACTTACCGCTATGAGAAAGAGCCCCCGCCGGTCTATTGAAATGAACCCCAAAAGTTAGACAAAAATTGAATTAAGCAGTTCCAACGGTCTGAATCCTGTATTGCACAGGGCTCAGGCCGTTTAGTTTTAATTTGATTCGGCGATTGTTGTAATAGTCGATGTAATCGATAATGGCCTTTTCAAGCTGGTCAATGGAATCAAATTTTTCCAGATAGAACAGTTCTGTCTTGAGCAGTCCAAAGAAGTTCTCGGCAACCGCATTGTCCAGACAAGTGGCTTTCCGAGACATACTTTGCGTAATTCCTTTTGCTTTCAGTAGATTCTGGTAGGACTTCATCTGGTATTGCCAGCCCTGATCCGAATGCAGAATCAGATTGTCAACCTTGTCCGGCAGCTTTTGAAAAGCACCTTCCAGCATATCCGTGATTTGCTTAAAGTTCGGATGGCGGCTCAGGTTATAGCTGACAACTT
>ENA-OQLI01001604-OQLI01001604.1-human-gut-metagenome-genome-assembly--contig:-NODE-1604-length-15163-cov-7.863195_pt1 | contig 15163 bp, 19 predicted proteins | sample MGYA00242805_ERZ504812 | MGnify/ENA primary metagenome ERZ504812 (study PRJEB26092, sample SAMD00036430) | human gut metagenome | host: Homo sapiens | study: EMG produced TPA metagenomics assembly of...
GGATGAACGATAATTTGTGTGCAAGAGGAGCCTGATACTGAAAGGTTTCCAGCCCCTTTTCTATCTTTCGGACAACCTTGTTTTTACTATCTGCATTTTCTGTAATTACTGGAGCACCTACATGGTAATCCACAAATTCTACATTACAGCCAACTTCCTCAATTAGCCGCTTCAATGCATATGCCTGCAAAAACGAACCGTAGTTTGCAATGCGCTGCATCGACATGATTCCAACTTTTCTCATCCATCCATCCTCAATACAATTCATCTACAAGTTTTTCAAGTTCTTCATTAAACTTTGCATTATTACTGCTCATACCATGTCCCATGCCAGCAACAATTTGGTCGTAGTTCGTTATGATATCCCCCAATGTTTCAATATCTTCTACCGGAATAATCGTTCCCATTCTCTGCGCCACATTTCTTGCGAACTCAACTTGATGGTCATTCACATGCTCATTGAACCGATGCTGACGCGGCACAACTATGGGAGTTTTACCTATCTGTAGTGGCATGATAAAACTAGCCGGGCCACCATGTGTAATTACGATCCGGGCATCAGCCACATTTTTTACCATCTGCTGATATGGAATCAGTTTGCTCCACTGGCAGTATTTCGGCTCGTATGTACTAAAGCCCGTTTGAATTATTACATCATCTTTGATAATGCCATCGTGTTTTAGTTCGTCTACTTTTTGAATCAGTCGATTAAATGGCTGCTCATGCGTTCCTACCGTCACAAAAATCATTACTTCTTACCTCTACTTAGAAAATGCTTCCGAGGTTGACCGCTTTCGGATAGACCTTTTTCTGCTCTTCCCACTGCACAACAAACTTGTCCACAATCGGATAAACCATCTTTCCCGTCATTGTCGGCTTATCAATTCGGTCAAAGACTTCAATATAGACCAGTTTTGCCCCCATCATTTTTCCGATATAGAAGAACGGAACTGCAACCGCCGCACCGCAGGAAATGATTAGGTCTGGTTTTTCCTTATGCAGCACATCCCACGCAATTTTTGTATTTTTGATGAGTGCTTTAATACTGCGGTTTGTCGGGAAATAGCAAGGATAGACCTTTTCTCCCTCCAAAAGACTTCTAGCATCTTCTTTGTCAAAGGTCACCCAAAAGCGATTTTTATCCTTCCAAAATGGTTTTAACATATAAAGGTGGGTCAAATGGCCGCCAGATGAACCCACCAAGCACACTTTTATTTCACCATTTTTCTTCATCTGACTCTCTCCTCTAAAAAATTTCATTCGTATCGTAATAATGGTTTAGAAACTGCTTCGTATATTTCGGAAAACAGTCCTTTCCGGCCGATGTCAAGTCTTGGACAACATTTTTCACAAATAAATTTGAAAAAAACAAAAAAATAAGCCCTACAAGGCTTTCAGTCGGTATCGAACCGATCTGAGCCTTGTAGGGCTTAACTGTATCTGCAAATGTACGAATCCGGCATCATCGACAGCTCCTTCGGCGGTGGCCTTGACTGCGCCGACGGCTGCGCCATGCTGCTGTGCTCCGGCGACAGTGAGGAGCCGGAACGGGTGCGGGAAGCTGTTCTGAGCCGGGCGGAGGCACTGCTCCGGGAAGGCATCGGGGCGGACTATTTTCTCCGCATGAAGCGCAGTGCCCTGGGGCGGCGGATCAAGGGACTGGACAGCTTCGACGGCACCTGCTTCCGGTTGTGTGCCTACCACTTTGCGGGCTTCGATTACTTCCGCTTCCCTGCCATCTATCAGGATATCACCCCGGAAGAGGTTCTTGCCTTCCTTGCCCGGGTGGTAAAGCCGGACCGCTGTGCCCTGTCCGTTATTGATTCTGTGGCCGAACCCGCAATATAACACGGCTCTCGGCACCGCAGTTATTTTTCACTTTCCTCAGGAGGTCTTTTTATGAATCCCGCCAATTATTCCGTAATTTCCTTTCCCGCTCTGGGGATCAGTCTGAACCCGCCCCGGGGATTTTCCGTCGGGCCGCTGTATATCCACTTCTACGGGCTGATCATTGCCTGCGGGCTGATGCTGGCGGTATACTACGCCTGCAAGCGCAGCCGTCAGGCCGGGTTGGACGAGGATACCCTGCTGGACGGCGTCCTGTGGGTCACTCCCTTCACCATTCTCTGCGCCCGGGCGTACTACTGCGCTTTCTCCTAGTCCCTGTATAAAAATAACCCCATTTCCGTGCTGTACATCTGGGAGGGTGGGCTTGCCATCTACGGCGGCGTGCTGGGCGCGGCCATTGGCGTGGCGCTGTTCTGCAAAATCAAAAAGTGTTCCCTCCCTGCCCTGCTGGATCTTGTGAGCCTCGGCTTTCTGATTGGGCAGTCCATGGGACGCTGGGGCAACTTCTTCAACCGGGAGGCCTTCGGCGCCGCCACGGAGGGCTTCACCCGCATGGGACTTTACAATACCGTCACCGGCGTGACGGAATACTACCACCCCACCTTTCTGTATGAATCCGGGTGGAATCTCATCGGCTTCGTGATCCTGCACTTCCTGTCGAAGAAAAAGAAGTACGACGGAGAAATTGCGCTGGGCTACTGCGCGTGGTATGGCCTCGGCAGAACCATGATCGAGGGACTGCGGATGGACAGCCTGTACTGGGGTCCCTTCCGGGTCAGTCAGGTACTGGCCGCCGTCAGCTGTATCGCTGCCACCGCCGTTCTCCTCGTGCAGCACTTCCGCCCCCACGACCCGGCAAAGCTGGCAGTCAACCGGCTGGCAGCCGCGGAGAAAGCAAAGGCAGAGGCGGCAGCCGCCCCGGAGGAAAACCCGGAACAGCCCTGACATACAGGCGCCGTGAAACTGTTCCGGAAAAATGCCGTGTTGGGATATAACCACATAAAAAGGCCCCGCCGAACTGGTTCAACGGAATCAGTCCGGCGGGAAATTTTTGTTACAAATTGAAGCTTCTTGGTTCCGGTGCCTTGATGACCCGAACCCCGGCGGAGGTGTACTGTCCACACACGGCATCATCCGTGAGCCAATCCGTTACCAGTACGTTCAGATTGGAGGTCGGGCAAATGCAGTTAGCGGCGGTCTGGTTGAATTTACTGAAATCCGCCACACAGATCACCTGATCCGCCCGACTGATCATTTCCCGCTTCAGAGAGCCGATCACGAAGGAATGGTCCGTAACGCCATAGCGCAGGGACACGCCCGCCGCACCCAGAATGATCTTGTTTGCATGAAAGTGCATCAGATCGCTGCTGGCAATGGCACCGGAGGTCAGGGGCTCTCCCCGGGTCAGGGCACCGCCCAGCAGAATCGCGCCGCAAAATTCATTCTTGACCACCTCGCAGGAAAGCTGGACGGCGTTGGTGATGACGGTGACCCGCTTGTTCCCGGCCGCAATGCAGCGCGCCACCTCCATCAGGGTCGTGCCGCCGTCCAGAAACAGGGTGTCTTCGTCCTCGATCAGGTTATACACCGCGGCGGCGATTGCTCGTTTCTGGGCTGCGTGGGTCACCTCCCGGTTATAGTAGGAGGGTTCCGGACTGTAAATCGTGCCCAGAACCGCCCCGCCGTAGACTCTGCGCAGATTTCCGGCCTTTTCCAGCTCCTCCAGATCCCGGCGAATGGTTTCCATGGACACGCCCAGCCGCTCTACAAGATCCGCGGCACGCACAATTCTGTCCCGGTTGATCAGCTCAAGAATATACTGCTTTCGTTCATTCTGAAGCATCCTGACTCTCCCTGTTTTCTCTTTGCTCTGATTATACTTCCGATTCCGTGGAAAAACAAGGGGAACTTACGAGTTTCCCTGAGCCATCTCCAGAATCTTCACCAGATCCTCCTTTGTCAGCTTACGGAACCGTCCTTTGGTGGGGGATTTATAGACGGCCTGTTCTGCCAGCCTCTCCATCACTTCATGGGACATATTCAGCTGCGCCGTGGACACAGGCAGTCCCAGCCGGATAAAGAACTGCTCCAGCCGGTAAATGCCCTCCTGAATGATATGCTCCTCGTCATAATCCGGATAATCCACATGAAAGACCCGGCGGGCAAACTGGGTGAATCGTGCCGGATAGCTGGAATATACATAGCGCATCCAGGAGCCGGTAATCATGGCAAGTCCCATGCCGTGGGGAATATCATACTCCCCGGAAATCTCATGCTCGATCCCGTGGCACGCCCAGTCCCCGATCCGTCCGGTGTTCAGCAATCCGTTCTGTGCCAGCGTTCCCGCCCACATCAGCTCTGCCCGGGCATCATAATCCTCCGGATGCTCCATGGCTCTGGGCGCATAGAGAATCACGGTCTGCATCAGTCCCTCCAGCATCCGGTCCGTCACATCCGCCTGCTTCACCTGAGTAAAATACCGTTCCATCAAGTGGGACAGGATATCCGCTGACCCACAGGCGGTCTGCCTGGGAGACACGGAGAAGGTATAGTGCGGATCCAGAATGGAAAACTTCGGAATGTTGATCTCACTGTCAAAGCTTCGTTTCAGCCCTTCCGGCATTTTGGTGATCACACAGCTGTTGCTCATTTCAGAGCCGGAGCCAACTGCCGTCAGAACGGTTCCGATGGGTAGAGACCGGGTCGCCGTCTCATAACGCTGAAGCACATTCCACACATCTCCGGAGTAAGGAATGCCCACGGCAATTGCCTTTGCGGTATCAATGACACTTCCGCCGCCCACTGCCAGAATAAAGCCGATCTGCTTCTCTCTTCCGATGGCAATGCCCTGATAGACAAGATCCATCTTGGGATTGGCCTCCACGCCGCTGATTTCGGTAAAGCGGATTCCATCCCGGTTCAAAATAGTGACAATTTCATCATAAAGGCCCATTTTCCGAATGCTGCTCTTTCCGTAAACCAGCAGGATATTGTCGGAATATGCCCGGATCAGTTCCCCCAGCCTGTCCAGCTTTCCGTCGCCGAACAGGATCCGGCAGGGGTTGTAGAACTCAAAGTTTTCCATACCGTTTCTCACACCCTGTAAATGTCAGATGCCGCTGCCTGATCCATCACCACCCGGGCAATGGGGCTGCGCTTGATATTGGTAACCGGGAATTCGTTGGAAATGGGGGTCTCCATGAACTTCTTCACAATGGGGGCCTTATGGGCTCCGTTCAGGATCACTACCAGATCCTTTGCTTCAAAGATGTTTTTATAGCCCAGCGTCAGGCCCCGGGTCAGGGTCACGGGAGTGCCGTTTTCAAAGTACTTGGAGGATACCTCCCGGGTCTTGTTGGCAAGGGTCGCCACATGCGCACCCAGCGTCAGATCTACGCCAGGCTCGTTCAGCGCCACATGGCCGTTCATGCCCACGCCCAGAATCATGTAGTCAATTTTCCCGTTGTCGTCAATGTATTTTTCGATTTCCCGGCATTCCTTCTCCGGATCGGCGGGATTAGAGTTGAACATCCGCATCCGGCTGCGGTCCAGATTGATGCCATTAAAGAAGGTAGTATCCAGAATCCATCTGGCACTGCCTTCATAGGCCGGGTAATCACACCATTCGTCCAGTCCGACGATCCGTGTTTTGCTGAAATCCACTTCCCCGGCCCTGTACATTTCAATCAGCCGCTCATAGACGCAGATTGCCGACTGCCCCGCGGCGAGACAGAGCAGTGCGTCGGGCTTCTTCTTCAAAAGCGCCGCGATTCTCCGGGCCTCGGCATCGCCCAACTCTTTGGTATCCTTATAAATCTCAAGAAACATACATATTCTCCTTTTTTGCGAATCGGGAGGAGTTCCGCTGACGGAGCTCCTCACCGATGGATGAAATTGGTTTATCCCAGAATGCCCAACACAGACAGCACGGTGCCGAGGACAAAGAGAATGAGGATCAGCACAATGGGGCTGCACTTTTTCTTCGTCATGAGCCAGTAGCACAGACCCACCAGTCCCAGAGGCAGCAGATTCGGCAGGATATTATCCAGAATCGCCTGCACTACGGTGTCGTCCGCACCGCCGGAGCCCGCAATGACCAGCGGAGTGCTGACGGCAACATAGGTTGCGGACAGGCCGCCGATGACCATCAGACCGATCTGAGTCAAAGCTTCCACCAGGCGTCCCATAACCGAGTCCGACATGACGGACAGAGAGTTGATACCCAGCTTATAGCCCCGGTTGATCAGGAACCAGGAAATGATCAGAGAAGCGGCGACCCAGGTGACCAGATAGAAAACGGGTCCAAAGAGGTTTCCCTGGAAGGCAAAGGTCATGGCAATGCTCATGAGCACAACTTCGATCAGAGAGTTCATGACGGAGTCGCCGATACCTGCCAGAGGTCCCATCATACTGGATTTCAGGTTTGTGATTGCCTCATCGGGAATGTCCTTGCCCATGGCCTTTTCTTCTTCCATGGCAATGACCATGCCGTTGATCAGGCACCCGGCAGTAGGCTGGGTGTTGAAAAATTCCATATGACTGGACAGTCTCTCGGAAAATTTTTCATTGTCATCGGGGTACAGCTTTTTCAGAATGGGTGCCATGGAAACGGCGTAGTCAATGTTCTGCATACGCTCCCAGTTATTGCTCAGGCAGCAGATGCTCAGCCAGGTGAGCCAGTTTTTCCGCAGATCCTTTTTGGTAATGATGGAGTTTTCCTTAATCGACATAGCTTCATCCTCCTTACTCAAGGGGCGCAAGGTCGTCCGTTCCGGCGGAAGGACCGTTGTGCGCTTTCGTCTGGTCAATGATCACAGCCAGGCAGATGGCAAGAATGGTGAGGGTAACCGCGGAAATTCCGAACACGGAGTATGCCAGGAAACCGATCAGGAAGAAGCACCAGTGAGATTTCTTCTTCAGCATGACCTTCAGTAGCAGTGCCATACCTACGGCAGGAAGCATACCGCCCACAACCCCCATGGCGTTATTCAGCCAATCGGGCATCAGGCCCTCCACCACGGAGCTGTACTGGGATCCGTAGTAAACGATCAGGAACGTGGGGATTGCCCGGATCACGTTGAACACCACCAGCGGGATTCCGATTCCCACCAGCCACATCTTTTTGACCTGTCCCTTTGCGGCGTACTCGTCGCACTTATGGGAAAAGAACACGCAGACCGCGTTCTGCATGGTAAAGAGCATGGAGCCGAACAAGCCAATGGGAATGGACAGTGCCAGCGCCATGGCCGGATCATTACTGCCCGCCATGGAAAGCGCCGTGGCGATGTAACCGGCCATGGTTACATCCGTGGACATTACGTTGCCGACTGCCTGAGAGCTCATGTACACTGCGTTCAGGCTGGCGCCGATCATCATGCCGGTCTTTACGTCGCCGAGAATCAGGCCCGTGATCGTACCCGCAATCAGGGGACGACCCAGACCGAAGTAACCGCCAATATCGCCAAGCAGAGGGAACATCAGATTGGAGATGATGCAAAACAGCGTGATCAGCAGTGCCTGTAAAACTGTAATACTCATATTTCCTCCTTATTTTTCTTTTTTATACGTTCTCACGTTATTTCAGCCCGACCGCGAAGCACACGCAGGGCCCGTGCACGCACTTCCAGAGCGGACAGAAAATCAGTAGAATTCCACCGCTATCGGGCTTTATTTCTTCCGTACATCCCGATAGAGCGTTTTCGGTTCGTTCGGCAGCAGCTGGAACGCAATTTCCGTGCCGTGCTCCGTCAGCTCATCCGCTGCCGCAAGCTCCTTCTCGGTAAAATAGGTATTTTTTCCCATCTGGACTGCGCCTGCCTTGGAGGAGCAGGGGCCAACGATGATGGAAGGGATCGAAAGTCCCCTGCGCTGCATCCGGCAGGCTGTCTCAATGGTTTTGAAGATCACAAAAGTCCTGGCGGCAGGCTGTGCCGCATCCTTTGCAATCAGATTCATTGCCTTCTCCTCATCGCAGATCACGAGATCGATCCCGGCAGGCTTTGCCAGCTTCAGGATCTGAACATTGATGGGATCCCTGACTACATTGCTGTCAATGATCATCACCCGGTTCACACCATACGTGGAGATCCACTGGGTTTGAACCTGTCCATGAATCAGGCGGTCGTCCGCACGAAACGCTTTAATCATTTTGCTCCTCCTCCGGAATAATTTTGGGAATCAGGCGAATACTGACGTCCTTCCCGATGGAGGCAATGTCCTCCGCCAGTTCATGCAGATCATCCCCGTCATATTGCAGCATCTGAATCACCATGGCAAGATTAAAACCGGTCAGACACACATACTCCGTGTCCCGGAAGGCGGAAAGCAGCGTCATAAAAGGACTGCCGCCAAACAGATCCGCCATAATCAGCACCGGTTCCCCACGGAGGTTTTCCGCCAGTGCCGCCGCTTCTGTACCAAAGCGGTCGATTCCGTCGCCGTCATCCTGTACGGACAGCAGGTTCATCCGATCTGTGTCCTCTCCGCAGATCATTTTTGCGGAGTTCAGTGCCTCCCGGGCATAGTTTCCGTGACTGGCGAGTACATAGTGGATCATGAGTTTTTCCTCCTTCTTTTACCACGCCCATGGATTGTGCGAAGCAGATTGATCGTTACCAGCACGTCCAGCGTCAGGCAGATAGCCGCCAGTGCCAGATAGCACCAGAAGCTCTGCAGATCACCGGAGGTGTGATATGTCACGGCGAGATACAGGCTGATCCCCAGAAACAGGAGACTTGCCAGATACCCGCAGACGATCCGCGTTCCCATATTCATGGACATGGCTTCCATTCTGCGCTTCTGTGCCTGCGACAGCTGCACGCTTTCCCCTCCCATGGTGTACCTCCTTTGTGTTGTTTCATTGTTGCGATTCAACATTATTATTTGTGGAATCGCAATCTCTATGTGCTATATATAACACAATATTGTAAAATTGTCAATAGTATTTTCATATATTCCCCAAATTTTTATTGATTTTTTGTGTGTTCGCGCATTGTTTTTGAGGCATTGTTTCATTTCGCAACAAGTAAACAGGTTTACGCAGCCGTTTCTCCCCTCCCATACCGCATGGGGAGATTCCCCCGACGGTCAGCAAAAAGCCGCCCCTGAAAAGGGGCGGCACAGCCTGTTGAAAAAGGGATTGCAATCCGCGGACGGCAACGCGCTTCCATCTCCCTAATGTAGCTGCGCACCCGGGTCAGGGACAGGCGCTTGGCGCTGCCGTTCCGTTCCGGTTCCGGCTTCCATGCGTCCTCCATGCCGGCCCTTCGGCATGGATGTGCACCACATCGTATTTTCCAAATGCACTATAAAGTGCCGCAAATGCGGAGGAGCTGACTGCAGCAAGTCCGCCCGATGTCAAGTCTTGGACAACTTTTTTCACAAATAAATTTGAAAAAGGCGCAAAAAAATAAGCCCCACAGGGCTTTCAATCGGTTTTGAACCAATTTGAGCCTTGTAGGGCTTATCTGTTTTCTATATTCTGTTTATCTTATACCGCCTGCAAAGGAGTATTCTCCATTACCTTTTCAAACTGTTCGACAGTCATTTTTGCTTTTTCAGCAGCACGTTCCAGCTTCAAATCTCCATCTCGAACAAGCTGCACGAGCATCCTGAGTTCGCCTCGCTCTTCGCTTTCATTCATCATTTCCTCAACAGCTTTGCACACATCAATCACCTCCGCGCCCTCTGGAATATCCAGCGGTGTATTCGTAACTGCTTTAATAACCCTCGCCGCGTTCGCTTCTATCAGCATACGCGGATTATCAGTCAAAAATTCAGATAAGCGTTTCTTATCTTTGGAATATTTAATATACCCAATTACCTCTCTCAGACTTGAAGAGAATCTTTCCAAGTCCTCCGCGCTCAGCTTTGCAGGGTCGATCAGATGAATCTGATAGTCCTGCACAAAGTTCAAAAGATTCTTATTTTTAACCGCCATCATCTCATGGAGTGACAACGGCCCATCCCATTCATTTGCGCCAAAGTGAAGCACAAGTGTGATAACAGGCGTAATCTTATCTTCCTTGTAGAATCCAGAAAGATATTCACCACGGCTATGCCCTTTTGAATCTCCATCACTTGCGCGATGCTTGGCTGCAATATCAGCCACCTGTTTGCCGTACTGGAGAGCATCATAAATGATATTTCTAACGGGCATTGCATAATGAATGTCAGTCTGATTTTCGATTCCCAGTAAAATGTATGCAGCCTCATCATCCTGTTTAATGATTGCTGATTTCAGCACATCACGGTATTTCTGAACTGCTTCTTCTGGCTGCTTTCCCTCTTCATCCTGTGATCCAAACGGTAAAGCGATCTCCGTAGTATCCAGTTCTTGCAGTTGTTTAGGGTCTACAACCGCCTCACCGCCATAAATCAAGTAATTAAACGCATCTGCAAACACAGAATTATCTTTCATATAGGCTTTAGTCACGGTATCAGCTAATCCCATTGGCTTACACCTCCTTGTCGTAGTCAATAGTAGCTTTGTCCGCCATTGTAATTCTATCTTACCATAAACCGCCCATCATATCAAGCTGTGCAACTCCCTCAAAATCCTTAAATTTTTACGAACAGTTGTCCATAATATAACATTGTCGCTAATGTTATATCATGGACAACCGCTTGATGCTCCTCCCCTGCCGTGCTATACTTATCCTATACAAAATCATCAAGAGGGAGTGCATTGCCATGAGCAAAAGACTTGTCGCCTACTTTTCTGCCAGCGGTGTCACCGCAAAAGTTGCCGAAAATCTGGCGGATGCCATCGGTGCAGACATTTTTGAGATTCAGCCGGAAGTTCCATACACCAAGGCCGATCTGAATTGGATGGACAAGAAATCCCGCAGCACCATCGAAATGAGCGATCCTACCTCTCGCCCTGCCATCGCTGCCAAGCGTGATAACATGGACGAATACGACACCATCTTTGTCGGATTCCCTATCTGGTGGTATATTGCTCCGACGATCATCAATACATTTCTGGAAAGCTATGATTTGAAGGGTAAAACAATCATCCCCTTTGCCACCTCTGGCGGCAGCGACATGGGTAAAACCAATGAAAAACTTGCGCCGAGCTGCCCCGGTGCAAAGTTGCTGCATGGTAAGGTGTTCAACTCCCATTCCAGCAAAGCCGACTTGTCTGCATGGGTAGAAACGCTGAGCCTGTAACTTTCACACTCCTGCGGAATGAAACACCCTCATAGCCGAGAAGATTTACGAATCCTCTCAACTATGAGGGCGTTGTTTTTTATTCGTGCAGTTCCAAGGGCAGGCCATCCGGGTCAAAGAAAAAGGTCATTTTCTTTTTGGTGTAGCTGTCCAATCGAATCGGTTCACATTCAATCCCCATCTGTGCAAGTTCTGCCACGGCAGCTTCCACATCCTCCACCCGGAACGCCAGATGCCGTAGTCCACAGGCTTCCGGTCTGTTTACACGTTTGGGTGGGTGGGCCTGCGGAATACGGTAAAACGCTGGGGCTTTTCTCTCTTAGCGCAAGATTCGCCTATAGTAACTCAAAACTCACTTTCGTGATTTTTCGTTCCTGGCAATCTTGATGGGGATTCCGTTCCCCATTCCCACGGTACGCACAAAATCTCAGATTTTGGTTATCTGGCTCCACATAACAACACCCAGCCGTTTAAGCATTTGCAATGAAATCTTTACGAGTACGGTTGCTCTCCACAATAGCTTCAATCAAATTCTCCGGTACATCGGCATAATTTGCCAGCAGCTGTTTAGTGTCCTTAGGGAGGCAATACCCGCCGGCCGATGTCAAGTCTTGGACAACATTTTTTACAAATAAATTTGAAAAAAAGCAAAAAAATAAGCCCTACAAGGCTTTCAGTCGGTATCGAACCGCTCTGAGCCTTGTAGGGCTTAACTGTTACTCTATATGATTTTCTCTTAGACTGCCTGCAGCGGAGTGTTTTCCATCACTTTCTTAAACTGCTCCACTGTCATTTTTGCCTTTTCAGCAGCGCGCTCTATTTTTAAATCACCGTCTCGAACAAGCTGCACCAACATCCGCATCTCACCAATGTTGATGCCTTCGGCCTTTACGCCCTGACTAAGGTTGCACATAACAAGCACCTCTCTTTCCAGTTCTTCGTTCATTGCAACACCAAATTCTTCTTCAAGAATTTTCTTTTTCTCTGTAGCTGCTCTGGATGAAGAGAGCAACACATCCATAAATTTCACAATACCTGTATAGTTTTCTGTGCCCGGTTCTCCCAGACAAATCGTTACAACACTCATCAAATCGTAATTTTCCGATTTTTCAACAGCGTTTCCAATCAACTGCTCTGGTCGGATAGAATAACGAATCAGAGTGTTTTGGAACTCCCTGGTTGGGTGTGTACAAACCCAGATAGAGTACACTTTTCGGATTTTCCCATACTCCGAGTTCGTGAATATCGGACCATGCTGTGCGGAGATCATCCTGCTGCAATAATAGATTGCTCGCTTTGTCAAAGGGTATCCCGGATTAAAAGCAGTCTGCGCTTCCACATTAATAATAAGACGTATCACATCTTTCTGTGCAGTAGAATCCTCTGATGTTGGTGCGATTGCATCGAACCGAACATCATAATTGATGGTTCCTTCCGTCAGCGTAGAATCCTCATTATTGCTTCCGACAATTACGTCAGAAGTTTTCTTGGGTCTGTTTGTATCATCAACATGAACGCCAACCGTGCCCACTTCCGGCGTTCCTTCGATATACTTCTCTGCAATTTCGTCTACGGAACAGGCACTGTACTCATTCACACAGTTCTTCATAATCTGTGCCAGAATTTGTTTGTTGGCAAGCAGCTTCTTGGCAGCCTTATCATAACTCGAATCATATTCCGTCTGCGTTATCGCATGAGCAAGCTGATTTTCCATCGGCATTCACTTCCTTACAGCAGGTTCAACGGGAGCGTATACTACCCCTATTGTGCTTTCATCTTACCATAAAACACTTTGCATATCAAGCTGACAGATGTAAACTTTTCTGCATAGATTTGTCCATATTGCCCACCCTGGTTTAAATCTAAGTCGGCATAATTCAGCATAATATTTCAATAGAGCAATACCTATATTCAAGATTCTTCCCGCCTTGACTACCATTCCCGTTCATCTTTTTCAAGTGAAATGATAACTGCGTTTTTCTCAGCCTCATATCTCCCCTTAAACTGATGATCCTTTCCTACAGCTAGTTCATTTGCCTCCAGCAACGCCTGAATGAACTGTATTCCGTTAATCATCATTCGGCACTGCCCATCGGTCAACAGCCTGTCTGGAACCTTAAAGGACATGGGATGTTCAGCGGTGCACGGAGTAATCGCAATAGACTTCCGATCTTTCCTCTGCAAAACACAAATATAGGTCGGACTCCCAAGGACACGAATAACATCCTTTCCCACATTCATTCTTCGGCTTTCTGCCGGAATCGTCACCATCAGATTCATAATTCGTCCAGAACTCATGTCAGCATTCCTTTCTCAACAACCTCACTGCCCGGTCGTTGTACATTTTCAGGCTGTTCCGACAAATCTGGCAAAGGTATATTTTCAGATTCTTCACATTGCGGTATCGGTACTGAAATAGTATCTGTTTTCTGTTCAGGCTCATCCAATACAGCAGAGCCCTGATACCCAATAAAATCCTCGAACAGATTCATCTGATGACCAGAGATGTAATCATTATAAGATTTCCCGATCCGATCCTTATAGACATCTGGGAAGAACTTTATCTGTTTTTTCTTCATTTCGCCAGTAAGCGGGTCCGTATATTCCTGTGGCTTCGGTGTGAACATGATTGCTTCTTCCAAATCGAACAACATACAAAGGCCCTGATCAGAATTAGCCACCCGTCCAAGCACTTTATAACGACATTCTCGGTTCCAGTTCATGAGTTTGAAGATATTTTCCACAAATTCCAAAGAGGTAATATCCTTATTCACCCAGTTTTCGTCCTTCTGCCGTGCCCATTCAACAGATGCGCTGTCCTCTTCTGGGCACATAATCAGCGCAAGCCGCTTCTTGTTTGGGTGCAGAATCGGAAGAACATACTTGATTCCTTCAAAAAGCCGGATGCAGGCCATATTAAATTTCATAACGCCATACTTTATGCTCACTGCTGGCTTATTCAGCATAGAAAATTGTGTACGCGGCGGCAGCTCATAACCATCAAATTTTTCGTACTCCAGTTCTCTTTTATGTTCTTTTCGTATCTGTGTCAACTCACGAATCAAGGAAATTTCCCGAACACTCAGTTCCTGCTCCCTGCTTTTTTCTTCCATTTCACAAATCCTCCTACATCGACATTAAAAGGTCATCCAGTTCACGCTGAACTTCATTTCTGCTCGGAATCGCGCCAATCATGGGATTTTCTACGACTTGACCGAATTTCATCACATCACTGGCCGCAATGCTCTGAATCCACTTGCTCCGATACAGCCGACATTTCAGATCTATCGAACGACCTTCAATCTGTTCATACTGATTTTTACCAATCAAAATCCGGGACTCATCCAATTCAAAAATTAGGAACTTTGCATTTTCCTTTCCACGGCAGATACCACGACACTGGTAACGACAACTCCATTTCCAGTTCATTGCTTCAAATATCACCCCTGAAAACGCCCTGGATGAAAAACTGCTGCAAATCTTATCCTTATTTTCCCAATGTATTGCTGTTGAAGCGTCACGATTACTTTTTCGCAGGATCACGACTTGCAGAATCGGATGATAGAGCAGTTCCACATGCTCGCAGTCGTCCAAGCGGGTATGACACGCTTTGCTGAAACGGATTCCATTTTTTGAGATTGTTATGACCGGGCTGCTCTGGTTGATAAAGCAAGTACCTGAAACCGTCAGATAATCAGATAACAATGCCATATCCAACTTCTTTCCAGACCTCATTTCCGTCATATCGTTCAGTTCGACCACTTCTTCCGGCAGATAGGCATTCAGGCAAAGGCTGCGGATGCTTTCGGCATTGATGCCACTCCAGTTCGGATGGATGCCCACGAATCCTTTCAATGCTCCCTGCTGGATTACTACAATATCCTGCACCCCGCACTTCTTTTTGCTGGACGCCACAAGATGTGCAGCCCGTGCAATTTCCGGCGAAACAATCGCTTCGTGATGTTCTGGAACGTAGGCAGAGCAGCGATTTCCGTTATTCTTTGTGACCTTGCCCAACTTGTAGTCCACCACAATGCTCTTCCGAGCTTCCAGATCACCCCAGCGACGTTCGTTTTTCATGATGTTAGCCACCATCATGCCATTCCACTCCTGCCTGCCGCGCAGGGTGCTGCGCTTCTTCTGT
>ENA-OQLI01001612-OQLI01001612.1-human-gut-metagenome-genome-assembly--contig:-NODE-1612-length-15074-cov-9.207667_pt1 | contig 15074 bp, 19 predicted proteins | sample MGYA00242805_ERZ504812 | MGnify/ENA primary metagenome ERZ504812 (study PRJEB26092, sample SAMD00036430) | human gut metagenome | host: Homo sapiens | study: EMG produced TPA metagenomics assembly of...
TCTTCGTTCCACCCTCTGCGTTGAAGCCGTAAGCAACAGCGATTGCTTCCAGAAGCGTAGATTTTCCACTTCCATTTTCGCCAACAAAGAACGTAATGGGCTTATGGAATGTAAAAGTGTCGATTCCGCTGATGGCAGGAATCTGACGAACATAATTGTATGGGCGAACTCTGTTCCAGTCGATGGTCAGCCCTTGGATAAATAGATCGTTCATACAGCACTCCTTACTATATAGTGTAGGAGAACACTTAGTTCCGCTCAAACCCAAGATAGCGGGTGCCCTGAAAACTCAGCTTTCCGATGTCGCCCTGCACGAGCAGACCATAATCGCTTCCGTCCACTTCAAATTCCATCCGGTCTCCGCTTTCTACCTGAAAGGTCACATAATAGGAAGTGTAGGTGCTGGTTCTATATCCATGTGCACCAGACAAATCTCCAGCATTTGCAGTGTCGGAATGCGAAATATCAGTTCGCTTTGCTACTACTGCTGCCGGAATAGATAGACGGGGTGAGTGATTGTTTTTGTTCCATGTGCGAAGATTTGAAATCAGCGTAAAAATAAACAGACACATCAATCCGAAAAAGATAAGTGGGAATACTATGCTGAACACAGCGTTAAACCAGCCAAAAAACATATTACTCCTCCAGAATTTCTTCCAGCAGCTCTTTTACATCGTCCAGAAAAGATTCTTCTCCGAGGGTGTTCACCTTGAAGAACACCGCTTGACTGCCTCCTGCGGTGATGGCAGACAGCCGAACCGGACTGTCCGCATTCTGGAACATGGTCAGAGTCAGACTCAGGCGGTTGCCGCCCATCATGCTGTACCGTTCAAACACCCGGACACTGCACCGAGCATCGCCCTCTTTGAAATCACTGCCTGCCTCTAAATCTGCCGACCAACTGCTGTCCGGGAATTTCATTTTCCAGCTTCCGAAGCAGCTTGTCAAAGTTTTTGTTTCGGATGGTCTTTTCAAAGATTGCCATAATGGTTCCTCCGTTCTGACAATTAAAATTCAGTCCCTTATTTTTGATACGAGCAGAGCCACAGGAAAATTGCGGAGAAATCGCTTGAAGAGAGGAATTTTGTCTAATTTGATTATAGCATATCTTTTGGAAGAACAAAATACTTTATGTACGCCGCCCGTAGGCGGCAAAAATCAGTCCGGTGGAAATTCCAGTTCGGCAAACTCCGCATCAGTCAGCAGTTTCAGCTTTTCGATAACACCCTCCGACAGTTCCCGCAGGGCAGTTTCATCCGGCATCAGGTAGCACTGCATCAGCCGCAGTTCGTGAATAAGCCCCAGCCGGGTGCCGGTGTTGTAGAGCATCATCAGGGTCAATTCCTCATGGTTAAAGTTCATGTTCAGCCCTCACTTTCCGGCCTACCGTGGGATTGCACTCCGGGGCATCGCACTTTTCCTTGAGATTCATCAGCACCGAAGGGCGTTCCGGCTGCTTGTCCAGAAACCCCGGCAGTTCCTTGAAGCCGATGCTGTCCACATAATGCACAGATATCTCGCCATTGCGTTTGAGTGCAATCACATCGCTGACGGACAGGCTGTGCCCCTCAAAATCCTGCGGACGGGAGAGGTTGAACATCTGAAACAGTTCTTCCAGAACCTCGTTGTCCGGCACATCCTGCCACATGGCGGGCAAATCAGCATAGTAGGTGACCTCATAATGCTCCGGGTCTGGCGTTTTGCCTCGACGAATCAACTCCCGCATAGAAGCAAATCTTTCATCGAAGATTTTTTCGTCATGCCGCAGCTGCATCACCATATAAACATCGCATCCTGCGTTCAGAAACTTCTGCGGGATGTCCGTCATGGCTTCACCGTCAAAATTCTGGTTCCATTTTTGCTGCATCGTCCACCTCACAGTTCTGGCGCAGAACGTGCAGACGATTTTGGCGCAGACGTATCACCTGCCAGTTCTGCCAGCTTTTCCAGTGTGGAAGGGCGATGGTCTGCACTCAGTTCCTCGGCTTCCGCAACTTTGTCCATGACGGCATCGTAGTCCTGCAACAGCCGTCGCCCCTTTTCCATGTGGTGCGCTTCCAGAATCTGCTCACGGGCTTCCTGAATGGTCAGTTCCGGGGCATCCAACTGCCCGCCGTCCATCACGGAATAATCGCTGTGGTAAATGGTGTAGTCCCATCCATCCTCACAGGACTGGATGGCAAGATAGCCTTTGCCGCCCAGTTCCCATGCAGCCTGCTCGTCTTGTGTCTGAATTTCCGGGTAGAAGTCGGCATGGTTCCGTTCCATGACCTCGGCAAACTGGCAGATGTGGAACACATTGCCCAGACCGCCCATGTCAAAGTGATAATCATCCAGATGCTCCACCCGTGCTGTAAAACTGCGCCCATCCGGGTAATCCACCTGAATCACGCCGCCATCTGGAATGCGATAGAGGTCATCATAGTGGCTGTTGATGAGCCGAATATCCTTCGGCAGCGTTTCAGGCTCCCAGATACGCCGCCTGCCAATGCCCGCCTGCGGGATGTTTTCGAGGATCCTTACGCTTTCCTGTTGGATGGCCTTGCGGTCATCGTCCGAAAGTTCAAACAGATACCAGTTCCGGGCGGCTGGGATAGTGTTTCGTCCATCGGGCGGCAGGTTCTTTTCCGAAATTTGCCCGCTTTCCAGCGGCTCACCGGTCACCTTGTTGTAGGTCGCAAAGCCGACTCCTGCACCGTTTTCCCGGAGGTGGAGATAGCGTTCATCGTTGATAAGGTAAACCGCTTCTTTTTTCTGCTCCATCAGCAGCCACCTTCAAATTCCAGAGAAAACTTGCTGCGGCCATCGGGTTCGGTGCCCAGCAGCACAGTGGCGTTGTAGGTCTTGCCCTTAGCACTCTTGCAATCCTTCAGGCGGACACGCCCATCCCGCAGCAGCTTGTCCGCCACATGAGCGTCCATGCGTTTGCCGAGCCGTTTCAGAAAAGCATTATCCTTCCACAGCACGAAACGGCACTCCCGGTTCTCGCAGAACCAGCCCTTTTCACGCTCCACGACAGGCTTACCGCAGTTCGGGCAGACACCAATAATTTTGTTTTTCATAAGTGCATTCGCTCCTTTCGCAGCCTCGGTGGTCATTACCAGCGAGGAGATCATTTCCTTGATTTCAGTCATAAAAGTTTCCGGCTCCATTTCGCTGCGCTCAATACGCAGCAGCTTCGTTTCCCAATCGGCGGTCATTTCCGGGGATTGGATTTCTTCGGGCATCACAGTGATGAGGGCTTTTCCCTTGTCGGTGGGTAGCAGCACCTTGGTTTTCTTGGTGCCCTTCCGTTCCAGAAAGCCCTTCTGCACCAGCTTTTCGATGGTGGCGGCTCTGGTGGCAGGAGTTCCGATGCCCTGCCGCTCCACGCCCTCCGGCATACTGTCCGCACTGGCTGTTTCCATCGCGTACAGCAGAGTGTCCTCGGTAAAGTGCTTTGGCGGGGACGTTTGCCCCTCTTTCAGCTCTGCGTTGAGGATGCCGCACTCGTTTTCTGCGACATTGGGCAGGGCTGTGAGTTCCTGCTTTCGGTTCAGGATGTCCGCCAGCACCTTGCGCTCCACCGCTTTCCAGCCTTCCTCCAAAACTTCCTTGCCCTTGGCGGTAAATTCCTCCCCGGCACATTCGGTGGTCAGCAGGGTCTCCAGATAACGGAAGGGCTTGCTGACAGCCATCAGCGTCCGGGCAATGATGAGTTTCAGAACGTTCTGCTCGCCTTTAGGCAGCGCTTCCAGATCGGCTTGCAGCATACTGCGGGTGGGCAGGATGGCGTGGTGGTCGGTGACTTTTTCCCGGTTGACGGTGCGCCGTGTCCGGGGCACAGCCTCGTCCACATCTTCTGGGGTAATGTCGAAAAAGCCTTCCAGTTCCTCGGTCAGCACCTCCAGCATTTCCTCGTCATCGTCGGTGATATAGCAGCTATCAGTCCGGGGATAAGTGGTAAGTTTCTTCTCATACAGGCTCTGCACATAGTCCAGCGTCTGCTGTGCGCTGTACCCCAGCAGGCGGTTGGCGTCCCGCTGAAGGGTGGTCAGGTCGTACAGCGGCGGCGGATTCTCGGATTTTTCCTTGCGGGTGATGCGCTGGATCGTTGCCACCATCTCCCTTCGACAGGCTTCCAGCAGGTTTTCTGCAACGGATTTTTCAGGAATGCGGCGGCTGGATGCCGTGCATCCGCTGGTCAGTTCCAGATCCACCGTGTAGAACTTTTCCGGCACAAAAGCGGCTATCGCAGCCTCCCGCACCACCGTCATGGCAAGCACCGGAGTCATGACCCGACCGACCGCTAAAGGTTGACCGTACAGACATGAAAAAAGCCGGGACGCATTGATGCCGACCATCCAGTCGGCACGTTCCCGGCAAAGTGCTGCGTTGTACAGCGCATCGTATTCAGTTGACGGTTTGAGATGGGCGAACCCCTCTCGGATGGCGTTTTCCTCCATGCTGGACAGCCACAGGCGGGAAAAGGGCTTTTTGCAGCCCGCTTGCTGGTAGACAAGGCGGAAGATCAGTTCGCCCTCACGCCCTGCATCCGTTGCACAGACAATGCTATCCACATCCGGGCGGTTCATCAGCTTTTGCAGAATGCCAAACTGCTTTTTGGTGCTGGCAGACACCAGATACTGCCACTTCTGCGGTAGGATGGGCAAGTCTGCAATGCTCCACTTGACGTATTTGGCATCATAAACATTGGGCGGTGCCAGGTCCACCAGATGACCAACGCACCAGCTGACGAGATAGCCGTTGCCCTCAAGGTAGCCGTCCTGACGGCTGGTGGCACCGAGGACTTTTGCGTAGGACATGGCCACCGATGGCTTTTCTGCTACAACTAGAATTGAAATAAGCGTTCCCTCCAATCTGTTTTCATTTGGATATGTACGGCGGCAAACGCCGCCGTAAAATCAGATGGGTTCAGTGTCCTGCTCGTCCGGGGCTTCGTCCTCGTCCGGCACATCGGTGGGAATCTCAAAATCGTCCTTGTCCTCGGTGTAGTTTGCATCGGGGTCGAGGGCTTCTTTTTCGGCTTTTTTCTTCTGCATCTGCTGGCGATAGAAATAGAAGCCGCCGCCTGCCGCCAGCGCAATCAGAACCACCACGCCCAGAAACCCGGATGCAATCTTTGTGACCTTGTTTTCTTTGGGCGGTTCAGCGGTTGCCGCTTCCTCTGCGGCTTTCTTGGCTTCTTCCTCGGCTTTCAGCCTGTCCAGTTCTGCCTGTGCCGCCGCTTCTTTCTCCGCAGTGTAGGCATCCGCAGCTTCTTCCTCCATCAGAGCCAACAGGTCGGCTTCATCCACCAGATTCATAAAGTGGACGGTTTGTGCGCCTTTACTGTTCCGATCGATTACCAGATAAAATGTCGCACCCGATTTCGATACCAGCGTGATGAACTGCTGCCCGGAACCATCCGAATAATTGGTGTGGTAATCGTCCACCAGCGTCAGGTTGCCCTCTGGGGTCAGGGCACCAGAAGTTTCATCCGTGACGGTGACAATATCCTCTTCTACAACTTCCGGCAGAACCGGCTGCTCCACCGGGGCGGCTTCGCCCTCAAAGGCAAAGGCAGGAGCCGCCATGCCGGCGCACAGTGCCGCCGATACCAGCAGTGCGCTCAGTTTCTTAATCTTCATCCGTATTGACCTCCTTCTCAAAAGTTGCACCCACGGCAGACAGCGCAGCCGGGTTCGGGGTGGCGGTTACCGACTGCCGCAGCAGGGCGGCAAGCTGTTCCGGCGTGACCTTTGCAGTCCGCACCATCTCGTTGACCTCGGCGGAATCCTCCTCCTGAATGCGCCGCTCCAGAATCTCGATGCGGTTGTTCAGCTTGATGCGGCGCTCCTTCTCTTTTGCCAGCATCGCCCGCAGCTTATCCGATTTTTCGCTCATAGTAATTCCTCCAATCATTTTGAAAGCCGTCCGAACCCGGCGAGATGCTTCTCCCAGTAGGACGAGTGAATGTTTGCGTACTTGATTGGGTCTCCGGCACTGACCATCATGCCGTTTCCGAGGTAGATGCCCACATGACTTTTCCCCGGTGTATCATACGTTCCTTCAAAGAAAACAAGGTCTCCGGGCTTTGCTTCTGCTTCGGAAATGTGCTGGCTTTTCTGCCATAATCCGTTGGCGGTGGTGCGTCCTACATCATAGCCGTTCTGGTTGTACACCCAGCAGACATAGCCGCTGCAATCGAACCCTGTTTCCGGGGTGGAACCGCCCCAGACGTAGGGCGTACCGACGTATTTCTTTGCTTCGGCGTAGATTTTGGAAAATTCTTCGTCGGTCAGGGCTTCTGCCGGAACCTGATAGTCGATGCCCGGTGCGCCGGAGCCATCCGAGCCACCGGGCGGCAATCCGCCGTTGAATAGATAAGGTCTACCGCCCAAGGTATCTTGGAAAATCTCGTAACGTTTCCATTGGTCGTTATTCAGTTCTTCCCGAATGACCACTTCCAAGCCACGGTTCACCAGCTTGGTGTGGAAGATGCGGTACTCGTAGGGCACCTGTGTGGGGACTGGGATTCCTGCAGGAGTCATGACCCACACAGTCATATACCGGGTCTGCACCTCTACCCATGTGGTCAGCTTATACTGCTTTTTGAAGGTCTCCTTCAACTTGCCCTGCACCTCCGACCGAGTGTAATCGTCATACAAGGTGGTCAGGAACGAAGTGAGCTGCCATGGGTCATGCTCGATGGGATCGAGGTGGTACTGGTACTCGTTATAGCCGGGGTGGTCGGTGGGAGTGCGCTTGATCTTTTTATCCAGCTCCTTTTCCAGCTTCTTGTAGTCCTGTTCTGCGCCCCGGATGTCCCGGTCCTCGGCAGAGTACATGGTCTGCCCGGATACCTGTGTACCGCCCGAAAAGAGGATGCCGCAGGAGGAAAAACCAGACATGACCATGAGGATGAGCAAAAGAAAAACGCCCACGATCACCAGAACGTGTGCGTTGCCCTTGGCGGCATTCACCAGCCCCTTCACAGCGGTGCTGACGGCAGTTTTTCCTTTCTCCACCGCCTGTTCTATGCCGGACTTGGCAGCAGATGCACCGTTGGATGCCGCTTTGCCACCTGCGGTCTGCGCCGCCGTGCCCGAACGGGCGGCGGCATAGTAGCTTTTGTGGATTTCTTGCCGCTGTTTCCAGCGGGAAAGCCAGTTGGAGCCGCCCTCGCTGGTGCCGGATGCGCCTGCATCTTGTGCCGCAATCGGCTCCGATGCGGAAGATTTAGCGGTTTTGGTGCCCTTCTTGCCCTGCATCTTGGCTTTCTTCTTGAGCTTCCGGGCATAGCGGCTTTTGGAAATATCACGGACATTTCCTGCCGCTTTTTCACCCTCGCTCAACGCCTGCACACCGACGTTTTCATCCTCGTACTGTTCAACCTCCCGATGCACCGCAGACCGGGCGGCATGGGCAGCGTACATCTCCCGCTTCTGTGCCTTGCTCAACCGGCTCAGTTCGTCCGGGGTCAGTTCTGCCTTGCCGAACCGCAGATGCTGGGCTTTTTCGGCGGTCTTTTCCGCATCGGTTTTCAGCTTCTTCTTTCTGGGCACCGACTGCTCCACCTTGGATTTTTTCGGGGGCGAACGGGTCTTTTTGGTCGAGGTCTCCTCTTTGAGATTCAGCTTCGACTCACTCATTTCTGCCCCTCCGAAACCTCGCCTAACTTGGTGGTCATAATCCGGTAGAGTTCCAGATCGGTGGGGAAACGATCAACAAAGGGCAAAATCACATTGCCGAAAAACAGCAGCCCCTCGCCCTCGCCGGAGTGGGTCACATAGGAAAGCTGATGGGGCGAAATATTGAGCTGCTTTGCGAGGATCTGCCGGTCGCCTGCCGCCTGATTCAGCATGATGATCATGTCGCTGTTCTCAAAAATATTCTCGACTTCACGAGAAGAAAGAAGGTCTTTCACGTTCTGGGTCAACCCAGTCGGGATGCCGCCCCACTTGCGGAAACGCTTCCAAATCTCCACGGAATAAGCGGCGGTCTGCTCCTCTTTCAGAAGCAGGTGCATCTCGTCCATATAATACCGTGTGGACTTTCCGCTGCTGCGGTTTGCCGTGACACGCCCCCACACCTGATCCTGCACGATGAGCATACCGAGTTTCTTCATCTGTTTGCCCAGTTCCTTGATGTCGTAGCAGACGATGCGGTTATTGACGTTCACGTTAGTGCGATGGTTGAACAGGTTCAGACTACCCTTGACGTAGATCTCCAGTGCGGTGGCAACATGGTGGGCTTCTTTCTCGTCCTGTTGGAGCAGGGCATTGTACAAGTCCTCAAGGATGGGCATATTCTCCGGGCAGGGGTCCGCAAAATATTTGCGGTAGATCAGATGCACACAGCGGTCGATGACGGTTTTCTCCACCGGCAGCAGCCCTTCTTTGCCGCCCACCACCAGTTCGCAGAGAGAAAGGATAAAATCTGCTTTCAGGGACAGCGGATTGTCCTCCTCGGAGTAGTTGGCGTTGATGTCCATGGGGTTGACAAATTGGGTGCTGTTGGGGCTGATTTTGATGACCTGACCTTTCAGGCGGTTCACCAGCGGAGAATACTCTCCCTCAGGATCATTGACAATAATATCATCGTCCGTCACCAGAAATGCGTTGGTGATTTCACGTTTTGCTGAGAAACTTTTGCCAGAACCGGGAGTGCCGAGGATCAGCCCATTGGGGTTCTTCAGCTTCTTCCGGTCCACCATGATGAGGTTGTTGGAAAGCGCATTCAATCCGTAGTACAGCGATTCCTTGCCGGACTGATAAAGTTCCTGCGTGGTGAACGGGATGAAGATTGCTGTGCTGCTGGTGGTCAGTCCCCGCTGAATTTCGATCTGGCAGTCTGCCAGCGGCAGGCTGCTCATCAAGCCCTGCTCCTGCTGAAAATCAAGGCGGCACAGGTTGCAGTTGTGCTTCTGGGCAATGGAGCTGGCCTGAAAAACGTTGTTTTCCAGCTCCTGTTCCGTGCGCCCGGTGTTCAGCACCAAAAAAGTGACGAGGAACATCCGCTCGTTCTGGCTCTGCAATTCTTTCAGCAGGGCTTTTGCATCTCTGCCATAGGTTGCCAAATCCGACGGAATGATGTCGATATCATATCCGGCACGGATGGCTTTCTTCTGCTCCTCGATCTTGCTGCGGTCCAGTTCCGTGATGGTGTGCTTCACCGTCTTGATGGCACGGTTCTGGTCAACAGACTGAATGTGCATGGTGACGATCTGGCTGGAATCCATGTCCAGAAAATCCTTCAACAGCTGGTCGCTGATGTCGGATGCCGTGATGCTCAAAAAACTGGCGGCGCAATAGATGCCGCCCATCTGGAACGTCCGGGAATTTTTGAAGGCAAAGGCGGTAGGTGCAATGACATCTTTCACCGAAAGTCCGCTTTTCACAAGGTCTTTCCAGTCAAAGTGAAACTTGGATGCACCGTCCATGTTGAACATATCGTGCATGAGCTTCAGCCGCTGGACACCGTTCAGCGGCTTTGCCTGCACCCCCAGCCGGTGGAAGTTGTTGAGCAGGTCGTTCTGGATGTGGTCGAGCCGGGGCTTGACCTGCGCCATGCTTTCGCCCTCCACCCCAAAGGTGATGAATTTGGTCTTGGTCAGACCATTATTGCCCTTGGCAAGCTGCTGGCGCAGCATCTGGCTGTACTCCGCACGCACATCGTCAAAGCCGTCCTTCTGGAACGGAATTCGGATGCTCTTTTCAAACTCGGTGCTGTCGGTTGCCATGTTCACAAAAGACAATTCAAATTTGATGGAGCTATCGAAGAAGTTCAGGAAACTGCACCATTCCTCGAAAATCGCCGTCTTATCCTCCTGCTGGGCAAGCTGGTAATTGATGTCCTGATACTGGATGGTGCGGGTGTAGTAGTTGGGCTTCACCCGGCAGGTGCCATCCTCAAACATCCGCTGCATGGGGATGGACTGCTGGGCGGTCCGGGGCACAGCAGGCTTTGCGTTCTGCCTGCGCTTCTGCACAGACTGCGGCTTACTGTGTTTACCGGTCTTTTTCCAAAACGGGATCATGGGTCACGCCTCCTTTCATCAAAATCGCATAGTAGTTGTTGGTCTTGTAGGGGCGAATTTTCGGGCGGACAAACCGGGACTGCACATAGTACGACAGCAGCTTTTCCAAGGGCTGACCGTTCTTTTCGTACATCCCAAGGAAGAACGCCGGCAGCATCACCGCCATCATGCCGAGGGTAGCGGCGGTGTTGCCGCCGGAATCCCGGAGAACAAAAAACAGCGGCACTCCAATGAGAGCCGCTGTGCCAAAGCAGACAAGCTGCCGTTTGGTCAGGTTGAACGCCACTTTGGATTTGACCTTGGTCAAATCGCGGGGAACGGAAATATACGCAGCCAATCAAACACCTCCTTTAGTGCGCTCCGAGGACGGATTTCGTCACCGAGCTGGTCTTGAACAGGCTGAAACAGAGCAGAACGGTGTAGCCCACAATGCTCCAAATGGAGTTGATGGCATCCCCGGAAATCGCTACCGACTGTATCAGCACGGCGTAAATCGCCACGCAGATGAGGATGAGAAAGCCCTGAAAACCCAGTGCAAACAGGCATTTCAGATAGTTCTGCCCCATGTGGCTCTGCTCGTGGTTGCCGAAGGTCGCCATGGGGATGGGCGCAAGGCTCACCATGCAGTAAATTTCAATCATTCTTCCGTAGACGATGACGAAAATCACGATGGACAGGATGCGCATGGTAATGCCGATGAAGAAGGACTGCAAAAACAGCCCGAACAGGGGGCCGACATCCATCTGCATCAGGCTGGATTGCAGCATGGACAAGCCAATGTCGTTGACACGGGTATTTCCGGCAATGATGCTGCTGGAATCGGATACCACCTTTTGGGTGACATCGAACACCGCCATCACGATGTCAAAAGTATTGCTGATGAGCCACACCGAAATAGCAGTCTTAAAAATCCAGCGCATGATGAGGGCAGGCTCAAACTGTGCCATATTGTTGTGCTGGGTAATCATCTCGATCAGTTCGTAACAGGCGATAAAGGTCAGGATGATGCCTGCAATGGGCAGCACCACGTTCCGGGACAGCGATTCGATCATGGCGAACACCCGTGGCTCAAAGCTGGAGGGCTTGGTGCCCACCTGCTGTGCGATGTTGCCCACTTGGGTGTTCACATCATCAAACAAGCCGGAGAGATTGGACATAATGCCTGCCGTCAGGATGCCTTTGATCCAGTCGGCAATGGCTTTGAGAACGGTTTCCATTCAGTCACCGTCCTTAGCTGAAATGGTTGATAAGGGTCTTGAGGAGATTCAGGAGAAAAATAATGTGGGTCAAAAACTGCATAATAGCACCGCCTTTCATGGATGGGTGGATAAAAACGCGGCTTGGAGCACGGACATTTAATAAAACTGCAAGCTGCAGAGGGCTTTCCGCTGCTGCTCAAGCCGCCGTATGGAACAATGCCCTCATTTCATCTATCATTTTTGATTGATGAATGATAGATGAAATGATATGAGCAAACACAAAAAGTGTTCGACGGAAACAAAAAAGCCGACTGCTTTTCGGCAATCGGCAAATCATAATCAAAGCTATATAGCTGTTTTTATAAGTCGGCGAACAGGAACCTTATGATAAACATCAAGGATGCGTTTTTCTCCATTTCGCCAAAAGGGGTTCATATAATAACAATCGCATTCTTTACAATACCAAATGTATTCAGCTTCTCCGTTGATCTCTAATGTGAATGCCTTCATTTTTAGAAGCGGATGCCACGGGCAATGTTTCTGAAGCTTTTCTTTTTGACGATCAGCTTTGCAAAGTCCAAAAAGCTTACCACATTTTAGAGGGGGCGGATTAAACTTAAAACGACTATCAATGGGATTTTCTATATAATCATTGAAGTTTGATAATCCAAGTTGATTGAGAGGTCTATAATGAAGCCCTGCATTATGTTGATTTTTTGCCATTATAACAATCCTTTCTCAAGCAAGCATTTTGCCCTCCAGATAGGAGCAGCGGAGATAATCAGGATTGGTGTAGTATACGTTGGAATTGAAATCGGAGATCTCATCCGTGATAAACGACGAAAAAACATCCAGAATTGCCTGTGCAGCATCTTCATCTTTCATGGTGGACAGCACCAGCCCCTGATACAGCATTCCGATGGAGGTTGCAGAAGGGACCGTATAGCGGCACTCCGCAGCAGTATCAAAATCCCCATCCGGGATGTTGAGATCTTCAATCATCTCATCTGAAACCTGCTCAAAGGACAGACAGTGGTTTACTTCTGCCAGCCGGAGCTGCCGTTCGATGCCGGCTTTTGTGAAGTGACGAATCACATCCTGCCGATGATTTTTGGTCTTACGGGCGATGGTCTCGATCAGGCTGCAAACGTAGAGAACATCATTTTTCTGCTTTTCGGTCATGGATGGATTCACTCCTCTCAAAGGTCAGGCAGTGCAAAGCGTTTACGGTATGAAAGCTGATCTGGTGTGTTGGATGCTTGAACTTCGCCAATGCCCAAAATGCTTCACGGCTGATCTGCCCGGACGTAAATCCATTGACATAGTCCCAGATGGTGTCATCTGCCATGGGACCCTCCACAATATCATAGGGATGGGTTTCGCCTGCACGACATTTTGCAATGAAATCCAGCCATTCGTCCGACATTTCAGGGAAACGCAGGATTTTCAGGTCAGGATTCTCTACATAGCGATAGACGTTCACAATACCATCGGCAGAACGGCGGTCTGCCCAGCGGTAGGCTTGTTGATAGCTGTTCGTGCAGTAGAATCCCCAAGAAAAGTCCTTTGTATACCGTGTGATGCGGATTTCGGGATAGACAACTTCTTCTTTACTGCCATGATACAATAAAATCTCGCTCATCTGATTCACCTTCTGTATGTGAGATCGTTACTATGGCTTTCCTTATTATAAATATGTACCGGGCGGCAATCGCCGCCCGCTGTTCTTAACCGAACAGACCGCTCAGCAGGGGAATCAGGGTAATGCCCACCAGAGCAACGCCGCCGCCAGCCATGAGCTGCTTCATGCCCTGACTCTTGCTGCCGGGGTTGTCGTTACCATAACCTTCCAGCAGGTTGATGGCACCCCAAACGCCGAGACCGGCACCCAGAGCGACAACCAGAGTCTGAAGAACTTCGATAGCAGAGTTGAAGAATTCCATAGTCTTTTCTCCTTTATTATAAAGCGTTTCCGGTCGTTTGTACACACCCGAAATCTTGTAGTTTTACGTTGCATAACCGCAGCAAGGCTGATTTTCTGGTGCACCTTTCTGACCGGGATAAAAATAAAACCGCCTACCGGGTCAGGCAGACGGGAGCGAATCAGCATCCACCACGATGAACTCATCTCCGGGTTGGATTTTTTCTTTGCGGTTCAGATATTTTTCAATATCGAAGGTGTTTTTGGGGTCGTAGTCCGAGGTCAGCTTGTAGTTAGGGTGCTGGGTCAGGTCGTACTTGTCGCTCAAAAACGGTCTGACGCCACGCAACTGCAAAATACACTTGCCGCCGTCCAGCACCGCCAGCTCGTCCCGGCTCAACAATTCGTGGCCCATCTTTTGGAACGTAGTGCCGTAACTGGGGCTATTGCCACGGGTGTCTGAGGTGTTGAAGGCGTCGATGGTCTCCTTGCCCAGCATCTCGGACAAGTCTTTCAGGGTGGTCGGCTCACTGCCGCCGAGGAAAATCTGGCTGTCCATGTTGCCCACAATGGTATCCGCGTTATCCTTGTAAATGGCTTTCAACTGGCTTCTCGCCTGCAAAACAAGGCAGGCGGAGATCTCACGGCTGCGGATGGTGGCCACCAGCTTTTCCAGATTGGGAATCTGCCCGATGTTGGCGCACTCGTCGATGAGACACCGTACATGAACGGGCAGCTTGCCGCCGTATACATCATCTGCCTTGTCGCACAGCAGATTGAAAAGCTGGGTGTAGACCATGCTGATGAGGAAGTTGAAGGTGCTGTCCGTATCGCTCATGATGAGGAACAATGCCGTTTTCTTATCGCCCAGCGTGTCCAGTTGCAGCTCATCGTACATAGTGAGGTCACGCAGCTCTTGGATGTCGAAGGGGGCTAATCTGGCACCACAGGAAATGAGGATGGATTTTGCGGTCTTGCCAGAGACAAATTGTCAAGGACTTTTTCATCAAATTCACAAAAAATCCACAAAAAAGGTGCCAGAAGCACTATGTGGCTCCTGACACCTCGTTTGATAGATTACATTTTTTCGTTCAGCAGGTCTTTGCAGAGATACGCATAGTCTGGCAGCTGGTTGATATATGGCTCCCAGCGCCGCTTGATTTCGGCCAATTCCAGCGGATCGGCTGCTTCCAGCGCGTGATCGTTGCCCGTCATATATAAAACATCCGTAGCTACATCGTCCAAACACCTGTAACAGAGATCGGCGGCAGATTCGATTCTGATACCGGTATCCACATAGACTGGATTTACGCCAATCGCCAGCCAGACATAGCCTACCTTGTCCGACCAGAGCAGTTCAAAATCAGGGCTTTGCCGCAGATGTTCCGCAAAGACCTCCTTTACTCGTTCAATTTCATGCTTCTCTTTTTCTGTGTAAAGCATTTTCGTGTCCTCCTTGACAAAAATTTTGGTGCGTACCATCATCAGTTTAGCACAAGGCGGCTTCGTTTATCAGTCTGTCACATCTGCTGAATTTCATTTTTGAGCATACGCTTGATTTTATCGCTCATGGTTTCTGTGCTGGTATTGCTGAAATGGACATGAACCTTGTAGGTTGTCTTGCCGATTTTCTTTACCATCGCCGGCGTGTTTTCCGGCGCTCTGGACGCAGTAGCGGCGTCTGCCACCTGCACAGTACGGGGTTCTTTGTTCATGGCGCTCCTTTCTCCGAACGGGTCTGTGCCGCCGGTAAAAAATCAGTCGTGCTTACTGTTTACAATGTCTTTTGCTGTCTGTCGGGTAGCACCGGCGTTTTCCTCCCGGAAGTTTTTCCCGGCAAAGAGGATCGGGGCGCACCGTTCCAGGATACGGTCATAGATACGAGCGTGGGCCAGGTCAGGCGGGTTTTTGAGTTCGGCCAGCTTCAGGTTGG
>ENA-OQLI01001613-OQLI01001613.1-human-gut-metagenome-genome-assembly--contig:-NODE-1613-length-15057-cov-19.650033_pt1 | contig 15057 bp, 14 predicted proteins | sample MGYA00242805_ERZ504812 | MGnify/ENA primary metagenome ERZ504812 (study PRJEB26092, sample SAMD00036430) | human gut metagenome | host: Homo sapiens | study: EMG produced TPA metagenomics assembly of...
GTATATCCTGTACTATGCAACAGCAGATTATCCACAGACAAAATAGACAGGTTTTGGTCATAAGATCCTGTCATTATACCTACCCCGCCATTATTTTCCAGTGTTTTCTGTACGGCCTGTGACATGGTCTGTGTCTGTCCCGGTTCATTATCACCTAAAGAATATATTTTGTCTTCATAATTTCCCACTTTATAAAAATCCTCTCTTCGTCTTATGCCTTCTTCATCCTACTTTTATTTGTATACAGAGAACCTGTCCCTGCCAGTTTTCGTACTCATTTTTGCATACAAAAAAGACACCTGCCAAAATATGTCAGTGCCTCTTCTCGCTTTGCGTCCCTGCATTTCAGTAGGTTTGCCTTTAAATAATTTCCATTTTTCCAAAAATAAAATATCATAAAGTTATTTATGCGTCAATAATGTCGGATAAAAATCTATATTTTTTTATTTGAATTTTTGACATTTCTCTGATAAATCCTTTCAGCCAAAGACAATTCTGGTTTTTTCTTTCCACATACACTGCATCATAGTTTTCTACAAGACCAGTAAGGAGTTTTACATTCAATTCTTCTTTGCTATTTTCTTTGTCTTCTCTACATCTTTACGTGCATATCCCATACACGGCATCTCCTTTTTGCATAAAAAAGCAGCTAACCTATTTTTCATAGACTAACTGCTCGTGTTTTAGTTCCATATTCAGTTTTATTCTACAAATCCGACAGTGAAATTCGGTCGTATGCGCTATTTTTCTTATCTTCCGGATGTGGTTCCAGTCCGATAATTGTAATATCTTTCTGGTCTGGTCCATAAACCCAGTACATTCTTCATGAATCAATACCCTTGCAAAAGCTGCTCATCATTGCAATCACGGATAATTCTTAAATTTATATTTTCCTTTTCCATAACCAGATACTGGTTCAATAATATCTGCCTGTACCAAATTGGAAAGAAGTTTTGAAGCACCTGAACCTTTCAGCTCAAGAATCTCCATAACTGCACTTCTTCCAAACACCTCATCAAAGCCAAACTTTTCAAAGAGTCTATGGATATGAACCGTCGTTTTTACTGAGAAGTCACTACCTTTTTGGGAAAGTACACTTTCAATATCCACTTTTTTGTCTTGAATGTCCACTTTTTCATTCTCAATATCCACTTTTCTATCTCCAATGTCCACTTTTTCTTCATTCAAAAGTTCACTTATATGAAGATTTCGATTATGAAGCTCATTTTTCTCGTTCAAAAGTAGATTTCTGAGAAACGCTTCCAGATACTCTGTTGTTTCGTGAATACCTTTTTGCAGGTTCGTATAGTTTGCACGGACAAGTGCATTTCGGAAATACCACGCATTTTCCGCAAAAATATCATTGGTTGCAGAAAATCCAAGTGTCCTTAGATATTTGATGAAGAACACCGCCGTTGTTCTCGTATTGCCTTCCCCGAAGATATGGATTTGCCATAGCCTTGAAATGAATATCGCCAGATGATGGATAATCTCGTCCATTGACAGTCCTTTATAACTAAAGTCCTTCTCCTGCGAAAAATCATATTCAAGTGTGGCTCTCAGTTCTGAAGCACTGCCGTACATAACAGTTGCACCATCAAGCACCCATTCTTTCTTTGTAATGTTGTAATCTCTAATCTTTCCGGCGTGTTTATAAATCCCCTGAAAGAGTTTGCGGTGGATAGAGATATACTCATTCGGAGAAAATGAGAACGCTGTTTCAGAAAGAATTTCTGCAATACGGGAAGAAACCTTATCTGCTTCTTCGGTACGTTCATCATCAGACAAATGCACTGGTCTTTCTTTATAATAGCTGTCAATAAGACTCTGTGCTTCCTTCATCGTAATTTTGCCTTCAATATTCTGAATGGCTGTATCAATCAAATATTTAGATGGTTTGAGTCCGTCCACCGCCTGAAGTCCGATTGCGGTACTCCAAGCATATCCTTTATGCGCTTTATCCGGTTCAGACTCCCTTAAATATTCCTTAAACGGGTCTTTTTCCATATCCACTACCTCGCTTCATAGTCTTATAATTCAAATCTGCATTATTCGCTTTGCTGCATATCCTCATCGGCTTGTGCAATCATCTGTCTGTACTGTTCTTTCACACTTTCCGGTGCAAGTATCTGTACCTTGCCATTAAAGCCAAACACCCAACCGAAAAAGGTAGGACTGGCTGATACTTCTGTCTGTACTCTGAAAGATGTCATATCATACGCAAGGGTTGTCACATCTTCTCCGAAGCGGTCAACCATTGTTTTCATCAGGCTGTTATCACACCGTAAATCCACAAGGACTTTTTCGCCTGAGAACATAAAGAAAACTTCCTTTGTGTAATTCTCAATATCAAAATTATCAGGCATAGGAATAATATCTTTATCCAATATCTCCGGCTTGGAAGCAATACGGTCTACCCTGAAATTGATAACCTTGCTTTTCTTCTCTGAATATCCGAGAACATAATAATAGTCCCCACACCAGAGAAGTTTATACGGACTGAGCTTATACACTTCGCCCTTGTTCTTCAGAACCTTTTTCTTTAATCCAGTATAATCATAATACTGAAAAGAAATCTGTTTACCTGCATTGATGGCATCGTTTATAGCGTCAATGATGTAATATATCTGCTCATTATCTGGCTTAATGCGATTGACCACATAGTTATTACGCTTCAGCTTTGCCACCTGCCCCGGACTGGTCATCGTATGTATCTTCTCAATCAAAGTTTCACTTTTCTTCTTTGTAATAAACTTCGATGACTCTACTGCATCAATCAGCAGTTTCAATTCCGGCAATTCAAACTTACGGCTGGCTACAAAGTATTTGCTCTGAGTAGAATGGATAGTAACAATGTCCATCCCAAACTCCTGAAGCGCAGCAATGTCTTTCGTGACCGTCGTTCTATGTGCAGATATTCCGTATTCGTCATTCAATATATTGATTAACTGTGTTGTGGAAAGAGGATTTTCTTCATCGGTTCTTTCCAGTAAAATCTTTTGTAAATATAAAATTCTTGACTTTGTTTCCATAATCTGCCCTTTCTTCGAGTAAATTATGCTATCGTTAGTGTCAATCCTCGGTATAGAAACCATCCAATACATATGTTGTGACTGGTGTTATATATAATTCATATTTAATGACAAGTCTGATTAAATCGTTTCCGTCAATCAGTGTTATCGGCGTACCTTCTCTCGCAGCCTCTCTTGCCTTATTGGTAAATCGGCTATTAGTAATAAATACTCCATAATCGGCTTGATATTTGTTCATCGCCCCAAGAAATTGATTGATATCTGGCTCACTCACTGGATTTGAATTAAATCTTTTACACTGAATAACCACTCTGGTTGTTCTAAAATCATCGGCATCTACGTGATATCCATAGCCATCAATACCACCATCATTTGACACCTGAACACCTTTGTTGGTAAACTCCACTCCCATCTTTGTAAGAAGTGCTCGTGAAAACTGTTCAAACTTTGCTGGAGACATATTAGCGATTGCACTCTGAAGTTTCACCTTGAAATCATCTAGCAATTCGTCATCTGTGGATTCATTCTCCTCGTCTTCAACCTCCAGTGTTTCTACTGGCTTGTTTTTCGATTTGTTCTTAGTCGAATGTTCCTCCCAATAGCTTCGTGCCTTATCTCTCACTTCTGCCTTAACATCAAAATCTTTTAAATCTACATTCGCTCCATCTTGAGTAAGTGTAATCTTTGGATTGAATTTCACATAAGATATGAGACCGACATAACTAAGCTCTTTAATAGCAAAATTAAACTTAAAATCAAATTTTTTATATTGATTTCCTGTTTTATTAGATATATATAGTTTCTGTTCAAATTCAGCAATATGCTCATCCAACTCACTAATCCTGTCTCTAATTTCAGAACGTTCTAACTGTCCACCTGCTTCCTGAAGGACTTGAAGGATTGGTTTAATAAGGTATGATACCTGTTCCTCTGTATTTAAATCGTCATAAAACATATTTGCATTTACACCTCTCATTTACTGTGCATACTTCTTGAAATTCTCTGCCTGCTCAAGAACTTCCTTGTAAACATCATCAATGGTTACTGGCGGATAGCCAAACTCATCAAGCAGCAATATCAAATCCACTTGCAAGTTTGCCTTGATATCATCACGGGCAGACCAATCGGTATATCGTGATTTATCATCAACAATCAGCTTTATCCTCTTGGATAATTCAATCATTTTATCGTCCGGATATTCAAACTCAAACTTCTTTGAAACTGCTTTCAAAATATCATAGAAAGCTTTTTCCTCATAATCTATTCCCATATTCTTGAAGGAGTTCTTTTCTGTTTTCAGTTCAGACAACAACTGTGCAAGCTGCTCCGCAACATCATCAAGGACTTCGTTAGCATACGCTTCATCACGACGACGGTTGTTATACTCATCAACAACTTTTTTGAGTCTATCTGCAAATTCCACACCCATAATCTTATTGACTTTCTTAAACTCGTCAATTGCCTGAGAAAGAAGTCTTTGAAGTATCTTGATTTTCGTATTCGGCAACTGAATTGCATTTATTTTATCCATATACTCATCACTGAAAATATCCACCGATATATGCTTTCCGGTTTCAAATAATTCCTCAATGCCATCAGACTGAATTGCACCCTCAAGCATTTTGCGGACACGAGCGTTCATCTGCTCAATATCTGGTGCATCGCCTTTTGTCAATTTGAAAAGGATAGAACGGACAGCACAATAAAAATGGATATAATCCTTATCTTCATCAGAGAATTTCTCACTTGAGCTGCAAAGATTAAATGCCTGTTTCATTCTCTTGACTGCTGCCATAAATCTTCTTTCCAGTTCTTCGGACAACTGCACATACTCAACCGCACGATTCAGGCAGGCAAGCTGTTCAGTAGGCGAACCGTTAAAGAAATCACTGCTGTTAAAGTTGTGGAACATCTGACCAAGGACTTCTAACTGGTCTTTTACAATCGTGATAGACTGCTCCACACCTTCAAATTCTTCGCTCTCAAAATTCGTATATTTCTTGAGGGCAGTGTTCATATTTTTCTTAATACCTATGTAGTCAACAATTAAACCTTTATCTTTGCCCTCGCATACACGATTTACACGAGAAATCGTCTGAATAAGGGTATGCTGCTGAATAGGCTTATCAATGTAAATCGTATCAAGCTCCGGCACATCAAAACCAGTCAGCCACATATCTACAACAATGGCAATCTTAAAGTTTGATTTCGGATTTTTGAACTGACGGTCAAATTCTTTCCTATCCTCTTTTGTGCCAAGCATATCAAATAGGTCTTTTTCATCATCTTTATTACGAGTCATAACCAACTTGATTTTTTCCATTGGCTTCAACTCTTTTTTATCTTTCTCACTCAGAACAACACCATCATCACAAATCTTCTTTTCTGTCCATTTCGGTCTGAGTTCCTTTACTATCTTATAGAAATCGTATGCTATATTTCGGTTGGAACATACAAACATTGCTTTGCCTGCTACGGTTGCACCTTCTGCCACACGGATTTCATAATGCTTGATAAAGTCCTCTGCAACAGCACGAAGTCTATCAGGATCGCCAATAATAACTTCCATTTTGGCAACTGCTTTCTGACTTTCTTCTACTTGATGTTCATTTGCTCCCTCAAGCTCACACTGTGCATAATATTCTTCAATCTGTCTTACCTTGTCCTGATTAAGCATAACCTTAGCTGCACGACCATCGTAAACAAGATTAACTGTAATACCGTCCTTAACAGCTTCCGTCATTGTATATGCGTCTACAACACCACCAAAGACTTCGATTGTTCCATCAACCGGAGTTCCGGTAAATCCAACATAAGTTGCATTTGGTAAAGAGTCGTGCAGATATTTGGCAAAGCCATAGGTTTTCTGAACACCTGACTCTGTAATCTTAACCTTTTGGTCGAGATTGATTTGGCTTCTGTGTGCTTCATCAGAAATACAAATAACGTTCGTTCTGTCTGTAAGAAGCTGCAAATCCTCTGTAAATTTCTGAATGGTAGTCAGATAAACACCGCCACTCTCTCGTCCTTGAAGCTCCTCACGAAGTTTCTCACGGGATTCAATGCTTACAACAGTTTCATCTCCGATATATTTCTTTGAACCTACAAACTGTTTGGAAAGCTGGTCGTCAAGGTCTGTTCTGTCTGTAATAATGAGAATAGTCGGGGAAGAAAAGTATTTGCTTTTCATCAGCATACGGGTAAGGAAAAGCATTGTATAACTCTTGCCGCACCCTGTCGCTCCGAAGTATGTACCACCTTTACCATCTCCTTCAGGGCGAAGATGAGCCTTGATATTCTCATACAATTTATTTGCCGCAAAGAACTGTGGATAACGGCACACTATCTTCAAATCCTTATCTGAGTTATCCGGAAAATAAATAAAATCTTTGATAACTTCAAGTAAACGGTCTTTTCGGAAAAGTCCCTTTATCATTGTTACAAGAGAATTGATACCGTCCAGTTCTTTATCGTCTGAGTTTATCTTTCTCCACGCATAGAAGAAATCATACGGGCTGAAGAAAGAACCGTATTTATTGTTTGCTCCGTCACTGATAACAACAAACGCATTGTATTTGAAAATCTCCGGAATATCTCTACGGTAACGGATTGTAAGCTGCTTATATGCGTCCATTATGGTCGTATTTTCTTGTACCGCACTCTTAAATTCAAGAACAACAACAGGAATACCATTTACGAATACAATACCATCAGGAATACGCAACTGATTATTTACGCCTTCAATTTCAAACTGATTAACCACTTTGAAGATATTGTTTTCGGGAGTGTCGAAATCAATAAGTTCAATATAGAGGTCTTTCTGCGTTCTATCCTCACGGTTAAGAATAAAGCCATCGCAAAGCAACTTGAATACAGCTTTATTTGCTTCATAAATCGTACCGGAAATATTACGCAGCATTAGAATGACACTATCCACCTCACTCGGTGTGATACCGTCTTTCGCATAGCGATTATAAAGGTATTGCTTCAGGTCGTCCGTAAGCAGAACCTCCGTCCTTTCTCTGTGTATCTGGTCGCCGCTGACATAGGTGTATCCCTCGTCTTTGAACAACTCCATTATTGACATTTCCAATGCGTGTTCATTAAAATTTGCCATTGCGTTCACTCCTTTTGCGTTAGCATTTCTTTCTTTTTCTCTTATTTTCGTCAGCACTCACATAGTAAGTATTATAAAGCTGTTGTATTACCTCATAATACTTATCCTCAAATGTTTCAGCTTGTGCATCTGTATATTCCAATGGTTTTTGATTTATTTCTTCATCAGGTTTCCTATTTCTTATTACAATAGCAATATCTTCAATCAATTCCATTAACCACATACACACTTTTTCTTCTTCGCAATTTGCAAGATTTTGAGAATTCCATACATAATCCATTGGTGGAATAGGCACATCTTCATTAAATTCCATTTTCTTGTCAATATAGTAATAAAAATACTCATCTACATATTCTCCGACAGAGAGTTGATTTATATTGAAAGTTCTTCTGAATTTATTGTTCTTATTTATGGGTTCAAACACGCTTGGCGTACCATTCCACTGCAAATCACGGTATCTCTCATAGCTTCTATGAAAATACTTTGCTCCATCATACAGGTAATCTCTACCTAAATTATATTGCTCAATATCCTTCTCCAAATCCATTATACATTTCTGTACCCAACGAATTCCTTGTATTGAATTACTTTTATATCCTGCTTGATGCAATATTTCATTCTGAAGTTCTTCCGTACAACGGCAATATTCCGTATAAATCTTTCTGGAATGTCTTTCAAGTGGATGCACATTAGCAGCTACAACACACCACGGTAAATAATCTCTCTCAGGCTCATTATCAATTAAAAACAAACGTGCTTTCGTTTCTAATTCTTTCTGTTCCTTTTCATCTTGTAGCTTTTGAATTTCTTTTTCGTGTCGTGTTTGTAACCAATATATCAAAAACGAAACAGCTATTGTTGCCACTAATGACAATATTCCAATGACTATTTGAATTATTTCTGCTGTTGTCATACATACCACCTCCGTTAAATGATAATTTAGAAGCACAAGCAAATGCTATATTTTCATCATCAGCACCAGATTTTACAGATTTACAACCAATCCATAACTTTGGAACGGTTATTACTGGAAAAACACCACCAACATCAGTTGCTGAATATTATGGTAATGATATTCCGTTTATAAAAACACCGGATATGCACGGAAATGTATATATTACCAGTTCTGAATGTTCACTTTCAAAAGCGGGAGCTGATAGTCAGAAAAATAAATATATTCCTGAAAATACGGTTGTTGTTGCTTGCATTGGTGCAAATGCTGGTGAGGTGGCATTAACATCATATATTGCACAAACAAACCAACAGATAAATGCGATAATTTCAAAATATCCGTGTTTCTTATATTTTTCGATAAAAGCTCATACCGTAGAATTAAGAACATTAGGCGAGGGAAGCTCAACAATGATAAACATTAACAAAACATCTTTTGAAAATTATGATATTCCAACACCTTCAGATAATACATTGCAGCAACTTGAACATAAGCTAAATATAATATTTTCAGCAATACTTCATAATTTGCAGGAAATAGATAGGCTTAATGAAACAAAGGACTTGTTGGTAACCCAGTTAAGCCGCTAAATTATCATTTATCCTCTGCTTCAATGCAATTCTGTCTGTAACAATCTTATATGCATTCACAATCTTTTGCTGTTTTTCGATAGACGGTACTGGCAATTTCATTTTTGCAAATTCTTCCCACGGCATACTACCACGCACACCACCAACCGCAATAAAGGCAGCTTCTCTATCAAATTCTGGTCTTTTGAACCACATTTCCAAATAATCTGGCAGAATAATATTCTTATCTTTTACTCTAAAAATAGGATATGCAGGCGACATTATTGCTTCTTCATATTCCTCTAATCTTGCAACCGGTATTTTTCCATCACGACTGACCTGCATTAAACTTACTGCAAAGTCATTTTTACGGATTATCTTATACTTTGAAAGGTCTGTTCCATTTGTATTTGCAACAGATTTAATGAAACATTTATCAATACTTACACCTATCAGTTCTGAAACCGTTCCATCACTATTTCTTTCATCTACCCTTGTTACAAGTTCCTCAATGGTTTTATACATATCTTTTCCGCCTTATCCTATATATTTTCTGTGAGCAATTTTCACATTGCTCTGCTTAACCATTGCATATTGCAATGTCGTATCTATTCTTCTATGCCCCAAGAGCTGCTGAAGCTGCTCTATTGGCATTCCTTTGTCTATCGCCATTGTCGCAAGCGTTCGCCTGAATTTATGAGGGTGTACCTTATTCAGTCCCAAGCGCTTTCCAAGCTGTCGTAATCGCACTTCAATACCACCGATATTCATTCGATTATACGGCGATTGTAATGATACAAAAAGTGCCGGATTATCGTCCTTTCGGCTATTTAAGTAATTCTGCAAATGTATTTTTGTTCTTGCATCAAAATATACTATTCGTTCCTTATCACCTTTGCCGAAAACAACACATTCTCTTTCGTTAAAATCTATATCCTCACGATTTAGCAACACCATTTCTCCGACACGCATACCCGTTGAAGCAAGCATATCAATCATTGCCAAGTCCCTAAGTTCCGAGCAATTATCCCTCATCAATTCAAGTGCTTCATCTGAATAAGTTTCCTTGATGTTCGTTCCGGTCTTAACCTTATGTATTCGCCTGACTGGACTTTTCAAAATATAATCCTCGTCCTCAAGCCAAGAGAAAAAACTGGAAAGTATTCGTCTTATATTATCTATCGTAACTTTACTGGATTTTTTCTTAGCCTGATACTCGGTCAAATAACAACGAATATCATCGGTTACAATGTATTTAATTCCTTTTCCAATGCCATCAAGCATTGACTGTATCGTTGCATTATAGTATTTCAAGGTTTTCTCAGAACAGCCTTCAATACGCTTTGCCGATAAGAAAGACTCTACTAAATTCTGTTCTGAAAGTTCCTTATCTTTTTCCGTCTTTGTTACCTCATAATCAAAAAGTGTATGTTGTAATACCTCTTGCAATCTTTCTGTCTGTGCGTTATTCAAGTAAGGTAACATTCCTTGAATAACATCTGTGATTAGGTTCTGTTTCATAGTCAATTCTCCTTTTGTTTTTTAAGAGAACGACTACCAGTGGCAGTCCCTTGTTTTAACTCCCGCCACTGATGGGAGTTCTATTGTAAATGATAATTTAGCGGCTTAACCGTGATAAAAGCATTTCTTGCAACTTGAAAAGCTGTCTGATTTCATCAGCATTTTTTTCGATAGTAATCATTATAGGATTACAAAAACGTGCAAACTCTTTTTGAATATTCATTGGCGGAACGATGATAGGTACTTGTATCAATTCCGATTGTCGAATACCTGTGACTGTTGTTCCTGTTTTGCGAATATCAATTTGATGTTTTCCAATGGAATCTGTCAACTGAAAATACAACACGGTAGGTTCAATAATTGTTTTATTGGCTCTCATTGCAAATAATCGTTGGCTTAAGCAATATGTAGAAAAATCCGCAAGATAATAAAATTCTCCAAGTGGTGCTTCAGAGGTCATAAGAATATCTTGAGATTGTAATTTCTGCGGCATCCAGCGATTGTATAAATCATTATCAACATGATTAGCTATATCTAAATTCACAAGTTCGTGATTTTTAACTGACTTAGCAGATAATGCAATAATTCCTTCATTACTCCACTCGCTACCAAGTTTGGTAGGCGTCAAACCTCGACGGTCAATGATTGTATCAAGAACATCTCCGAGAGTGGAAAGAGTCCACTCAATCGGATATCTACCAATTTCAGTTTCTTGACAGCATTCAGAGCATTGAACATATCGAATTTTATTAAAAAACATTATTGAAGCGGAAGCACGTAAATTATCATTTATCTTCTGTTTTAAAGCAATTCTCTCCGTAATAGCCTTGTAACTGTTCACTATTTCAAACTGTTTTTCAATAGGCGGAATAGGCAATTCCAATCTACAAATATCGTCCCAAGTAATCCCACCACGAACACTTCCGTCAGTATGCAGCCAACAAATACGGTCAAATTCCGGTCTGCGAAACCACATCATCAGGTAATCTTCATTCAAAATGCTATTATCTATTACCTCAAACATAAAATATGCCGGAGAAACAATAGCAGGTTCTTCCTCATCATACAATGCAACCGGAAGTCGTTCATCACGACCAACGTGCATTGGATTACACGCAAACTTTCCTTTTGTTATCAGTTTGTATTTACTCAAATCCGTACCAATGACATTTGCAACCGATGGCATAAAGAACTTGTCTATGTTAATTCCCAAAACTCTGTCCGTTATGCTTTCTCTGTTCCGAGTATCAATCAGTCGGATATGGTTTCCTAAAATATCATAATTTGATTTCATATCCCAACTCCTTAAATACAGCAAGCAAATCTGCTTTGGATTTTTCCTCTTGAACTAGAAGTTCCTTGAGTTCTCCCTGCAATGATTTCATTTTGGTATCAAAGTCGATGTGCTCATCACGGTTGACAAACTCAATATATCTGCTCGGTACAAGAGTAAATCCTTTTTCCTTTACTTCATCAAAAGAAGCAGAATAGCAAAATTCCGGCACATTCTCATAAGTTTCCTCATAGCCTTCCTGCTGCCAGTTATGATATACACTTGTAACTTTGGCTCTATCTTCCTCTGTCAATTCAATGTACTTCTTCTCATAAGGACTGCCCATCTGTCGTAAATCCATAAAGAGTATTTCATCTTCTCGATTACGATAGCGTTTTAGCTTTCCATTCTGTTCAACAACACGAGCCTTTTTATTCTTATTGAGTACCCAAAGGGTAACGCTGATGTCTGTGGTATAGAAAAGGTTTCTCGGAAGAATAATGATTGCTTCTACCAAATGATTTTCTATAAGCTGCTGTCTGATTTTCAGCTCTGTACCATCATCAGATAATGCACCATTGGCAAGCAGGAAACCTGCCACACCGTTTTGAGAGAGTTTGGAAACAATATTCAGTATCCAACCATAGTTTGCATTACTTGTCGGCGGAACTTCATAGCCGTTCCAACGAGGGTCATCTACAAGCTCATTTTCGGCTCTCCACTGCTTCTGATTGAAAGGTGGATTTGCCATAATGAAATCTGCTTTAAGGTCTTTGTGTTGGTCGTTGGTAAATGTATTGGCTGCCATCTCTCCAAGATTTGCAGAAATACCACGGATAGCCAAATTCATTTTTGCCAGTTTGAAAGTGGTATTTGTGTATTCCTGACCGTAAATAGACACTTTCTTTTTATTACCGCTATGTGCTTCTACGAACTTGATGGACTGCACAAACATACCGCCCGAACCGCAACAAGGGTCATAAAGTATTCCATCGTAAGGCTCAAGCATTTCGGCAATCAGGTTTACAATACACTTTGGTGTGTAGAACTCTCCTTTACCTTTTCCTTCTGCAAGAGCGAACTTACTAAGGAAATACTCATATACACGACCTATAATGTCGTTCTCTTTATCATCTGTATTGATACGATTGATTTCATCAAGCAAAGAAGCCAACTTTGCCGTATCAATATGTAAGCGGGAGTAATAGTTATCCGGCAAAGCACCTTTCAGTGCCGGGTTGTTCTTTTCAATCGTATAAAGTGCTGTATCTATCTTCAGGGCAATATCGTCCTGCTTTGCATTTTCAATAATGTACTTCCAACGGCTTTCTTCAGGAAGATAGAATACATTTTCCTGAGTATAGAACGGTTTCATATCCGCATACTTTTCGCCGTGTGTAGCAATGATTTTATTACGGCATTCCTCAAACTTGTCACTAGCAAATTTAAGGAAGAATAAGCTCAAAACAACGTGCTTATACTCCGCAGGCTCAACAGAACCTCTCAGTTTATCAGCACTTTTCCAAAGTGCTTCTTCCATTGATATTTCTTTCTTTGGTTTAGCAGCCCTTGCCATCTATAATTACCTCCGTGTTTTAATCTTCGTCTAAAATAACTTCGCATATATCTCCGATGTCACAATGAAACACCTGACATATCCTCATCAGTACTTCAAGAGATACTGGCTCATTCTTATTTATCTTCGTTGCAGCGTATGATGTAATTTCGGCTGCACGCATTAAATCCTGTCTTTTCATTTGATTGTCAATCATAAGTTTTTGAAGTTTGTTATAGCATATCTTCATCAGTAACACCTCTTCATCTTATAATTCTTCTTCGTTACAGTTAACCATTTAACATTATATATTAAATTTTCAGGAATTTCAAGATTTCGGACAGAAATGTAACCTTTCATACACTAAGGTGTCACTTTTTACAAACACCTAATACGACTCTTTTAAAGAATAATAAAAAAAGAGATGCCGAAGCACCTCAATTATACATTCTATTATTAACATTTAATGCAATCATTGCTATGACCTTTATCTAACACATATAAAATTGATGTAGATTTAGAAGAATTTAGCGAAGGTTATGTAGCACACATCTATCTTGATTACGGTTGCTACAACGGATATATTAAGAAGCTGCTAGTAATGTTGTTTATCCTTGCCGATGATATTTCCTTTTTAGATGGCAAAAAAGAAGATGCCGATATGCTTTTCACTTATCACACACATCCTATTTTCCTAAAAGACAGAGAAACAACCGATTTCTCATAATGTACCCGATGGCTACTCAACCGAGCAGCCATCTTTTCAATTTTCCAGACACCGTCTGGAATTTTTAATATGCCGGAATACCGTATCCATAGATATTGCTGCTTCCGACTGTGTAACTGTCGTATTTCCTGCCGACTTTGCAGACTGTTTAATTGTTTTCTCCGTACGTTCCAGAGTTCGGATGCTCTGTTTTCCGACAGGATTGACTGATTGTTTTTGAAGCTGCTTCTCTGCACGCTTGGTCTTGAAATTTTCAATTCCCGTTTTGGCTTTCTGATAATTCTGTCTTGTTTCACGCACACCCCATCTGCCGACTTTATCCGCACAGTATGCTGTTTCGCGAACAGTCCTATCCGTTGCCGCTTCGATTTTATCGGAAGCATATTTCTCTGCGGAATTTTCCAAAGCGTTAGTAGAATGTTCTGCCTTATCTTTCATCATCACATAAGCTTTCTTCATTCGCTCCGTGGCAACTGCTACCTTATTTATGGTCTTGATTGTACCTTTGCTTGTATCTCTTGTTTTTATATCAGCCATCGGTTTCCTCCTTTCTCGAAAAATAATAGAGAGTGGGGTTTAATCCACTCTCTTAGCGACAACAAGCCTGCCATTGTTTCTTGAATATTCACAAGTAGAAAGAGAAATCAGCTTATCGCCATACTCTGCCGATACTCCGGTATCATACAGAGAAAGTTCCTTGCACTTGGCAACATACGCATCAAACTCTGCCGCATTTTCTGTGTCTGTAAACTCATAATACTTAAAGCTGTCGGAGCTGTTTGTATAAACAACGGTCTTAAATACTGCAATCACTTCATACTGGTGTCTGTCCGTCAGTGTATCAAAGATAATCGTCTTATGACCTTCCCAAAAGCTCTTGTTTCTGTACTTCATCAGTCCCGTAAGTAAAAGTGTCCGTTGCTACAAGCAACGCATATTAACATCAGTGCAAAATAAGAACCTATCAATCGTAATTTACAATTTAAAAAATGGGCAACTCCGATTGGAATTGCCCACTCATTGCACTAATTATGCGATTTTTTCTTGCTTGCACTTAATTTTGCATCAAATGATGTAAGTTTGATGTAAATCGCTGTTTTTTTAGTTTTTTATCAAATGAAGTACGTCCCGTCTATTCGGTAAAACGGTACATCTTTACATCATCTTAGTACAGCTTCGCACCAGCCGGAATATGGTTATCAACCATCAGAAGATGCAGTTCTTCATCCTCTGAATCCTTCAGGTTATTCACTGCTGAAAGCAGCATACCGCAAGACTCGATTCCCATCATCTTTCTTGGCGGAAGGTTGG
>ENA-OQLI01001614-OQLI01001614.1-human-gut-metagenome-genome-assembly--contig:-NODE-1614-length-15027-cov-3.265973_pt1 | contig 15027 bp, 16 predicted proteins | sample MGYA00242805_ERZ504812 | MGnify/ENA primary metagenome ERZ504812 (study PRJEB26092, sample SAMD00036430) | human gut metagenome | host: Homo sapiens | study: EMG produced TPA metagenomics assembly of...
AATCTGGTTTTTTTGCTTCGCTCACCCACAACACTGGCCCGCAGTCAAAGCAGCTTATAGGTTGCGCATGGTAGCGGCGGTTTGTCGGGTCTGTGTATTCGGCGTGACAAGCCCGGCACATCGGGAATTTAACCATAGTGGTGGTGTCCCGATCATAGGGTAAGTTCATCATAATAGTGGCGCGCGGACCGCAATTTGTGCAGGTAGTAAAGGGGTAGTGGTAGCGCCGATTATTGGGATTTGCCATATCGGTTTGGCAATCGAGACAGGTGGCAGTATCGGGAGGAATCAGGGTACGTACACCGGGGCGGCGACGCGATTTAACTATTTGAAAACTGTGTTCACCTTCGATGTCGGGCATTTCTTGGGCGGCGCATTTTAGAACCTGAGCCAATGGGGGGAGGGTAGCGAGCAGCTTGGAGATGAAATCTTCAATGTCTTGGGGACTGCCTTGTACCTCTATAAACACCGATTCGTCATCATTTCCCACAAAACCGGTGATGGGAAAATCGCTAGCAACTCTCGCTACGTGAGGACGAAACCCTACTCCCTGTACTACTCCGCGTAGTCGATAGGCGCGTCGCATATTTGCCTCCCCCCATCTAAAATATCTATCGTCCTAAGCCTAGCGGTAAGCTCAAAGTTAGATGTCGGGCGAGCCTAGGCGCGTCCTCGCCAATAAGAAAACCTAGGGGGTCGTTATGCATGAAGTTGCACTGTCACGCCAACTTGCGCGGATAGTGTCGCGAAATGCAGCTGGACGTGAGGTGCTAGAGGTCGAATTAGAGGTAGGGCATCTGCGTCAGGTAGTTCCCGAAGCTCTCTATTTCGCCTGGGGAGCGGTTCGTAAGACTACTTTGCGCGGGCCGGCCCGGCTTAATATCACCGAAATACCGGCGGTGGTGTCTTGCCGTGAATGTAAAGCTAGCACCGAATTGCGGGAAGTGTTGGATTTTCGCTGCCAAGAATGCTCCTCGCGGGATCTGCAGATAATTAGCGGGGAAGAGTTTAGAGTGGTGTCTATTGAGGTTTCGCCAGAAAGGAAACAATAATGGGACGTTTTCATCGCCATGATGATGGTACAGTTCATGCGCATGATCATGGGGAGCATTCTCATCACCATGACCATGGGGAATATGTGGTCGATCCGTAACTAATCGTGGATCATTCCGGCTATGAAACAGGTCGGGAACGTATAGAGATTTTGGAAGATATCTACGCGGAAAATGATCATTTGGCAGATCATAATCGCCAGTCATTCCGGGAAAATAACGTAAAAGTGGTGAACCTGATGAGTTCGCCTGGTTCGGGGAAAACCACCCTGTTAGAGCAAACTTTGTCTAAGCTGCAAGGACAAATCAGGGTAGGAGTTATCGAGGGTGATATTGAAACCCCTATGGATTCTGAACGTCTGGCAGGATACGGGGCGCAAATTTCTTTACTTAACACCGGTCACGGTTTTGGAGGTGAATGTCACCTGGATGCCCCGATGGTGCATAAAGCCTTGTCAGCATTGGATTTGACCGCTCTTGATTTGGTGATTATTGAAAATGTTGGCAACCTGGTGTGCCCGGCAGAGTTTGATGTTGGCGAAACCGCTAAGGCGATGGTTTTTTCGATTACCGAGGGCGAGGATAAGCCCCTAAAGTATCCGGTGATGTTCCGCTCGGTTGAGGTGGTCGTTGTCAATAAAATGGATCTCGCGCCTTATCTAAACTTCGATATGCAAAAATTCCGGGGTTTCTTGGAGCAAGTCAATCCGGGAGTGAAGGTCATTGAAGTGTCGGCCTTAAATGGTGAAGGCGTGGATGAGTGGATTGACTGGCTGCAAAATCTATGAATACGTAATTGCTTCATTGCGTAAATAATAGGGTGCTTATACTCAATTTTAAGCCAATATTGAGGGACTAGGTATTGTAGTTCACAGACTGCTTGTCTAATATTATTTCTAATTCCGTCACCAACAAGGGATTACGTATGAGCTATGACATTAAGCCTTGGCGAGAAGGTACCCTCGCCGAAAATCTAGCCAGCGCCGGGGTTAGCCGACGTGATTTCGTGAAGTATTGTGCTGGTCTAGCCGCTATTTTCGCGGTTGGAACTCCCGAAATGGCACACGCAGCTCCAGCACAAAAAGCCGCCGAGGAGCTGGCCGATAAACTGGGGGCAATCACTAAACCTAATGTGGTTTGGCTGCAGCTTCAAGAATGCACCGGTTGTATGGAATCCACCCTGCGCAGTGGGGGAACTACTGTGGAAGAGGTGGTGCTAAACCTGTTGTCCGTGAACTATAACGAACTGGTGATGGCGGCAGCTGGGGAAGCGGCAGAAAAAGCGCTGGAAGAAACTAATGCCCGGGAACATATCCTGGTGGTAAATGGTTCTATTCCTACCAAGGATGGCGGAATCTACTGCACTATCGGTGGAAAATCGGCTGAACAAGTCTTGCAGGAATCTGCCAAGAACGCCACTATGATTTTGGCTGTTGGTGCCTGTGCCGTATATGGATCTGTCCAAGCCGCTAAACCTAATCCCACCGGTGCGGTAGGCGTCGATGAAATTATTAAAGATAAACAGGTAATTAATGTTTCGGGTTGCCCCCCAATCGGTGAGGTAATCACCGCGTCTTTAACCTATATCTTGACTCACGGTAAGGCTCCCGAAGTTGATTCTGAGGGTCGTCCGCTATTTGCATATGGTCAGAGGATTCACGATTCCTGCCCGCGTCGTCCTCATTTCGATGCCGGCCAATTCGTGCGCACATTCGATGATGCCGGGGCGCGTTAAGGCTGGTGCTTGTACGATGTGGGCTGTAAAGGGCCTTCAACTTTTAGTCCCTGCCCGATAGTGCAATGGAATCTGAAATCAGGGTGGCCAATTGGTGCAGGTCACCCCTGTATCGGTTGTACTGAACGAGATTTTTATGACCGGTTTACGCCTTTCTATGACAAGTTGCCAAATATCCCCGGTTTTGGGGTAGAAGCCACTGCCGAAAAGGTAGGTCTGGGTTTGACCGGGGCGGTAGCAGCTGGGGTGGCGGTACACGCGGGAATAACCGCTGCTAGAGCCGCAGCTGACCGCAAAGCTACCAAGAATTCTCCGATGGCAGCTTTCGGAGACAACGCAGTTGGGGGCGAAAATAACTCCCTAAACGAGGACGCTACTAGCGATAAACAGAACAGCGAGGCGAAGTAATGACCGAAAAAGTAGTCATCGATCCCCTAACCCGTATCGAGGGTCATCTGCGTATTGAGATTGAATCCGAGGGAAAAAAAATTAAGAAAGCCTGGAGTGAAACCACCCAGTTCCGCGGTCTTGAAACCATCGTTCAAAACCGTGATCCGCGTGATGTTTGGGCGTTTGTGCAGCGTATCTGCGGGGTTTGTACCTCCGTTCACGCTATTGCTTCCATTACCGCAGTAGAGGACGCAATAGGATCAGTTCTTCCCGATGATGCCCGCTTGATTCGCTCCCTGGTACTAGGGTCGCAAGAAATCCAAGACCATGTGATTCACTTCTACCACTTGCACGCCCTAGATTTTGTTAATGTTCCTAACGCGGCAAAAGCTGACCCGGCAAAAGCGGTCGAGTTTGCGAACTCTATCGGTTCAAAGTGGCGCGGAAACAACCTTAAACGTTTCACCGAAGTTAGAGATACCATCAAGAGCGTTCTTGACTCTGGTCAGCTATCGGTCTTTACCGGAGGATACTGGAATCACCCCGATTACCGGCTTCCTCCGGAAGCAGATTTGATGTGCGTGGCGCACTATCTAGATGCTTTAGAGTTCCAGCGATCCATGATTCGCATTAACACGGTGTTTGGAGGCAAGAATCCCCACCCGAATTTCCTGGTCGGGGGAATGGCCTGCTCAATTGATCCTAACTCTTCGGAATCCATTAACCAGGTACAATTAGATCAGGTGAAAACCTGGATTGATGAAATCGTAGAATTCGTAAATGACTGCTATTACCCAGACGTTTTGGCAGTTGCCGGGGTTTATAAAGACTATTTCGATATCGGGGCTACCCACGCGAACTATCTAGCGGTAGGTCTTGCTGGTGCCACCTTTGGGGGAGACCCCAACAAGTCCCGGGTCGATTCTCGACATAGCGCCATTAAACCTGGCGTGATTTTGAACGGGGATTTGAGCAAGGTTCATCCTTTTGATCCGCACAAGATTGAAGAGTTTGTAACCTCAGCCTGGTACGAGTATTCAGTGGGGGACAAGAAAGGTCTTACCCCTGATAAAGGGGAAACCACCGTTAAATATAACGGACCAAAGCCGCCATTTAAGTGGCTAGGTGATGACTTTGATGGTAAATATACCTGGTGTAAGGCTCCTCGCTATGACGGTAAACCGATGCAGGTCGGTCCGGTGGCGCGTTTGATGCTCGCCTATGCGCAAGGATTTGCGCCGTTTAAGAAGCTAGTGGAATCCGCCGCCTCGACCCTGGGAATTACCCCTGCTCAGATTAACTCGACGATGGGGCGCACCTTTGCCCGCGCTGCCGAGGCAGTAGTTTCTGCCAACTTACTGTTAGAGGATTACAACGCGCTGGTCGCCAATATTAAAGAAGGTAATATAGACGTTTTCGATGCCAGCAAATGGGAACCCTCCTCTTGGCCACAAACCGCTCAAGGTTACGCCTTTGTTGAGGTTGCGAGAGGTAACCTCTCCCACTGGGTCACTATCAAGGACGGTAAAGTTGCACGTTACCAGGCAGTGGTTCCCACCACCTGGTTAGCGGGAGGACGTGACGCTCAAGGAGTTACCGGTCCGTATGAAGAATCACTGATGGTCACGGGAAATCATCCCTTAGTAGACCCGAAGGCTCCTCTGGAACCGTTACGCACGATTCACTCTTACGATCCGTGTATGTCCTGCGCCGTGCACGTCCTCGACCCGGAGGGAAATCTTATTAGCGAGGCGGTGACTTCATGAGCTCCCAAAATACGCCCTCCCCAAAAACCAATCCGAACAGTGAAAACGCAAACTCTACCCTAGAGGGCGAACCGATAGAACCGGCAAAAACCGTCAGCACCGGGAATCAGGATAAAGAAATCCAATTCTTTGGTAATGAGAGCCATAAATCCAGTGGGATTGAGGTTGGGGGCGGTTTTAGCTGCTCTGACCTGTCGATGCGCCGCTTGCTGTTAATGGCAGCGGTTAGCCCTACTGGCAGCAGCGATCCGGTTGATATTGCCCTTAAAGAATCCCTGCGTTACCGCTTCAAACACGGGATTCCCAATAGCGAGATTCCCGCAGAAAACTTTGATCCCGCTCAAAACCGGCGTTACTCGTTGGCTCGGATTAACGATATGAAGCGCACCAAGACCGGTGAGTCCATGAACATCGTGATTGCTCGCGGTGACCTGGAATCGGTAATGAATGTGGCGAAACCAGAGCGGGCTTTGCGTACTCTGCTTCGTAAAAACGCACAGATGGCTGGCTCTAGGGGATACCGCTGCCTGGGGGTAGCTACCGCTAGGGTAGATGAAAATGGCGAATGTGGTCCTTTCCAAATGGAGGGATTTATCAATGTGCGACCGGTTGGTACCGGTTTGCAAGATGATGACCTTACCCCCACCACCGAGGATTGGGTAAGGCTGAGCGTTTGGTCTGTCGGTTTACGTTTCTTGCACTGGTTGAATGTATTTCTGATTGTGGTTATGTCGGTAACCGGTTATTACATTATGGATCCCTTTTTTGGAGATACTTTCTTTAGGGGCGTGGATATCGGCTATCTGATGGGCATAATGCGTTTTATTCACTTCGTCGCGGCTTTCACCTGGATAGCTATCGGTGCGGTACGGGTAGTTATCGCCTTTGTGTCCAAAGATCGCTACTTACGCTGGGAGACTTTCTGGCCGTTCAAGAAAAAAGAGGACTTGAAGTACCTGAAAGAAACTGTCGGGTTCTACCTGTTCTTGCGGAAAGAGGGGTCGCTATATGTGGCTCACAACCCGCTGCAGCAACTTACCTATACTTCGGTCTATGTTATAGGGGCTTTCCAAATGGGGATAGGGATGGCTCTTTACGCCCTCCCTTACAGGAACACCAGCCTTTTCTGGGCGATTATGGCAGCACCAAACGACTGGTTTGGGATACCATTCATGCGTCTAGTTCACGCCATGATTATGTTCCTATTCTGGGGTTTTGTAATTGCTCATATTTATTTGGCTTTCCGGGCTGATTCTCTTGAACGCCATGGAGGAGTCTCGGCAATGATTTCTGGAGGAGTGTGGATGCGTCGTACTTCTAAACCAGTTGATGCCCCCGAGCTGTAGCCGGAAAGATTCTAATGATTAAAGGTGAACAGTTACCCGCGTCCTCCCCGTCTGTTTCTTTGCGGAAACCGGCAGAGGGGGCCACTATAGCTGCAGCTGACCGCCCTCTACCGGATTTCTCCAGGGTGGACGGTAAGGGCTGGGCAGGAAGCCAATATACGGTTCTTGCAGTTGGTAACCCAATCATGGGTGATGATGGAATCGGGCTAGAGATTTTAAAGCAGTTGCGTAAACTGCTGAGCGTTCGCCCCAGTTGGCAAGAGGCGATTAGTCGAGGAGAACTAGCTCTTTTAGAGGGCGGAACGGGGGGAATGGAGCTGGTTCCCGTTGTTCAAGAATCCGAGAATTTACTGATATTGGATTCGGTAGCAGCCGGTGCAGGGCGTATTCCCGGTCAGGCGCTCCATTTGAGTGGGGATCATGTGCCGCGCTTACTTTCGATGAAAATGTCTCCTCACCAGGTAGGTCTACTAGATATTCTCACTTCCGCCCGGCTTACGGGCAAAGAACCTCGCGTAATCGAAGTAGTAGGGGTAGTTAGTGAGGACGTCAATCTGCATTTAGGTTTAACCTCGGCAGCTAGCAGCGGGATTGAGCAGGCTACTGCTTATGCCGCCCAGATTCTTGACTCTTGGCTTTCCCCGTAGTTGTCTATTCCTTATCCCACTCAACCCAGGAGATATCAAACTCGCGACCATGGGTAAGGTTCGCGGTTGGGGTTTGGCATTTTGGACAAAGCAGGGCAAAGAACTCATCTATCTCGACTTCTCGCTGGCATTTTGGACAATAAACACTGGCTGGGATGGGATTAATTTCCAGTTCAGCGCTTTCGCAGATAGTTTGAGCCTTGGCTATGGGCCACGAGCCGTAAAGAGCCTGGGGGATAGCACCTGACATAGCCCCCACATTTAGCGAGACTTTTTTAACTCGGGTAACCTGATAATCAGCGTCAGCGGCTGCTTTTTCAACCGCCGCCACTACCGAAGTTAATAGCCCAAGTTCATGCATATATTCATTTTCTTGAGGAGATTCATGAAAATCAACCTTGACGAGATTATTGATCCCCTAGAAGGACGGGTAGTAGTTTCCAAAGACCGGCAAGGACAATCCCAGGCGCGTTTTGATTTGCAAGGACTTCCTCGCGTTGATGCAATGTTGGTGGGAAAATCTGCCCTGGAAGCGCTGAAAATGACCGAGCATTTGTGCGGGATTTGCCCGGTGGCACATCATTTGGCTGGTATGCGTGCCCTTGATATGCTCAGCCAAAGCGAGCCGCTGTCCAAAGCGGCAGAACTTACTCGCCGTTTGCTGCATTATGGTTCGATTGTGCAAACCCATTCGCTACGTTTCTTGATGCAAGATAGGGATGCGGGAATAGCGATTAGATTGGTAGCGAAAAAAATGCTGGTAGCAGCGGGTTCTCCCGGTCATTTCCCAGTTAGCGCCCTTCCCGGCGGGGTGCGTGCCTTGCCGGAACTGAAAGCTTTAAAAAACCTGGATGAAGACCTGCCGGATGCAATTGAAGCCGCTGAAGAATTATGTGACCTGGCCTTTAGATTATCTAAGGAATCCCGCTTAGCTGATGCTTTTTCTGGCTCAGAGGTGGCATTGATTAACGAGGACGCAAACCCGGATGTTTTTGGTACTCGGGTTAGGGTGGTTCTCGAACAAAAAATCATTGACGAGTTTTCTTTCTCGAAATGGAATGAGCGTATCAGAGAGGAAAACCCGCACACTCCTGCTCCGCGTCCTTATCTGCGAGCATTGGGAGTAAATGAGGGGCGATACCGGGTAGGTCCAGTAAGCCAGCTCTCTATCGGTACTCTTCCTAGCCCTAAGGCAGCAGCGGCACAAGAACGCTGGCTGGCAGAAAGTCGCAACGCGCAACCTGCTCGGGCGATAATAACCTTACATCTTCTAGAAAGAACTACTGCGCTTGTTAACCCGCTATCGCGCCTGGTAGGGCAGGTAAATTCTGAGGAGCACACGGCAGGACGACCCGTTAAGTTTAGCAGTGGACAAGCCAGCGGTGTGGTGGACGGACCTAGAGGAATCTTGGCGCATACCTATGCCACGGATACTGAAGGGATGATTACTCAGGCAACTATCCTTACTCCCACTGCACAAAATGAGCCATGGCTTGCACAGTTATTAACCCAAGCCATTGCGCTTGACGGGGCACAAACCCAGGGGGCGCTGGAAGAATCTATTCGAGAAGCTGACCCCTGTCTGCCCCTCAGTTCCGCGCCCAGCGGTCAGATGGGGCTGAAAGTTGATAACGTTTAGAGGACGTGAGGGATTTTAGGGTTTAGAGAACTGGGAACTGTCTAGGGAAAGGAAGTAAGCCATGTGTGTGGGGGTTCCCTGCAAGATTCTATCGATAGAGCCGGGTCTAATGCCGATGGGACGAATCGATGTGGCGGGACAGGTTCAAGATGCCTGTATGGCATATGTTCCCGAAGCTAAGGTAGGGGACTATGTCCTGATTCAAAATGGTTTCGCAATGAATCTTTTAACCGCTGAGGAAGCCAAAGAATCGCTGGACACCTGGCGGGATTTGGGAATGATTTCTTAACCCAAATTCGGGTTTTTAGATTTCAAGTTACCGCGGTCACGATTAAGATGTCTGTTAGACTAAGTTCGAACTAGATAGATAATTAAAGGAGTCATTATGGCGTGTTTTATTGTTCCGACTGTGGAAGCAGCAGCGCTAACAGTTGCTAAGAAACATATCGCGAAGAAGGCAGAAGCTGGTGGCTCTACCGAAGGTGCTCAGCGTTCGCTAGATTTAGTTCGTAAGCTGACTTGGCTAACTAATCTTTTGTGGGGCGGAGCTGTACTGCTTGCTTTTGAGCATCTGTGGCACGGCGAAGTGATTCCTTTTTTCCCGTTCCTATCGGCACTGACAGAGCGTTCAACTGCCCAACAGATGCTCTTTGAAATGGGCACTGTGGGGGTCGGCATGGCGCTATTGGTTACCGTAGTTTGGGGCGTAGGTCTAGCCTTGATTCGTGCTACCGAGCGCCGCAACCGGGTTGCAACTGAAGCAAACGTAGCTTAAAGGAGCTTTCTCGTGACTTTACTAATAACTCTTTTTGCGGCAATCATCGCAACCGCGTGTTGGTATGCTCGCGCCCCTAAATCAAAAATGCGTCTAGACCTGCTGTGTTGGATGTACTGGGGAGCATCCCTAATGTGGATGGTTGATTTACTTGCGGAATATCTCGAAGCCGGCACAGAAGTTTTCACTCCTGCCCCTCTCGATATGCTGCATGATTCCTATCTCGGGCTATCCGTAGTGGCGCTGGGTGGCGTTATCTGGGTTGTCTACCTGATTGTGAAAGACCCCCGGGGAGTGCGCAGCCAAGTTCTTGCCCAGCAAGAATCGGCTATGCACAGCGATAGTGCCATAGAGGCGAAGGAATTAGCGGTTTCCCACTAACTGTTTTAGCAATTTTCCCAACAGGGATAGGGGAATACTTCCTAAATAGCTAAAGACTACATAACTGCGTGGGCAGATACTTGTTAAAAGTATCTGCCCACGCTTTGTTGTATCTGCGGACGTAATGAACCCGGGGGGATAACCTTTGTCTGAGTGGGTGCGGTGAACATAAGATTTCGGAAAACGTCGCTACGATTTCCGAAGTCATGGGCAGGAAGAAAAACCGCGTCTAGGGCATGGTCGCGGCCGGTAAAAGATACGATAGGGACCCCGTGAGCTTTGCGAAGCTCACGGGGTCCCCGGAGTGCTTTTACCGAGCCAGACCTACCAGGAAAGGCACAGTTCGAATTTATGGGGTGAAGGAAAAAGTAATCCCCCGCGCCTTTATCTGGGTTCCTCATCGTCCCAGAGAGCGTTATTTGCGCTCGTTTAGCTATGCAGGGGAAACCGCAAGCAGACGAAAACCTTTTTTAGAAGCGAGGCGACGGGTAGGGAAGCCTTGCGTACACAGCCACTTTTGCATCGAATCTGCGCCCAGGTTCTTTCCCATCACCAAAATGGCTTCGGCGCCCGGGTTTAACAGTGGCAACCAGGTTAGAAGTAACTGTTGGAGGTGCTTTTTTCCAATCCTAACTGGGGGGTTTGACCAGATGAGGTCAAGTCCTCCGGCAGTTTTTACGGCTGTAAGAATCTTCTCGGGAGATTCCACCTGAACAGCTACTCCTGCCCGCCTAGCATGGGTTCGGGTAAGATCCCGGGCGCGCTCATTCACATCGACCGCCAAAACCTGTGCGGCGGGACTCAAAATCCCCAAGGAGATTGCCAGAGGTCCCCAGCCGCATCCTAAATCCAAAAAAGTCCCATTTTTAGGAGGTATAGGTGCGTTTGCCAATAAAATCTCGGTAGCTTTATCCAAGTGGCGGGACGAGAAAACCCCCGCCGCGCCCTCTAAAAGCAGTTCCCTACCCGCAAGCGATACTTTAATCCTATTGCGCTCACTCGGCGCAGCCACCTGTTTGTCCGTAAAATATTGTTCCATTACCTTAAGACTATTGGTTTTACGTAGATAATGTGTACACGCAATACTATCGGTCTTATGGCCTCACTGTTAAGCTAAGAAAAGAACTCAGATAAGACAATGAAAGCGGGAAAGGAAAACCGGGGAGAGCAGGGTGGAAACTGATATTAAGCAAATCGACACCGTGCTGAACCAATACATCACCGCTTATGCCCGTATTGACCCTTTCAAAGCTACCGAGTGGGGAATATCCGGCTACGATGCTATGCTCCCAGATTATTCACCTCCCGGTATCTCAGAACGCTACAACTTGCGTAAAGACACTTTGGCGCGCATAGCTAGGACACCAAAAGCTAGTCTCCGCGAGAAACAAGAGGCGCAAGGATTTACCCTTTATGCCCAAGCAGAACAAGAAAAGTTTGAAGCTGGTTTCCTAGAGTCCGAGATTAGTGGCACTAACTCGCCAATCCCGGTGATAGCAGAGGGTTTCAAACTCATGGACGTAACCACCGAGGTGGGAGTGGGGAATCTGACTAGGAGGTTTCTGGCGCTTCCCCAGGCGTTCACGGGATTAAAAACCACTATGCGCGAATCGAAGAATCGCGGATATGCTTTTCCCCAGGAAGTTTTGGAAAAGGTACTGGAACAAGCGTTGCTACTCGCTGACCCTGGTCATGATATTTATCAGGGAAAACGTAGCAAGATGGAACTGGCTCATCTTTCCCCAATGGGCAGGCGCGCTCTAGCACGCGCAAAAGCTACCGCGCAGGACGCATTCGCAGATATGGCTAGCTTCTTGAAACAAGAAATTATGTCAGCCTGCTCACCAATCGGTCCGGTAGATCCGCACTCCTATTTTATTTCCCTTAAAAGCGTAGGGGTGAGCGACCTTAACCCCAGTGAACTATATGCAGAGGCTAGTGCAGATTTAGTGCGTTTAGGTGCCCAACGTGACCAACTGTTAAGCAAATTGGGGGGAAATCGGGCGAATCGGCTATCTAGCCTAGAAATCTCTGACGGGTTCGAGGTATTGAACTGGGCGATAGAGGACGCGACCGATGCTTTTAGTCAGCAGGTTGATTCCCAGCTAGCGGCCTTAGCTAGCCCCGAGTACTTCCCCCTACGTTGGGAAAATGATCCGCATGGTGTCTTAATGCACCCGTACTATCCAACCGGGATTGGGTTGTCTCCCTCTTCGCGAGGCACGTCCCGCAAATGTGCGCTCACCCGTGCGCCTCATGCTGGTGTGGGCGGGGAAGATGTAACAGCTATTTGCGGTAACGCTTTCGATGCTTTCTGCGAAATTGATGATGCCTATTTTGTTCTGGCGGCTTTCGAGAAAGGAATCCCTGGAGCCCATCTGTATTCTCGGGTACGAGAAACCTATGGGAACAACCTGTTTACTCGGGTAGGAGCTAACCTGCCCGCCACAAACTTGGGTTGGAATCTTTTCGCCCTGGAAATGGCGCCAAAACTGTGGGAGATTCCCAGCGAAATTCAGCTGGAAATCATAGAACGTATTACTCGGTTCATAGCTTTAGCGTTAGCGGATTTACAGCTATATGGGCAGCAGGGGCAAGGAAAATCACTTTGGACACTTCATAAAGCCATCGCCTACCTTAGAGAAAAACCCGGAGGACCGTGGAATCAGCAGCTACTGCGACAGCGTTACCTGGGGATTCCCGCCTTGAGCATAGCTCCCTGGTATGGCTGGCGAAGGTGGCACGAAACCTATAATCAGTTCCAAAGAGCCGGTGGGAAAGGTTTTGCTGATTTTATGCGAACTATTTCTCCAACAGGAGCAGTACATTTTGAGGTTATCCGCAAAGCAGTCACCATGAAAAAAGAGGGATAAGACGATTTTAAGGTGTGTGGCGTAAGCTATCTTGAAATATCTCATTAACAAAATAATCAGCTTGAACCGTAAATCCTAGACAGACGCAATAGTCTTAGGTACTGCACCAGCTTGATAGTAGGGCATAAAATAGCAGATAGCAGTAATAACTAAGTATCATTAGGTTAATAATTTTGGTGTTTTGAAAGGTAAGAAATGAATATCCGCTCTCGGTTTATCTCTTTAGTAACTCTGCTATCAGCAGTTATCGCTATGGGGGGATTAAGCGCTTGTAGCTCCAATAATGCCGAAGAAAACGCAGTAAACCGGGTAACCATTAACGGGGAAGAACCTGCTCGCGGACTTATCCCCGCTGCCGCTGATGATGATGCCGGTATCAAAGTTATTGATTTGCTCTTTGCCGGTCTAGTTACCTACGACGAGCAGGGAAAAGTGGTAAATGATGTGGCGCGCGAGATTACAGATTCTCCTGACCATAAAACCTGGACAATCCAGATGAATACTGACCGCAAGTTTTCTAATGGTACTCCGGTGCTAGCTAAAAACTATGTGCGCGCCTGGAAAGCCTCTGCTGCGCAAAAACTGGGAGCCACCACCGCCTTTGAAGCAATTGAGGGAGCAGAGGAGGACGGTACCGGGAATCTGAGCGGGGTAATGGCCAACGATGATTACAAAATAACTATCAAATTGAAGCGAGCGGTAGCTGACTTTTCTAACCGTTTAGGAATCAACGGCTTTTATCCGCTCCCAGATTCAGCTTTTGATGACCAAGGAAAGATAAAGAAAGAGTTTGGGCAAAAACCAGTGGGGAATGGTCCGTACACTTTGGCTAAATGGGAGTCTTCCAGTCGAATACTACTAGATAAGTCCACCAGTTATCGCGGCCCGCGCCAAGCGGTAAATGACGGACTGGAACTAAAGATTTATGCAGATATTTCCGCTGCTTACCAAGATCTTCTTTCTGGAAATCTTGATGTGTTAGATCAGATTCCCGACGGAGAACTTCCCAACGTAAAAAAAGATTTAGGAAACCGAACTACTAACGCGGTTCAAGCCGGGATGCAGACTCTCGATATTGATTATCAGACGAAACATTTTTCTGGGGAAGAGGGAAAACTGCGGCGTCAAGCAATTTCGCAAGCAATTAACCGTGAACAAATAATAAAAAGCATTTTTTATGGCACTCGTAAGGCAGCCAGCGATTTTTTGCCACCACAAATTCTCGGACACATAGACAGTGGCGAGGCTACTAAGGTTTTGCAATATAACGAAGCTGCCGCGAAAAAAGCTTGGGAAGCCGCTGATGCAATCAGCCCTTGGCAAGGGGAGCTTAAAATCACCTACAATTCAAACCAATCTAACAAGCCCTGGGTGGATGCAGTTTGTAACCAGTTGTCGAATGCCCTGGGGATTAAAGCAGTCGGCGATCCTCAGCCGGATTTCAAGACCCTATTAGAAATGATGGATCAACATTCCTTTACCGGTCCCTTCCGGATGGGCTGGTCAATGGGGTATCCTTCCCCAAATAATCTCTTGGCAGGGCGCTATGTAAAGGGCGGTAATGGTAACAAAATGGGATATGACAATCCCGCGTATGCCGAACTTTTGACGAGGGCGCAGGCGGCAGATACAGCTAAAGAGGCTGGAAAACTCTATCAACAGGCACAAACTCTGCTGCTAGCGGATCTGCCTTCCATACCGCTATGGTCTCCCAGCTCAAACATCGGATTTAGTCAGAATGTGGGCAACGTGACCTCTGATTGGAAAGGTGCGGTAGCTTTCCATAAGGTTACTAAGAATTAATTCAATCGGAGGAAAACAGTGGCCACTAATGAAATCCCTGATAGTAGTAACGCTAATTCAGGTGCTTCCACTGCGCAGCTGCAACGGAAATTAAAAGCGCGGCATCTAAATATGATTGCCATCGGCGGCGCCATCGGTACCGGGCTATTTGTAGCTTCCGGAGGAACCATTACCGGGGCAGGACCTGGGGGTGCATTAGTTGCCTATGGGGCAATTGGGGTAATGGTTTTCTTCTTGATGCAATCGCTCGGGGAAATGGCTACCTATTGTCCCACTTCAGGCGCTTTCGAGGTTTTCGCTACCCGTTATGTCTCCAAGTCTTTTGGTTTTGCCCAGGGGTGGAACTATTGGTATAACTGGGCGATTACTGTAGCTGCTGAGTTGGTAGCAGCGACTATCGTCATGCAGTACCGGTTTCCGGCATCAGCGGTGCCTGCTTGGGTGTGGCCATTAGTACTCTTATTTCTTTTGTTTGTGCTCAATGCCATTACCGTGCGGGGACATGTGGAATCAGAGCTCTGGTTAGCCTATCACAAAGTAGTAACGGTGATCGTATTTTGCGCTCAAGGTCTTTGGATGGTATTGGGTACTCGTGGTGTGAAATATCCTGGATCACATCA
>ENA-OQLI01001618-OQLI01001618.1-human-gut-metagenome-genome-assembly--contig:-NODE-1618-length-14977-cov-3.783569_pt1 | contig 14977 bp, 12 predicted proteins | sample MGYA00242805_ERZ504812 | MGnify/ENA primary metagenome ERZ504812 (study PRJEB26092, sample SAMD00036430) | human gut metagenome | host: Homo sapiens | study: EMG produced TPA metagenomics assembly of...
CTGTGAGCGAGGTTTGACCTGTGTTCGTGAGAAAACGCGCCAAACCCTGCCCGACAGTGCTGCAGGTAAGAGCTTCGACCCCCGCTTGAGCGCGTCCTCCGAAACTGAGAAGCCACATATCCTCCCCCACCGGCACGTCCGCACTCAGGCGCGGCATTGTAAAAGGAAAGTCCAGGTGCTTAGCGCCCAAGCGCCGGTAGAAATCCCAACGCCGCTGCGGATCCCCTCTATCTTCCGAGGGCGCATGGAGCTGCGGATCCTCAATCTCTCCCAGAATCAACAAGGGATTAACGGTAGCTTCCAGAGCAGAAATCGTTTCACGGAAAAGCTTAGAGCCCACCCCGTGACCGCGAGTGCGGGGACTGACCGCCAGCCAACTCAGCAAAGTCACTTCCCTAGTTGCCGGCCAGGCTATAGCTGCCCCTAACGGGCGCGCCCCCGCCCAAGCAGAAAAAACCTGGAACTGCCCTGCCTGCAGCTGAGTGATTAAATCTTCCGGCTCCCCCAGTTCTTCAAGGCCAAAAGCCTGTTCCAAAAGTTCACGAACCAGGATTTCTGACTGCCCCGGTTCCAAGTAGTTTTGATACTCAATTTGCACCCTTCAACCCTAGCCGAATCCTCTAGATAGCCATAGCTGCGGCGGTTATTGGTCGCTGAATCACCTTACAGTTCCCAAGGGTTGTTCCTAGGGATTTTTCTTATTTTTCATATAGGTCGTGTAGGGGGTATCTAAATCAAGAAATGCCACCTCGTGGGCAGGTTTTTGTTTGCTAGGAGGGGGAGGAGTTAGGTAGTCTCCGAACGCCATACGTAAATAAGAGTCGTATCCAATCGGAACTTTAATACTAGATTGACCGAAGGGCTTGCTAATAGCCTTAGAAAACCATTCCTGCCGGTATTCATTCTGCATATAGCCGGGACCAGAAGCTAGTTCAGTCGTATATTCAGAGGTATAAAAATTCCAACTAGCCATTTTCTTTTCACACCAGCGCCAGATTCTATATCTGAGCGCCGACCAAGGAACGACAGTCAGTAATAATTTACTGCCCAAAGCTACCATTCCCCCATGTTTTTCAGGTACGGACTGAGCACAAAACAGAGAAAATACCAGTGCCAAGAGCTTTTGTATCCGTCGAGCAAATGAACCGGGAGGGGGACAGCCATCAAGGGGAAGGATATCCATAGTGAGCCCTTGCGGCATTTTTTTATCAACTTGATAGGTGGTTACCAACGTAGTGTGAGCATCACAAATCTTAGCCATAAGATCGCCGGTGACCATGTTCTTGTGCGAGCGAACATAAAGATATTGTTTATTAGCTGAATCTTTACACCACAAGCGGGCAAGTTTTTCATAATCTGGGCGTGGCATAAACACATCGATATCATCGTCCCAAGGCACAAAACCACCATCACGGACAGCCCCAATACAACATCCACCACAGGCGTAATAAAGCAGACCATGGCGATCACAAAAGTCGGCAAAATACTGATACATCTGCCAAGACTTAAGCTGCATTTGCCGCAATTCGTCTTCCGTTAGCTCCTGTGCCATCAAAGTCCCCCAAAATACGAAAAATCTAAACTATCAAATCCGTCATTGCGGCTGTTTAGCGGCTATCACCATATAGAACAGTATCTTCAGCTACCACATCGGCGTGTTCCTCTTCTAAAGCAGCTGGATCTACATGGGGAACACTGGTGTGGGAAATAAGCGGGTGGAACGGACGTTCGTCCTTTTCGCCCTCGAAATGTAGCACTTCAGTGAGTTTTTCACCCGGGCGCATACCCGTAATTTCAATTGAAATCTGTTTACCGCTCATCTGAATCATCCGTTTTGCAACATCCATAATCTTCACCGGTTGCCCCATGTCGAGCACGAGCACTTCGCCCGCCCGTCCGATAGCTCCCGCCTGAATAACCAGAGCACAAGCCTCCGGAATCGTCATAAAGAAACGTTCCACATCGGGATGGGTGATAGTAATCGGACCGCCATGTTCAATCTGGGAGGTAAAAGTCCAAAGCACCGAGCCACGCGAACCTAAAACATTACCGAAACGCACGCTGACGTAACGCCACCCCCTTTCGGCAACCTGTTGGGAATAGTGAGCCACAATCCTCTCAGCTACCCGTTTAGACCGACCCAGCACGGTAGTTGGTTCAGCCGCCTTGTCAGTAGAGATATTAACTAGATTCTTTACCCCGTATTCGACCGCTAGTTCTACCACGTTCTTTGTACCTAAGACATTGGTTTTCCAGCCCTCTTCTGGATACTGCTCCAACATTGGCAAATGCTTAAGTGCGGCTGCATGGAAAACAACTTCCGGGCGATGGGCTGCGAAAATAGCTCGCAACGCTTCCCTATCGCGAATATCGCATAATGCAAAGTCAGGGGTGTCCAACATTCCAGTGCCATACAAATCGAGTTGCATCGCGTGTAACTCGGACTCATCCCTATCGAGTAAGACCAGCTCTGCTGGACGCAGCATCTTTACCTGGCGACAAATCTCGGATCCGATTGATCCACCAGCTCCGGTAACTAGAACTCGTTTCCCCTCGATATATCCAGATATTTCTTGAAAATTAGTTTTGATTTCCCTGCGGCCTAACAGGTCAGTCACGTTAATTTGGCGGATATTATTCAAATCGACTTTTCCACCCAAAATGTCTCCCACTTGAGGAGCAACCAGCAGCTTAATACCCGCTTCCTTTGCAACCTGTGAATAGGCGGTTTTAACCTCACGTAGCTCTACCTCGGGACTTAGCGGGTTAGGGTGTTCATTGTTAATAGAGAAAATAGCGGTAGTAACCCCAAGTTTTTTAGCTACCTGCGGCAAATCTTTCATTTTCCCCCGTACGGGAACCCCCCGCAGTCGGAGATTCTTTTTCGCCGCGGCATCATCAATCAAGGCCACCGGCATATAGGGCGTTTTCGTATCAACCTGCATCTGATGAATCAACTGCTCACCGGCGATACCAGCTCCAATCACAATCACTGGTTCCGGATCGTCAGCCCCATGACGGCTAATCTTCTTTAAAACTCGCCAGCATACTCGAGCAGCCCCCATGATTAATAGGGCTAAGGCAGGGCTAGCAACCGCGACTACGATACTAACGAAACGCCCTGGATAAAGCAGGGTGAATAGGGCAGCAACTATCCCAGAACAGATAACCAAAGCTCCCAAGCTCACAACTTCTTCAAACGAAGCAATCCAATAGCGATTTCTGTAGTGTTTTGAGACCAGTCCCACACTAATCTGCACAAAGATTGCTATCAGCACAAAAGTAACTATCGCGCACGAATCCAAGTCGCTAAGCACAAAGTTAAATCGAATCCAGGAAATAACTGCTACCGCTATAATCCAGCTAAAAATATCTGTAGCAAGTAAAATACCCCGTCGTAGCCAAGTCGGAATAAACACATATCCTCTTTTCTGCTCACTTAGAAAACCTAGCGCTATTTTACCCCGCAAATCCTAAAAATCTGAGGACAATACTCAACCTAAAAGGATAAAAAGGATTAGTGAGATAATGAAAGTAGAATTTTTAGCTACCAGAAAGGCAAGCATATGAAGGTGCCATTTTCTCCTCCTGATATTCGCCCTGAAGATATTGAGGCAGTAGTTCAGGTATTACGTTCTGGCTGGATTACCAGCGGCCCGGTCGGCGAGGAATTTCGTAAGGCACTAACAAGTTTTTCTGGTACCAGTGACACTATGTTGGTAAATTCGGCAACTGCCGGTTTAAAAAACGCCCTCCGCTTCTTAGGGGTGGGTTCCGGTGATGAAGTAATCGTCCCTGCCTATACTTATACCGCTTCCGCATCAGTGATTGCGCACGTGGGAGCGAAAATTGTAATGGTAGACACCGCGAACGCTGACTATTTCACCACCGCCGAGAGGATTGTGGCGGCCATTACTCCGCGTACTAAAGCCATTATTTTGGTTGATTTAGCCGGAAAGATGGTAGACACCAAGCCGATATATCAAGCTATTGCAGCCGCTCAAAGCGGTTTTTGCCCGAGCACTCCACAACAGGAACATTTAGGACGCATTGCCCTAATTATTGATGGAGCTCACAGCCTGGGAGCAACTGGATACGGAATGCGCGCAGGGCAGGCGGGCGATTTCACGGCATTTTCTTTCCATGCTGTAAAAAACCTGACCACAGCGGAAGGAGGGGCGCTGACCTGGCGTAAAGAAAACCCTCTAGCTGAACAGATTAAACCGTTCATAAAACTGAACACTTTACACGGACAGTCTAAATCTGCTTTAGAAAAAACCAATACCTCTGGCTGGGAATATGACGTCATGTTTACCGGATACAAAGAAAATATGCCAGATATTTTGGCTGCTCTAGGTTACTCACAGTTACAACGCTACCCGCAGACCATGAAGCGCCGTCACCAGATTATTGACTATTACAACCAGGAGTTAGCTCAACTGCCGGTAACACCGCTAACTCACCGTGGCTTAGACCAAGATGGTCAGCCTTTTTCCAGCAGTGGACACCTTTACCTACTTTCTTTAGACACCCTAGAACTTAATCAAAGAAATGATTTTATTGAACGTATGTTTGATAAAGGTATTTCTTGCAATGTTCATTACAAGCCCTTACCGATGCTAACTGCCTACAAGAATCTTGGGTTTAATCTGCAAGATTACCCGAATGCCTATGCTGCCTATTGCCACGAAGTTACCCTACCTCTTCATACGGTATTGACTGATGAACAAGTAGCTTTCGTTGCGGAAACTGCCCGCGACACCCTCCAGGAAATGACAAAATGACAGTATCACCATCCCGGTTAGCCTATAGGTACTCCTTATGAACAGTAAAGAAATAATCGACCGCTGCCTATCGACTCTCGCTTTAGTCCTATTGAGTCCGCTTTTCCTAATCATTGCAGTCGCAATAAAACTTGATTCTCCCGGTCCGGTTTTCTTTCGTCAAAAACGCATAGGACGCGGTGGAGTTCCGTTCAGAATTCACAAATTCCGCACTATGGCTAACAAAATTCCCAAAGTTAATATTTCTGCTACCGGTGATCCGCGAGTAACCAGGGTCGGTCGGATTCTCAGGAAAACTAAGCTCGATGAACTCGCCCAGCTTATAGATGTTTCCCGAGGACGTATGGCATTGGTAGGACCTCGTCCTGAAGTACCCGAATACGTTGCAGAATGGCCGGAGGAACTTCGCGATCTTATCCTCTCGGTTCGCCCGGGGATTACCGATCCCGCTTCGATTGTTTACCGTAACGAGGCAGACGAGTTGGCTCAAGCCCCGGATCCGGAACGCTACTACATAGAGGTTCTGATTCCGAAAAAAACTGCTATGTACGCTGATTATGTTCGCAACCGCAGTCTGTTAAAAGACGCGAAAATAATTCTTCGTACCATCACCACGGTGGTTAGCAAGTAGCCAAATACCTGATACTGTTTCGCGTTAAGCTACCGGCAGGTAAACTTTCTGTCGCCTCTACCCTGCGATGTGATTATTCCTCCTGGATAGGGCGCTTAATAATTACCCCGGGGCGGGGAGATTTTAGGGTTATCCAAAATCTGGGTTAATCCTCAAAATCTCCCCGCCCCGGGATTTTTAGTCGCTATTCCGCCTCACGTACCATCAGAGTCGCAAGGTACTATTGGCTACTGCTTCCAGTAGTGACGCTGTTCGGATATTCCAACAACATATTCTTCACGAGCCTGCTGAGTGGATTCGATGCGAGAAACTTCCGGCACTACCACGTCCCAGTAGGAACAGTTCGGCGGGTTAGGTCCAAACAGATTGGTTTCAATATGAATCATCACTGCCTGCTCAGATTTCTCTGCCTGGCGATAGGCATCCCGGAACTCTGCGATAGTGTGCACCTTTAGCACCTTAATTCCCCAAGATTCCGCATTCTTGGCGATATCTACCGGCAGCAGCTCCCCGTCCTCGTTATGGGGATTGCCATCACCCATCCGGTAGCGAGTACCGAAACGCTGAGAGCCATGAGATTCCGAAAGCGCGCCAATCGAAGAGAACCCATAGTTTTGCAGTAAAACATAGATAACCTTGATGTTTTCTTGCACCACGGTGGCCAGTTCCATCGGTAGCATCTGGTAGGTGCCGTCACCGACAATCGCCACTACTTCCGAATCCGGCAACGCCATCTTGACTCCCATAGCTGCCGGGATTTCGTATCCCATACAGCTAAAGGCGTACTCTACGTGGTATTGTACCGGGGTCTTTGCCTGCCATAGGCACTGTAAATCACCTGGCATCGACCCGGCGGCGTTAATCAACACATCATTATCGCCCATCATGTCGTTAAGCGCGCCGAACACTTCGGTTTGCGCCGGTAGCTCTTGGTCATGGGCACCGTAACATTCGGCGGTCTTTTCAAACCAGTCTGCGCGCTCATCTGCAATCTCGCGGCTATATTCTGCGGATACCCGGTAATCCCCGAGTACCTCTTTCAAGGCAGCTAGTGCCAACTTGGCGTCAGCTACCACCATTTCACCGGCGTGTTTCGCCGCATCGAACGCTTTCACGTTAATGTTTACGAACCGCACATCCGGGTTCTTGAACTGGGTGTGGGATGCGGTAGTGAAGTCCGAGTAACGAGTACCCACCCCAATCACCACATCGGCTTTATCTGCCAAATGGTTCGCACTATTAGCCCCGGTAGAGCCGACGCCCCCCACGGCGCATTCATGATCAAAGTTGATGGCGCCCTTACCCGCCTGAGTATCAGAAACCGGGATTCCGGTAGCAGTCGCCAAATCGCGCAGTTCCTGGGAGGCTTCCGCATAAATCGTGCCGCCACCGGAAATAATCAAGGGACGCTTCGCCGACATAATGATCGCTGCCGCCCGCGCCATCTCGGTTTCAGATACTGCCGGACGGCGCACATGCCAAACCCGCTTTTCAAACATTTCTACCGGCCAATCGAAGGCTTCGGCCTGTACGTCTTGTGGCATTGCCAGCACTACGGCTCCGGTTTCTGCCGGGTCGGTGAGGACGCGCATGGCGTTCATCAAAGAGGGCATTAGCTGTTCGGGACGGTTAATCCGGTCGAAGAAACGCGAGACGCAGCGGAAAGCATCATTAACACTCACGTCCAAAGAACGTGGATCCTCTAACTGTTGGAGCACCGGATCTGGGTAGCGGGTAGCGAACTGGTCAGAGGGCAACAGCAATACCGGCACCCGGTTAGTGGTGGCCAGCGCCGCGCCAGTCACCATATTCAAGGCTCCCGGCCCAATCGAAGTGGTAACCGCGAGCGTCTGCAAGCGATTCTTGGCTTTCGCGTAGGCCGCGGCTGCGTGGACTGCACCCTGCTCGTTGCGCGGCATATAGTATTCCATTACTCCCCCATCTGGGGTGGAATCTAGTTCGTTTTGCAGCAGCGCCTGCCCGATACCGCACACGTTTCCGTGTCCGAAAATCCCGAAAGTGGCGGGGATTAGCCGGCATTCTTTGCCGTCGCGCTCGGAATACTGGTTGATTAAGAAGCGGATTGTCGCCTGCGCGGTCGTTAGGCGAACGGTCTCAAATTTTGCCATCTTTAGTCCTCCTTGATGGTGGCGTTGGTCATGGGCAGACGGGGGTCGGCTTCGCCGCCACCCCAATCTTCGGTGAGCCAGACATAGTCGGGATCAATGGTTACTAGCCAGGTCGCGTCCTCGGCTGGACCAGCCATTACGTTCAAATAGTACAGGTGGTATCCGGGGGCAGCCACGGACGGACCGTGCCAACCGTGCGGCATTACTACTACATCCCCGCTGTGCACCTCGGCGCACACATCAATAGTGTGTCCTTTGGAGGGGTAGATTCGCTGCAGAGCCATTCCGGTAGTGCCATTTGCGGCTGGTTTTACCTGGTAGTAATAGATTTCTTCCAAAATCCGTTCAGTTTCGGAATGTTCATCATGTTTATGGGGAGGATAGGACGACCAGTTGCCACCGGGGGTAATCACTTCGGTGACTAGCACGTGGTCTACGTCTACCGGATTGCCCATCGTGTAGTTGTGGACTTCCCGGGTACAGTCACCTTTGCCCCGAATCATAGAGATGACTTCATGCTTGGGGCAGTAGCGCAGCGGTTTTTCGTTCTTGGCTACCGAGCTGGGTAGGGCAAACCGCCCGCCTTTTTCACTGCTCACCGTAAAGGTGGTGTTAATCGGTACGTACAGGTAATCGGTGATTTCTCTCCAAACATCTTTGCGACCTTTGATTTCGAAAGTTTCGCTGCCAACCGTAACCGTGCAGCCGCCCTCGAGCGGTAAAACCAGCAGTTCCGAGTTTGACGAGGTAACCTCCTGGCTAGCTCCGGCAGGCAGATTCAAGACCTTCAGTCCCGAGAACTCCCAACCAGCTTTTTCGGGGGTCAAATCTAGCTCAAACTGAGCGTTTTTTAACTGACCGTCGCGGAATAAATAGTTTTTATTATCGCTCATAGTAAACCTACCGTCTCGTCTACAGCCTGCGCCACGTCGTCGCCGACCGGGAATAATAGTGAACGTCCGATAACCAAGCCTAAGACATTTGGTAAGCGTAAAGCGTTACCCCATGACTGCAAGGCCGCGTCAGGATCGTTTGATACTTCTCCCCCTAGAATCAAAGAGGGAAGGGTGGTGGCTTCCATCACGCGTTCCATTTCGGCAACGCAAGGAAGTTTTAGCCAGGTATATGCACTGGTACGCCCGAGTCCGGAAGCGATAGTGATTGATTTTATTACCGCATCGGCGGTGAGGACGTTGCGTACGTTTTCGGCTGAACCAACCGAAATAAATGGCTCGACCATGGCCATGAGTTTGCGCTCTGCCAGTTCGTCTATGGCGCGGGCGCTCGCCTGCAAGGTGGCGACTGTACCCGCGTCTGCATAGTTAATCCGGGTTAGCATTTTCCCCCCGGCTAGACCGGCTTGTTCAATTCCTTGCGCATCATAGCAGTTGAAGCGGTCATCCATTCCGAAAGTGGCTCCCGCAAGTCCGGCGCGGTTCATCGAGCCGAACACTATTTTATTATCGAGCGCCCCTAGTAGGGTTAAGTCCTCAATCATGTCGGAAGTGCCCAAGAACCCGTTTACTCCGGGGCGGGCAAGTGCCTCACAACAGCGTGAGAGCAGTTCTTCTCTATCTGCCATTGCGGCCAGGTCACTTCCAGCCCCGAGTGCTCCGCGCGCGGGATGGTCACAGGCGATAACCATTAGTTTGCCTGAACAACCATCTTTTCCTTGCAGCACTTCTTTTAGCCTGGGGCGAGGACGGTCTTTTAGGGCTTGGCTGATTCGTTCCGGCTCAAAGGCGCGGATTTTAGCGAGTTTGGATATTAGTTGTCCCACGATATTACCTCTTTGTAACGATTGGCGCGGAACGCGGGTTTTTGGCAATCATGTTTAGGATTTCCGGTTCGGAGGGCATGGCGGTGGAGCATTCTAGTCGGGAGCTTACGATTGCTCCGGCGGTGGAGGCGGCGGAAATAATTTGGGGTAAATCCCAGCCGGAGAGTAGCCCGTGACATAGCGAGCCTCCAAATGAATCGCCCGCGCCCAGACCGTTGGTGACTTTTACCGGGGTGACTGGGACTTCGATACGTTCTTCCCGGGTTTTGCACAGGGTTCCTAGCGGACCTTGTTTTACGACTGCGATTTCGATTCCTCGCTCTAGGAGGGCGTCGGCGGCGCGGTCAGGTTCGGTTTCTCCCACTGCGATTCGACATTCTTCTTTGTTTCCGACGGCTACCGATACTTTTTCTAGTATTCGGTCTACTTCACGGTGAGCGGTTTCTTCATCGGTCCAAAAGTTTTCTCGGTAGTCTAAATCGACGATTGTCCATTTTCCGGCTTCCCCTAAATCTCGCAGGTCAAGAGCGTGATGGTGGGCGCTGCGAGAGGGTTCTTCGGACAATCCGGTCACGGATATCCAAAATATCTTGGCGGCTTTTATTGCGTCCTCGGGAATGTCTTCTTTCGTTAGCTCCAGGTCGGGGGTGGAGGGCTCGCGGTAAAAGTAGAGGGGGAAAGTGTCAGGAGGGAAGATTTCACAGAAGGTGACCGGGGTGGCCAAGGCCGGGTTTTCTACCACGTAGGTGTCGTAGACGCCCAGGGAGCGCATCTCGGAGCGCACGAATTTTCCGAAAGGGTCTTTTCCTACTCCGGTAATAATTGCGGAGGAGTGGCGCAGTTTAGCGGCTGCTACTGCCACATTCATGGGGCTGCCACCGAGGAATTTTCCGAATTGTTCTACCTTTTCTAGTCCTACTCCGGTCTGTAGGGGGTAGATATCTATTCCTGAACGTCCGATGGTGAGCACATCCACGACTGGCATCTTGAAAGTGTTCATATCAGCTTTCCCTTTGTTGTTTATATTGACTACATTGTCTGGGTCTGCCTAGAGATAAAACACAAACCCCTTATTTGTACTAACATTCTAGCAAAGATTTCGCGACAGGAAAAGCCTCTACCCATAAACCATAAACACAAAGTGCGCTCTCCGGCGATTATCCCGCACGAACGGCAGTTAGAACGCAAAATCTGTCGAAATTATTAACTTTAGGTGTATTCTGCTTAATGTCAGGCTTAATTAACATTACACGTTAAAATCATCTGGTAATGCAGATTGGAAAAGGAGATTGCAATGGCAACCCCTAAGACCTACATAACAAACATTGACCTTGACCATAACTCCCCGATTCCTCTGTACCACCAGATTTCCGAACCGATAAAAGAACTCATTTTGAACGGAACGATTCCGGCAGGAGCCAAGCTAGAGGACGAGCTTTCTATGGCTTCCCGCCTGGGAGTTTCCCGCCCTACCGCCCGTCGCGCTCTGCAAACCTTGGTGGATTTGCGCCTGGTGGTGCGCAAACGCGCGGTTGGCACTATAGTTGCCCCCAAGGAAATTCATCGACAAGTTAAACTGTCTTCCCTGTATGACGATTTAAAAGAGTCTGGCCAAAAACCCACTACCCAGGTTATTTCTTATACGGAAGTCCCTGCCGACGAGGACGTAGCCAGAGATTTACACCTCAACAAAGGTCAGAGCGTAATCCAGGTAGTCCGTTTACGACTAGCAAATAACGAGCCTTTGGCAATCATGACCAACCACCTGCCAATTGATACCGCCCCCAGCGAAAAGGAACTACGCTCGGGTGGTCTCTACGAGACCATGCATAAACATGGGCATGAAGTATTTTCGGCACAACAAACGATTTCAGCCCGTAAAGCCAGCCTTGAGGAGGCAGAGACCCTGCAAGAGCCACGCGGAGCAGCTATTTTGAATATGCGTCGCATCTCTTATAACCAGTCAGGCAGACCAATTGAGCTTGGCGATCATGTCTACCGAGCCTCTCGCTACAAGTTCACTATTAGCCTGTAGTTTTTCGCATTTCGCCAGTTATCAGGACGAGACCGCGGGGACTCCACCCCCGCCACAGCACTCCTTCCTTAGGGACAGCGGGAGTTTGTCAGGTCTAACCAACAAGACTATCAACCCCTTTGATTACCGACCCTTACTCGCATCAGTCCATATAAAAGCAGATTTAACACCCTAAATATGATTACTGCCACCAAATTCTTTGCTCTATTGTTATATCAAAGTCTTGACGCTTAATAGTTTTTCCCTTACCCTGGAGATAGCAGCACCGATGGCGGTGTCAAGCAGTTTCAAGGAGACAAAATGAGCGAGATTAAACCAGTACCCGGTCCGTTATTAGATGCAGCCAAGAATTCTAAAACTGCGCTATGGAACGATTCTTCCGACCTAGAAGAACTACGGCAGTCAATTTCTTGGGGCGGGGTAGGCGCAACCTGCAACCCCACTATCGCTTACACCACCATTTCTAAACATTTAGATATTTGGGCCCCCCGGATTAAAAAGATTGCCGAAGATATGCCCACCGCCACCGAGTCCGAAATCGGTTGGCAAGCAGTAAAAGATATGTCTATCGAAGCCGCAAAACTGCTGGAACCGGCATTCAAAGCCTCCAATGGTCGTAACGGTCGCCTCTCGGTACAAACCGATCCGGCGAACTACCGCAACGCCCAGGCATTAGCCGACCAGGCAGTAGAGTTCTCTGAAATGGCCCCCAACATTGTGGTAAAAGTACCTGCCACCAAGGCCGGGAGTGAAGCTATGGAGGACGCCACCTACCGCGGCGTATCCATGAACGTGACCGTCTCTTTCTCGGTAGCGCAAGCGGTTCGTTCCGGCGAAGCCATCGAGCGCGGTCTACAGAGACGCGAAGCCGAAGGCAAAGACGTTTCCCAGATGGGACCGGTAGTTACCTTGATGGTTGGTCGCCTGGACGACTGGCTGAAGATTTGCGCTAATCGCGACAAACTGGTGCTAAATCCCGGACACCTGGAATGGGGCGGAATCGCTGCCGTAAAGAAAGCGGTCGCCGAATTTGAAAAGCGCGGTCTTAGAGCCCGAATGCTGGTAGCCGCCTTCCGTAACACTATGCAGTACACCGAGCTAGTTGGGGGAGATATCGTTATTTCTCCGCCTTTTGCTTGGGCAAAGCGTATTCAAGAATCCGATTACAGCTATGAAGATCGGTTTGAACAGCCAGTATCAGAAGAAATTATGGAAACCTTGATGAAGGTGGAAGACTTCCGCCGCGCCTACGAGGTAGACGGCATGAGTGTAGACGAGTTCGCTACTTTCGGTCCCACCGTGCGGACGCTGCGCGGATTCCTCAAATCGAACACCGATTTACAAGAACTGGTGCGGGATGTAATTTTGCCTGCGCCAAAAGAAAAGTAGTTCAGCGTAGTTAAATAACAACTAAATAGTTTTATGGTCGGGGGTGAGTTTTCTCGCCCCCGACGTCGCATATCCGCCACAGTATCCAGTCAGCTACTGCGATTACAGTTGCACCAAAACACCGGGCACTCTTGATAGAGCCACGAAGGCGACATTAAAGGGCTAATGCCAAAAACATGAATCGGCGGGGTCGGATTTCTCCGACCCCGCCGATTATTTAACAGCTATTGTTTACGCGGCAAACCCCGCATAAACGAGGCTAATAACTAGCGCTCTACCTTTGCCAAAATATCTCGAGCAGAAAGAATCAAGTATTCTTCGCCACCGTATTTAACTTCGGTGCCGCCGTACTTGGAGTAAATAACGCTGTCGCCCTCGGCAACATCCATCGGAACCCGGTTACCCTGGTCGTCGATGCGACCTGGGCCTACGGCAATTACTTTACCTTCCTGCGGTTTTTCTTTGGCAGCATCGGGAAGAACCAGACCGGAAGCGGTCTTTTGTTCCGCCTCTGCCTGCTGAATCACGACGCGATCTTCTAATGGTTTAATGGAGACTGACACTGCAGACCTCCCTTTCTTTATCCAAAAAACTTTCGGTTGTTGTATCGGAGCGTTGGCGTCGCGGGTGCCATCTTTCCGATACTGTTTCAGAGTCTCGCAACTCCAAATGCACTATTTAGCTTAAGTGCATTCTGGCACTCAATCAAGCTGAGTGCCAGTTTATGCTTACGCCCTGCGCGAATATGCGGCTGCCGAGGTAGCTTCGCCAATACCTAAGTTCCTAAATCCTCAGTTAGACTAAAAACAATAGAGGGAGAAAAGATGTTAGCAGCCAAAACGCCACTTAGCTTTCGCGAAATGAAACAGCTAACCTCCCACTTGCCACCTTGCGAAGATTCGATGATTTCCACGCTAACTACCCAAGAAGGATGGGAGTTATTCCAAAAGTATCCTCACCCTTGCCAACTAGAAGCCCCAATGATTGCGAAACAGCTACGTAAACGCTACCCCGCCGCCCTGGTTGCCTCTTTACAAACCCAATGGATATTGCGGGAAACAGCCCAAATAAAGCTCGGTGACGAAGCCAAAAATCAACTATTTACCCGCGAAGGTCTAGAACAAGCTAGCAGAAAAATAGTATCTATACAGCGGGCAAAACGCTTTACTGATGCCGGTATCGACACCCTAATCGATGTCGGGTGTGGAATCGGCGCGGACTCGATGCAATTAGCATCTAGCTGCCAACAATTGCGGGCAGTAGATATTAGCCCCACTGCCGCCACCTGCGCAGCACTTAACCTTTCTGAGATACCTTCCGCGCAAGTCTATTGCGAGAGCGCACAGCAGGTAACCATCCAAAACCCCCTGCCCGCCCTATTTTTTGATCCTGCCCGCCGCCTCCCAACCGGACGCGCCCTCTCCCCTGATTCCTGGTCACCCCCACTTTCAAAAGTCCTTGCCTGGGGAGGACGCGCATCGCATTTAGCGGTAAAAATGGCGCCCGGAATCGACCTTAGCTATTTACCAGATAATTACCATGCGCAATGGGTTAGCGTAGATGGGGACTTGGTTGAATGCGCCCTCTATTCCCTGAATTTAGCCCCCGAAGGCGCGGGACGCTCTGCGCTGATTATTCAGGGTAATCAGGTAAAAGAGTATTTATGCGCTAGCGCTTCCCGCCCGGGAGATAACCATGTGCAAGTTCCGCCCGCATCCGGCTTAGGAGATTACCTGTTCGACCCTAATCCCGCGATTATTCGCGCCGGAATTATTCCCGACCTTTGCGAAAAAATACTGGCAGCGCCCATAGCTAACGGGATTGCCTATCTGAGCGGGAACAGTATGCCCCTTCCCGAGGATTCGTTAGCCACAACTTGTTACCGCATAGTTGAGGATTTACCGCTGAAAACAAAAACCGTCAGTTCCTATCTACGCACCATCCAGGCAACCCGCCTGGACGTGCTAAAACGTGGGGTCATCCTCGATATTGCGAGCTGGCGCAAAAAAGTAATGCCCAAGAAAACCAGAGGATTCTCGCCGCGAACCGTGACCGTAGCACTCACCCGGGTAGGCGCAGGTCATCGTTGCTTAGTATTGGAGCCCTGTAACTAGCCGCTTATCCTAGCTTGTTTTACCTATCACCAGGAGTTAGCGGTGATAGGTAAAAACACCCGGTTATCGACGGACTCGGATTTAGGCACCAAATATTCCTGCGGTCATACATTTC
>ENA-OQLI01001619-OQLI01001619.1-human-gut-metagenome-genome-assembly--contig:-NODE-1619-length-14967-cov-4.502224_pt1 | contig 14967 bp, 22 predicted proteins | sample MGYA00242805_ERZ504812 | MGnify/ENA primary metagenome ERZ504812 (study PRJEB26092, sample SAMD00036430) | human gut metagenome | host: Homo sapiens | study: EMG produced TPA metagenomics assembly of...
AGACCTGTATTCCGCTTTCCTTTTGAGCAACAGCGCTTCGGACCTTGCCCATGCGGACAGGGAGCGCTGCCAAAAAACATTTGACCATTTCCTGGAAAACCATGACGCCTGCATAGCAGAGATAAGAAACACCAAAACAAAGATACCACGCAGCTTTGGGTTCCGGGCTGCCTAAACACGGAAACCCCGGGCACGACTGGGTCCGCTGCCGGTAATGGCGCCAGAGGGCGTTTTGGCAGGAAATTCTGAGCCGGGCACTAATCTTTAAAGCTTGAATACCCGGATGTATACAGGGCTATAACAAACGGAGGAGCCGCCAGTACGGCGCCTGGGAAACCCGGCGGGTTCCCAGGCACCCGGCATCAGCCATCTGGCGGGGACTGCCTAAGTGATGCCCGGTTTACAGAACCTCCCACTTGTGAAAGTGTGGAGAGCAGTCAGATAGTTTGTCTGCCGGTACCTTGTCTGCGTCCGTACAAAGATGAAAACACATATGTTGTTGTCGTTGATGGCCGCCTGAAATTGTCTGGTGCGGCGTTTTTTCAATATGCTGTGGTCAATCTTCTCCACGCATGTATCTTTCCATTCCTGGACCCTATTTGCATGGAGCTGGACATCGAAAAGGCCTCCATCCATGATAAAATCATCAAGCTCCCATATAAGAGTTCATGATATTGATAATGAAAGGGAGAAGGAACACAATGCAAACAGCGACGATCCCGATGACAGCCAGAATGATCCCGACGACCTGATAGACACTACTCTGTTGGGGCGGTTCTTGTGCTCATCATGGCATTGCAGATGCCGCTGTTTTCATTTGTTTTAGTACCAATTGTGTTGCCATAATTTTTACCTCCGTTTCTGCGCCGATTTACGGGCACATTTGAAATTGGACTGTTAATTGGTCATCCAAAGAAAGTATGCAAGATTATTTTTTTCTGTAGACGATTTTCCAAACGTAGAAACAAAAAAGGCCGACAACGTCAGCCTTTTTCTGTCAATATCGTTTCTCTTCTTATACATTGCCTGTATGTCTCCAGTTTCCCCTCTACCGTCGGCACAAGTCAATGAATTTCAATATTTGAGCCACGTCACCGCCATTGAGTTTGTCTGAAAACAGGAGGTCATTCAGCACCACATATCCTGAACGATCCGGTTTGACTTCAGCTTTTCTCAGGATCATGAAAATCTCCCACAGCTGATGGTCGTTAAGGGAATCGTAGACCAGGTTAAAGTTGAAACACGGGGCCGAATATTTTTCACGAAGCGCCGAATCTCCGTCCATATAGAGGACAATCGACTCAGGGCCGCTACCTTTGTCAAAGACCACACGGCCGCAGTCAGAGAGCTTCTGAAAATCTTCATCAGACAAAGAGATGTACTCAGTCTTCGTGTTCACATCGCTTCCCCTCTTGTCTTTCTCCGCGGCCGCATCCATTTCGCGATTCTGCAGATAAGACAGGGAATCGTGGATCGGACCTTTTTCAGCCCCATTTGCTGCGTCATCTGACATTTTGTCAGTCAAACCACCATAAAGCCTCTGCTTCTTCTCTTCGATGATCCCCACTAAAACAGGATCATAGATTTCCAGCTCCCGGGATTTCCGTTCCAGGTAGCGGATTTCGTCTGCCAGCCGCTCCGGATCCTCCTTCTGTGACGGGAAGCTGCGTGGCGCGCCGAGAGCATAAGCGAGCGTACAGGCTCTCTCATTAATCATCCCACCCAATACAGGATCAACCGGATTCTGACCTGCAGCAATGGCGCAAAGTGAATACAGCTCTTTCAGCAGTTTCTCCATCCTGAGCCGCTCCTCATGGAGGAAAAGAACTGTCCTGAACTGTTTTTCGGCCTTATTGCCGTCTGGATTTTCCTGTTCATTACGAGGATCGCCTTCCTCCTCATCTCCGCAATCCTGCATCATCTGAATGTAAGAGTCTAATAATGATCTCATTTTCGTCTCCTTTCTTAAGCGTTGTCACTTTGACTCTGGGACATTTGCTTAAGTGTAATCCCAGAAAAAATCCACCAACCGAATTGAACTTGTAACTCACTTACTCTGCGAGCCCAATCACTAACGCCCGCCACGACCATCAGTTCACTACCATCGATAGGTATACCAGCATGTTGCTTCATGTACGAAATAACTCTATCTCTTACCGAAACCGTATCCTTCTCCAAGATATATCCCCCCTCTCCTTTCTATACAACCTTGGCATTGGCATTCACACATAACTATCCTTTCCAGGGGATCCTTTGGGTCGTAAGCCAAACGGTCAATATTGTAGATCCACCCATGGCTTCTCACAACACGGTCTGTTTTTCCCCATAGGCCAGTTTTCCTCATTCCCCTAACGCTTCCCGTATCGGAAATATTCGGATGAACGGATATTCCAAGACCGGTGCGTCCATCTTCAATCCATGCAATTCCGTTCTTTTCGTCCCTGCACAATACAACATGTTCCGTAATTTCCCTGATTTTTTGCTTCATAGCTTCTCCTTTCTTAAAGCACTGTCATCTTTTACAGGGAAAATATGCGAGATGGAGGACACGGAAAAGAAAGTATCTATGTTATGGAAATGAAAAGACCCGCCCGCGGATGACCACGGACGGGAATTTTGCTAAGCCATCAAGGAGCCGCTTACTCATGCTCGGCGATATTTCGTATTCTGCAGCGTGATTTAGGAAAAACACAGGCTGTTGCATCACAGTTTTCGCTGGAACACAGCCTTTATTAAGGGAACGCAGGCATTTGTTTGCCTTTACTGTCGTGCATTCTGAATGCGCTTTCATCTGCATACTGTTACCAGTGGCAGCTTTCCCGCTTAGGCATTGTAATCACCCATCATTTTTCGTCAGTCCGCTGGGGACATGACTTTCCTCCTCTCTGCAACTATCATTTTCTTGAATCCAGAAGCCGCTGCCGGAATGTTTCCAGCCTTAACCTCTCAGCCGCCTTCCTGCGTGACGTATCCTCTTCTGTATGCCTCGACAAATCTTGCAGCAGACGCTCCTTTCCGGAAAGGACAGCCATATTTTGCCGGATCATCTGGATGGAGAACCGGACGCTTTCCAGCCTCTCCCCTGTCAGCCCATTCAAGCCTAGAATTTCATCCCCAGGGAAAGCTTCCATAAGTTCTTTCTCAGCGGCTTCCAGCTGTTCAAGGGCGAGTGAGAAGCGGCTGTACAGTTCCCTGCATCTTGTCTTCAGCAGAAGGACCCGCATTTTTCTTTGCTGTCCGTTTGACTGGCTGTAATCCCGTATATCCCCCTCCACCTCATTCACAACTGCTCCCGTTTCATCTACCAGAAGCGCTGTATGTTTTTGTATTGTATGAAATTTTTTTATTTCCAAATTCCATCCGCCTCCGTCTGAATCCGGCAAAGCAATACCGTATTAAGCTGTCATAGGAAATATGCAAGAATTTTTTCAGTATGTCTTCCGAGACATAGATGATGGAATCAAGGTTGCCGCCGGCTTCAACTGTTTGGGGGTTGGCAGTTCCCTCCTACTCTTGTTTACTCAATATTACTCCCAGTTGGGAATCCATATTGGATTCTTTTTATTGGGGGTTTTGGCTGCGCTCAGGCGGCGGCTGAGAGGGAAGGGGATGGGTAAGGCACCTTTTTGTCTATGTATCAATTTTAACATTGAATTTGGGCCCTAGTTTTCAAAAGAACAGCATTGAAAAAAGGATACCCCAATGAGTTGAGGTATCCTAATTTCTGGATTATTTCTATTCCTTATTTTGCTTTTCTACGGCTTGGCGGCATTCGTCTATTGCTCCTATTTTTCTGTATTCGTTCCATTCGTCCACGATCTTCGCCAGAGAATCTCTTTCCACCATATCAACCATGGAAGCCAATTTTTTGACTTCACCCACCGTACCGATTTTTTGATACTGCTGAACCTGTATCAGAGCAACTATCGCAGTATCAAGAGCGATACGGTAAGGCTCATTATCAAGGCTTTTCGATTCTTCCTGCCTTCTGGCTTCAGCCAGTATTTTAATCGCTTCTTCTGGTTTCATTGATTTCCTCCGTTAATTAGTATGATATCTGCTTGCAAAACATCTTTTCTCAAAAAAGTAACCCGTACTGGTCTACAGAGAAAATATGATAGAAAATCTGTTTTCTGCAGAAAAAACTTAAAAATTTTTCAGGATATTGTTTCCAAAGGTTCTTCTGCGACTTCCCGTTCCCTTTTCCACTCTTCCTCGACCTTTTCAAAATAGAACCGAATCGGTTCATTATGTTCTTCGATCATCCCATACCTTATAGCAATGTTATACGTGCTGATATCTCTCGCAAGCCGTTTTGGAATACCTGATAGCATATGTCTGAATTTTTCCAAATCCATTGTAGCTTTATACTGGTTACACGACCTGCATGACGGCATCAAGTTATCAATGGAATTAATCTCATCATCTTCGTAATCGTACATATATAGACTTCATAAATGGTCAACGTTAAATCCCTTGAACGGTATCTCACACCCACAATACGCGCAATGGCCGCCATATTTGTTGTACACTGTCTCTCTTTCCGCTCTCGTCAATTTTCTTCTCATATCTTTTCTCCCTGTTGTCAAAGACTGGCAGCAATAAGCCGCGCAAATTCTGTAATTTCCTGAATCATCTTCAGAATCTCCTGCAGATAAAAGATGACGGAAAATGCTTCGTCTGCAGTGAGATGAGGGGTGTCTGCAAATTTCACATTGCCAGGGCTTTCTCCTCCCTGAAGCCATTCATAAAACATCTCGATCTCCGTCATAGCAACCTGCTTTTCCTGCGCTTCCCGGCATTCTTCTATAGTCCCGATTTTACTGTAGCTGAGCCATTCGTCTATAATCTTCGCCAACTCATCTCTTTCTGCTTTATGGACTATTGACGCCAGTTCTTGGCATTCTTTCACGGTTCCTATTCGCCTGTACTGCTGCAGCTCTCTGAGACCAGAAATTGCTGATTCGCAGATGGTTGCCGTCTGTTTTGCCTCTTTGATTTCACCTCTGTCATTCATTAAAACTACTCACCATACTCTTCTCCTTTTCACACAGGATTGTCAAAAACGTTTCCGATCACTTCGATCTCATCCTCATTAACCCAATAAGATAAAAGCAAAAATTCATCCTCGTCATTATCCGGCAGAAGACAGAAAGCTGCTGAATCAGAATGCCATATGACTTTCCCCGTTATTCCGCTTTTCGTCTTTACCCTGTCGTTTTCCCATATGGGGTTATCTTTCTGGTCTTTTTGACCGACATACTGGCAGAGAATGTCTTTTTAGTCCTGGCTCAGTTTTCAGGCATAATGAATACTCCACGTTTCTTCAGCTGTTTGCACCCTTCAGCCTTCGTAACCGGATTCGTACCCATTGCGGCCTCATATTCGAGAATCTGCTCCCATGAAAGCCACTCAGGCTTCGCCTCCTCCGGAAACTTGTTCCACAGTTCTTTCATGGATGCTATGTGTTCTGGAATACTCTTTCCATGTAATGCGTAGATACTTCTTCTCCCATATCCCAGAAAATACTCGCAGTCCATTTTCATCCGAGACAGAAGCATATATTCAAATTGATATGGGTTTTCTCTATACGGACCTGGGTCGCTAAAAGAATACTCCTGCTGGATTGGATATTCCGGCTCTCCATCCGGTTCGTTTCCGGATGCGGAGTACAGGCTCGGTATACCTTTTCCGAGATTGATATCTTTCCAAATTATACCTTTCTGGTCTAAATATGTGGGGTAAGAAAAATCATCCTGTCCGATATATTCAAGAATCAGTTTTGTCTCTTCCATCATTTCATTTCCTTTCTCATATACTTTTCAATTTCCCGCATAATGGGGTCGTAAATCGTCACCACAGTGTATTGGTTCCGATAATGTGTCCTTGACGGGATACTGTTAATCACCATTGTCGGGATTGAGAATTCGTCCTTTGGCATCATCCGGTCAACCCAGCTCTGCAGCCTGTGAATCTCGGCTGAGAGCGTGCTAATCCTGGTGTAGGGCGTGGCTTTACGGATCCTAATCGTATAGCCAGGATCGCCATAACCTCTGACAAATTCTGATCTTTCCATGATTTCCTGAACATATTTTGGAATTTTCACTTTTGCCTCCTTCCAAATTAATTACTATCAATCGTTACATGGGAAATATGATGAAATAGGTGAAGAATAAAATATGGACAAACATATATGCAAAACGGGATACACTCCGTATCCCGTTTTGACCATGACTGCCTTAAAATATTTTTCTAAATCAGACAATATCTACGCGAATTTCATCTGCCCATTCACTGCGTCTTCCACGATCCGCATATTGCCTACACGATCTCCTACCTTGAGGTAAGGGCAGTTCGCCTCAACCAGCTTTTGTGCCATGATGGGTACAACGCTATTCCCGATCCTGGCGACTTGTTTTGAAATTGGATAGGGCTTCCAATTATAATCCCGATCGATGATATAGTCCTCCGGGAACCCCTGCCCCAGCTTTAACTCCTCTGGGGACAGCATCCGCAAATAGATATCCAGCAACGCATAGCTGTTCCCCAAAACAGTGATCAATGCAAATCGGTCTTTCGTTACAATCGTATGCAGGGGTACGTTCAGTGTTTGTCCAATCCCGCTCCCGTAATATTCTATGAGGAAATCACTTACCCATGTGCATTTCTGCGCCGTTTCCGCATCAATACCAGCCTTCTGAAGCTCATCCCAATCCACCGCAAGGACTGATACCTGCCCGAAATGGCCTGGGCTTGTGGTAATGGTATGGATTGGCTCCAGCAATGATTGTCCAACGCCGGATTTGTACAATTTTGTCAGGAAAGCCGACACAAGCGCATACCGATTACTGGTATCTATGGTCTGGATTGGACTGGAGACCTGCTGGCCCCTTACACCGCTTTTGGTCGTTTCAGAGTGGTATTGAATCATGATCGGTGTGATCATACGGTTGTGGTCAACGGTTGTTATCGTATGAAGAGGTCTGCCCACGCTGCTTCCGGCACCGGTGTAATTCCCTCCGTAGGCTTTGTCAATGAAAGGCGCCATTACCGGAAAAATAATTCCGTATCCGTGTTTCGATGTGATCGTAGTAAGAGGATCGCGGATGCTTTGTCCACGGAACTGATCCCCTCCATGGTTTACCTGAACGATGAACGGCTCCGGATTATTGAACACGAATTTATCCAACCCATCCGCAATCCTCTTCATTGTTTTCTCAGCCAAAGGCTTTTTCCTTCCGAAGATTGATTTCCCCAAATTGGTTAAATCCAGGTATTTCCAGATCGGTTCCCATGGAAGAAGACCATTTTCCCCATCCTTGCTATGGGTGGGTTTAGGCCAGATGATATCTCGACCATCCCTCCGGAACACAGCATACCACCGTTTCCGTGTTGTTGGTGCTCCGTAATCAGCAGCAACCAGCTCCCGGCAATCAAATTCATAGCCCAGAGATTTCATAGCACTTATGAATTTCTGATAGTCCTCTCCTTTCCTTTCCGGGATCGGATATCCGTTCTCGTCCAGAGGCCCCCATTGTTGTATTTCCTCGACATTTTCCATCAGGATCACTTCCGGGAATATCTCCTTCGCATGCCGATATACTGCCCATGGAAGAATACGAAGGCCGCGTTCACGCGGTTTACTACCTTTAGCCTTGGAATGTGAAGTGCAATCAGGGCTCGCCCAGAGCAATGCAACAGGCCTGTAATTCACATATTTTTTCAGATTAACCTTGAATATATCTTCCGTTAGATGAAGTGTATCCGGATGATTCGCTTTATGCATGAGAATGGCGTCTGGATCATGATTTACGGCTATATCGACTTGTCTGCCCAATGCCATCTCAATTCCTACACTGGCACCACCGCCCCCTGCAAAACAGTCAATAATTAAAGGCCTTTGATTTGTTATTCCACCCATATATTTCCTCCTTTAAAATTTGTCATTTTTCAAAGGAAAATATGAATGAATCTAATACGGATAAAAAAAGCCCGTGGAAATCAAATTATGATTTTCACGGGCTATTTTTTAATGCTATCTTTGCCTCAGGACAAACTAGCATATACAAAATCTCCTGAGGCTATCATTTGTTTTACAAGAGCTTGGAATTCCTTCCCTGGATTATCCAGCCATGGATATAACTGTCCAACATAAGGCTCACGGAAAGAATAAAAGATGGTAGATCGATCCGGCGAAACGCAGCCACCTTCCATGGGGTACAATACCCATCCTTCTTCCTCCAGTTTATGCTGATAGTCCATTACTATCTTTGTCTTTAGCCTAGCTCTCGTTTCCATATCCATATCTTCCAGATACAGTTCCAAATATTTTTTCAAATAGATTTCTTTTTCCATATACTTTCCCATTTATGGCAATTTCTATTTCCGAAAAGACTCAGTAGCAATGCGGCAGATCTCCTCCGCTTTTTTCTTATTATTCTCAATCGTTTCTTTGAGTGGAAAAGGGATCCCAGTATCTAATACATTTATTTCGTCCGAAGTTTCCAAAGGAACCACTGTACCACCTAATTCTTCAACCAAAAACTTTTTCATTTCATTTTTATCATTAGTTTCAGTATTGATAAACATTTTTTCGTGATTAGAATTTTCAGCCATTTAATTATCTCCTCTTGTTGTCATTTTGGGTTTAAAGCATCCCCCACTCATATTCTCAACATACCAAAATCGTCATATACTGTCAATGTTATTTCCCATGATTCTTATCTTATTGATGGGGACTACAATCTCTTCTTCATCTCTGCCATTAAAATATGCCAGTACAGCATCTTTCTGAACCAATCCTTTTTTAATGTATCCTTGTTTTCCCTTTTTGTCGAATCTATGTGCGAACCAGGTAGCAATCTTTTCACTTGGAGTCCAAGACAGACCATTTGGATTCCTTCCAACAGCCACGCCGCGGTAGATCTCGAATTCGTCTGGTAGAGAATTTAGAAATGCAATCTCCTCTTCCTTCATCAGGGACTTTCTGACTGTATCCTTGAACATTCTTTCCAATTCTGGGATGGAAACGTTCGCGTCCTGATTTGGATCCTCCGAAGTTATCCAGGCATCTCTCATAAGTTCACATTTGTCCTTCATATTAAGATATCGCCAGATATATTTAAGGAAGGTCAATTTATAAGATTTTCTGACAATTTGATATACTTCTGCTGCTGACTTACATAAGTCTATTCTTTTGTAATATTGGGAGAGGACCTCTTCCCGAGCTATCTCATCATCGCAAATATTGACTGGTTTATACTTTCCGTTCTGTATGATTCCAATATAACCTGACTCAAATATAGGATGCTGAACTATCATAGGTGAGAAGGGAGTGTCCTTAATGTCCATATTCAGGAAGATTGTAGCCGTTTGCATAATCGCATCCAAATCACTTTCGATCATGTATTTATCCTCACATATTGTTTCCCATCACATTTTCAAAACATTTTATCATATTTTCAGTCTTCTTCCAATTTCCAATAATCACTGGCCTTTTCGAAGCATCTCCGAAAGGTCATGGCTGAGACTTCTACCCTAATAGGTGTAATGGATCGAAGAAATAGAGATTTATCGCTATCTCTTGTTGGAATTAAAACTACTTTCCCACACTGAGGAAAATCATCGCATTCAACAGCATATATTTCCCCACGCCGAATTCTCCATTTTTCCCATATACCCTACGTATATAGAGGAATATATTCTTTCTCAGTTTAGTCATAAGCTTTGCATTTTGTTGTGTCAGAATGGCATATATACAGTGTTATAATTTGTGTGAAATAATAGTATTCCTCCCATTTTAAATGAAGCCGCCCATTTGTTCACCAACACCTGCAAGAGGGAAAAATGTTCCCCTCTCGCAGCATGTCCTATATAAAATCATGTATGGTACTCGATCTTCACCAGTAACAGGAGTTCCCTGCTGTCACATAGCTGATTGGATTTTTTCCAGCCCGTATATTCTATACATGTACGATTCTGCTTCTTCAGAATTTCGACCAACTGGCTTCCAGTATGGCAACAGGCTTAAATCCCTTTCTTCAATCTTTCTGGCCGGACTAATTAAAAATATTTTGTATTACCCGTTTATGGTTTCGATTACCATATGATACGGGAAAAAATCCGACCGGAATAATTTCCTTATTTTCATTCCTGTTTCCTCCGTTTCAATATTTGACATCTCATATCAAACAAATCATGTATGATACTCGATTTTTACCAGCCACTGAATTTCCTTGCTGTTCCTGGCAGCCTTTTTCTCTGCCTCTTTCAATTCGGCGCAGACCTTCTCATATCGTTCCTTTGCATTCGCAATGGCCTTGAGCACAGTTGGTGACCTAAAATCAGCACCGCAGAGCGGGCAGTAATTCGCCCTTTGTCCGAACTTTTGGATAAGGTCTGAGCGGTGCAGGGAGGAACCGCATTTCTTACAGCGCACAGATGCCGACTTCTGACCGGAGAGGCGGATTTTGGCTTCCTCGTCCCTGTACCGGGAAAAAGCCTTCTTTTGTTTGTCCAGCAAAGCCACATACTGCTTTGTTTTCAGATAATCTCTGGGAGTTTCCCGGAACTTAACTGCGAGGCAGTCATAGTTATGTCTATCGTTTTTCTCTATGTATTTTTCAGCCTCTTCCTGTGAATTGCAGATAACATTCAGCCAACGGATTGGCTGAGGGAGTCTGCAGCAGCCTTCCTGCCAGTCTTCGGCAGCTACAAATGCACTGAGGTCCGATTCTACCTTTTTCTTATCAACCTTTTCGCCGTATGTATAATATCTGATATTATGTGACATGATTATCTCCTTTTTATTCTATTCTATTTTTTCAAAAATTCGGGCACTTCTTCAAATCCAACGGTGTCGCAGAAATAAGCCTTTTCCAGCCCCTCCCTCCTGATGACTACAACGTCCGAGACCGAAAGGCTCCGTCCATGGTAACCTTCAGGATGGGCTATATTGAATTTGCAGTATATTTCTTCCAATAGCGCCTGATCTGTCTGCCAGTCTTCATCAGCCAGTCTGTCCATATACACAAATCCATAGCGTTTCCGCTCTACCTGAAAACCCTTGCTCAACAGCCCAGCCAATGGCATAAAGAGCATGTCTCTCTGGTTTTCTTTGACTTGGTAAATGGAATAAGTGATATTGTAGCCTTCATACTGTTTCCGGAAATATCCTTCCATCACCTCATCACGTTCCAGCCGTCCTGCATCCAATGATTTTTTGAGATTACAGCAGTCCACATAGCTTCCCACATACAGGACGTTGCCAATGCATGCCTTGCCATTGGGAATCGTGATGTACTCCTGGAGCAGAAATCTGTTTTCATAACCTTCCGAACAAGGATTAACTTCGACCTTCCAAAAACGTCTTTCGCTCATCAGTTATCTTCCTCCGTTTCTGGGAAGCCCTGCTCTCCATATTCCTGACCTGCGGCCTCTCTGCCTTTATTCGACAGATATTGTAGAACCTCGGCTGTACGGGGATCGTTCAGATCAGCGGTTCCTGTACTGCGGTATTCAGCGCCTGAGCATATATCCCTAGCCATAAGCCCTTCTGCCTGGTCTTCCAGGGCAGGCAGCATTGGAGGATACAGGTAAGCTTCCCAGGTTTTTCCATAATCCTTCAAATACAGGTAATACATGGACGCCCGCTTCGACTTGGATAGTGCAGAGCCGTATGGATTGCTATCGAAATAGATCCTCCATTGAGGATCCCAGTCGGCATCCCCAATCGGGACGTTCCAAATGGGCATGCCTGATAACAGGACTACATCATCTTTTTTCAGAGGCTTATCCATATCGGTGGAACTGTCAGTCTCTTCGTCGACAGCACTTCCCGTATAGACCAGGGTGTCACGCCCGGAATAAATTTTTTCTATTTCGAATTTCCTGAAATCAAACTCAGAAAAAATCCAGTCATCCGCATCTTTCCAGTCGGAGAATTTATCTTCAACCTGTTTTCGCAGCAGTTCCAACGTTTGGAAAAGCAGTTCCTCTTGCCTCCGATTCTTTTCCTCCAGGCAGGCAATTCGTTTCCTCATGGCATTAACCATACAGTTGTATTTGTCCATTTCTATTTCCTTTTCTCGTTTCATTATCTTTCCTTTTTCCGATAATCCTTGCCATATTTGGTCTTCATGACCGTATCCAGCATGATTACCGATAAAACTTCTATCTCTTCGAGAGACAATTTCCTTACCATGAGCCGTGCAAATGCCTTTAAAACATTTTTTCTACAGTGTTTCAATCCTGTACCCCCTCTCAGAAGATACTCCAGTTCACCATCATCTGCGAAATCTTAGATGACAGTGAATCATAATCACTGCCCGTAAGAATGACTACATGATCGTCGCCGCATTCCTTTTTCCTGGTATCAGGCAGATGAACCCCTTTTGCTTCCAGGAAATCCTCAAACACATCCATGATCTGCCCCAGGAATTCGGGACGGTCATTTTCATTAATAATTTTTCTTTCGCTCATTGCCGCTTTCCTCCTTTAAATATTTTCAGCTTTTACATGGAAAATATGAGGGGTATGGCTGATTGATAAAATGGCTGACAGCACTGTCCTGTCAGTGACTCAGGAGAATGCAGCAGGGACGGTTTTTTTTCTTTCCGTACATATCAGGATGGTGTATACTGGAATGCGGAGGTGCAAATTATGAATTTGATCGTATGCTTAGATGACAACAACGGTATGGCCTTCAATGAACGCAGGCAGAGCAGGGACAGGACACTGACCCGGAAGATGATTGAAATGCTGAACGGACATCGTGTCTGGATGAGCCCTGCAAGCGCAAAAATGTTCCTGGATGTTCCGGATGGCATCGTGATATCCAGCGATCATTACCTTCAGGAAGCCGGTATAAACGACTTCTGCTTTGTAGAAACAGACGATCTGACTGCTTTCACTGCAGAAATCCAATCCATTACAGTTTTTAGATGGAACAGGGTGTATCCCGCAGATTTGATTTTCCCAATAGACCTTTCTGCGTGGAGAAAATTTTATACGGAAGATTTTGAAGGCTCATCGCATGAAAAAATAACAAGGGAGATGTATGTAAGGGAATGATTAAGAAGAAGTTTTCGATTGCGGTTTTAACCGCACTGCTGCTTATATCCCAGACGGCTGGATGTTCGCTGCCAGCTGATGCTTCAACTCTACAGGAACAGGTTTCCTCCATCGCTGAGGCGTCTCTCACAGCCGAATCCTTAGATTCAGCAGGCGGTTCATCTGCGGGTCTTGCTGAGATACCCGCCTATAATGGCTCAGCCTATATTGCCATAAATGGTAACATTCCATATTTTACGGATGAAGAGATGTCGGCTGATGGGTTTGAGTCCTATTCTGAACTGGACGCTCTGGGCCGCTGCGGCGCCGCCTATGCATCCGTGGGCCCGGAAACCATGCCTACCGAAGATAGAGGGGAAATCGGAAGCGTTAAGCCTTCCGGCTGGCAGTCCGTAAAGTATGATATTGTTGATGGGAAATACCTGTATAACCGCTGCCATCTCATTGGATACCAGCTCACGGCAGAAAACGCGAATGAGAAAAATCTGATCACAGGGACCCGCTACCTCAATATCGAAGGGATGCTCCCCTTTGAAAATATGGTAGCAGACTATGTTAAGGAAACCGGGAACCATGTAATGTATCGAGTTACCCCGATTTTTGAAGGTGATAATCTGGTCGCATCCGGTGTCCTCATGGAAGGGAAATCGGTTGAAGATGACGGGGAAGGGATCCTGTACTGTGTATATTGTTACAATGTGCAGCCCGGCATCAGTATTGACTACGCAACTGGTGCAAGCTATCTGGACAGCACATCAGCCAGCCAGGCAGACACACAGGAATATGGAACAGAAGCAACGTACATCCTTAACAGGAACTCAAAGAAATTCCATGCCCCTTCCTGTTCTTCTGCAGAAGATATATCCGAAACCAATCGAGAGGAATACACCGGCTCCAGACAGGACCTTATTAATCAGGGTTATGAGCCATGCGGAAGGTGCAACCCTTAATTTCCCGATTTCTCAAAAAAAGATGGCCTTGAAAGCCATCTTTTTTTCATCCAGATTTTTTAATGTTCTCAGCCAATTCCATAAAAAAGGAATTGATTTATCGCATTATTAACGGATGCTGTATCACCGAAAACGTATCTTACTACACGACCGGCGATAAGAACACAGACGTTGTGGAAATGGATGAGACCACTGACAAAGGCAATGCCAAAGAATAATCCCGTTACAAAGCGACGGATATTATTGCTGGTATAGTGTGTCAGTAACTGCCTGAAACCGTCAATCACCAAAGGGAGCATGAATACGATACATATCTGGATAGACATCGGCCCCATTAGAATAGCTGTGGGAATCCCAACCAGGATCCCCACCAACTCTCCTGTACACCTTGCACATATCGGAAATTGGCGTCCCTTCCAGTAAAATGAACGGTCCGGCCTTGCATGGCAGCCGAAAAAAAATTTCAGAAATTTTCCCATTTGGAATTAAGCCCCTGTTGCTGCAATCGCAATACCCAAAATAAGCATTGCGATATAATATACAATCCAGAAGCCTACGCATACCAATGCGCCAATCCCAGCCGCTTTTGCAGTCTTGGGCTTCTGATCCTTCCATACCAGGAAAAGGACAAGACCTACAATGGGAATACAGCATCCAAGGAGTCCCCAAAGGAATCCTCCTTTATCAGTTACCTGCGGCTGATTTGAATAATTTGTTCCCTGTTCCATACTTTACCTCCAAATTTTTCTCTTTGATCTTATTGACTTAGGTTATGTCAGCATATCGCTCCTCCTTCCGACCATAATTAAGTCTACAAAAAATATGACAGATGCTGACAGAAACAATCCCTCAAAAAGGGATGAAAATAGAAAACCCTGGAAAGCCCTCTATGGGACCCTTCCAGGCTAATCTTGATCCTTTTTGAATTTTACACATTACTCCTCAA
>ENA-OQLI01001620-OQLI01001620.1-human-gut-metagenome-genome-assembly--contig:-NODE-1620-length-14959-cov-17.591491_pt1 | contig 14959 bp, 10 predicted proteins | sample MGYA00242805_ERZ504812 | MGnify/ENA primary metagenome ERZ504812 (study PRJEB26092, sample SAMD00036430) | human gut metagenome | host: Homo sapiens | study: EMG produced TPA metagenomics assembly of...
TTGCATGTGTTAAGCACGCCGCCAGCGTTCATCCTGAGCCAGGATCAAACTCTCTGATAAAATGTTTGATTCACTCAAGATAACAACTAGCTATCTCTCGTTTTACTGTTTATAAAAAGTTCATTCTGTTGAATGATGATTCTTAAAGAATTTTCGAGAATCGTATGTGTTTCACTGTTTAGTTATCAAGGTTCTTTGTTTGTCTGTCTCTCAGACAGCTCGTTTACTTTATCACATTCACCAGCGCCTGTCAAGTACTTTTTTAAGTTTTTTTCGAGGCATTTTTTGATGTCTGTGTGTCGCTCTCAAGCGACTTGTTTACTCTATCACATGTTCGTTTCTTTGTCAACAACTATTTTTTGTTTTTTCAAAACTTTTCAAATTGTTTAATCAGAAGAAACAATTCCTTGCGACAGCTTAGTTAGAATACCACTGTCATAGAGATATGTCAACACTTTTTGAAACTTTTTTTATTTTTCAATTTCGTACACTCTGCGTCCTGCAGCCTCCCAATACAGCAGCTGTCACATTCAGTCCCAAAATTGCAATAAATACTTCTGCTCTGATCCGCGCTTTTTTTTCATATGTACCTCCTTTAACACAATCTTTAAATTCCTATCATTTCCCGATACTCTCTCGGCGTAACTCCATAGCGTTTTTTAAATTGACGATTAAAATTTGACAGATTCATAAATCCTGCATCCTGTGCGATCGTCAATATTTTATCATCAGTCTGGCACAATGCCTCTGCAGCCTCCGCAAGTCTCCGGTCATTTACATAAGAAGTAAAGCTGTCTCCCGTCATCTTCTTGAACCAACGCATGAAGTGGCTGCTGCTCCAGCCACAGAATTTCGCCATGTCTGCTACCGAAAGATTCTCACTGCTTTTAACACTGATTTCCTGCAGTACTTCTTTCAACTGCTCCCTATCCGGAGAAGACACGATTTCTCTGGACGGATACATTCTTATGAGAAGAAATATAATCTGCAAAACTGCAGCTTTCACTCCTAGCTCATAAGCATTTTCTTTTGTTTCACACAATTCTTCCATCTGAATAAGACATCTTTTTAATGAATCATAATGCACTTCCTCTGGCTTTATCTGTACCGGAGGAAACAACTTACCTGCTGCAAGCGGGACGAGAAATTCTCCTGCACAGAGATCTGCTGCTCCTTCTCCCAGAAAATCCATTTCAAAGATAATATTTTCGTATTCCATAGAATATCCTTTTATCCTATGAATTGCATGAAGGGTTCCAGGTGTTACTACAAAAATATCCCCCGGTTCTCCCTCAAAGCTTTTTGTTTCGATCTGGATCAGCCCTTTTCCCTTTTTTATATAAATCAATTCCATCTCCTTATGCCAGTGCAAAGGAACCGCCGGAAAATCCAATGGAATCGTACATGGATAAATATTAAACGGAAACAACCGGCTGCCATGCTGTTTTGTTTCCTGATATTTTGTACCACTTTCTTTTTCTTTCATCTATTTCCGCCTCTATGATAGGATAGTATCATTTCTTGCTCGCTTTTGACAAGAAACAACGGACTACCTGTGATATAACTAAAGCAACTTAAGTTAACGAAACTACAACCATTTTATATATGAAAGGAGCAACTCCCATGAGTGAATCTATGAAAACAACACTAAATGAACTTTGCCAAAAGGATATTGCAACTGCTTCCGACGCAGAACTTTATACAGCCCTTCTGAAACTTGTGCAGGAACAGAGTCAGAAACAGATAAAACCAGTAACTGGCAGAAAACTGTATTATATTTCTGCCGAATTCCTAATTGGAAAATTACTTTCCAACAACCTGATCAACCTTGGTCTGTATGATGAAGTTCGTGAAACACTTGCCAGTGTCGGAAAATCTCTTGCAGATATCGAAGAGCAGGAACCGGAACCAAGTCTTGGAAATGGTGGTCTTGGACGACTTGCTGCATGTTTTCTTGACAGCCTTGCAACTCTGAATCTTCCAGGCGATGGTGTCGGTCTTCGTTATCACTGCGGACTTTTTCATCAGAATTTCAAAAACAACATCCAGAACGAAACTCCTGATTTCTGGCTGACTGACCAGTGTTCTGCCAAAGCTACCGATACAGTATTTCCGGTTTCACTTGCGGGAAACACCTATTCTGCAAGACTCTACAAACTTCCTGTTACCGGCTATGAAGGCAGAACCAATATGCTCAATCTGTTTGATCTGGATTCTGTAGATGAATCTGTGATTGCTGATGGAATTTCTTTTGACAAAAAAGACATTGCCAGAAACCTTACATTATTTCTTTATCCAGACGACTCCGATGAAGACGGCCGACTGCTTCGTATCTATCAACAGTATTTCATGGTTTCAGCCGGTGCTCAGCTTATTCTCAATGAATGTGCTGCACGTGGATGTAACTATCATGACCTTGCTGACTATGCAGCTATCCAGATCAATGATACACATCCAAGTATGGTAATCCCGGAACTGATCCGCCTCCTTGGGGAACACGGAATCAGCTTTGATGAGGCAGTTCAGATCGTAACAGATACCTGTGCATATACCAATCATACAATTCTTGCAGAAGCTCTGGAAAAATGGCCACGTCATTATCTCGATACCGTTGTTCCTCAGCTTATGCCAATTATTGAAAAGCTGGATAGCATTGCCAAAACACGTACAACTGATCCTTCACTTGCTGTCATCAATCAGAATCAAGTCGTTCATATGGCACATATGGATATTCATTTTTCTCACTCCACAAACGGTGTTGCCACACTGCATACGCAGATTCTGAAAGAAAGCGAACTGGCAGGATTCTATCATCTGTATCCGAACAAATTTAATAATAAAACAAACGGTATCACCTTCCGCCGTTGGCTTCTGAAATGTAATCCGGCCCTGACTTCTGAAATTGAATCTCTGATCGGATCCGGTTTCAAAAAAGATGCTTCTGAACTGAAAAAGCTTCTGAATTATACAGACGATGCAGAAGTACTGAAAAAACTCAGTTGTATTAAAAAATCCAACAAAGAAGCACTTGTTTCCTGGTTAGAAGACAAACAGGGAATCAAATTGAACACCAATGCAATGTTTTCCATTCAGTCCAAACGACTTCATGAATACAAACGTCAGCAGCTGAACCTGCTTTTCCTGATTCATGAATACCTGGAGATCAAAGCAGGACATACTCCAGTAACTCCATTAGTAAGTATCTTCGGTGCAAAAGCAGCTCCTGCCTATATCATCGCCAAAGATATCATTCACGCTCTTCTTACCCTGTCACAGGTTATCAGTGCGGACTCTGAAGTTTCCAGATATCTGCAGCTTGCATTTGTAGAAAACTACAATGTTTCTGCAGCAGAAAAAATGATTCCGGCATGTGATCTTTCTGAACAGATCAGCCTTGCATCCAAAGAAGCATCCGGAACCGGAAACATGAAATTCATGCTGAACGGTGCACTGACTCTTGGAACCATGGACGGTGCAAATGTAGAAATTGCCGAAGCTGTCGGAAATGACAATATTTACATCTTTGGTCAGAGCAGCAAGCAGGTCATTCACCGCTATGCAGCCGGTGACTACTGTGCAAAAGACTGGTATGAAGCTGACCCGAACCTTCGTCGTGCCATTGATTTCCTTACCAGTGAGGAAATGCTGAAATATGGAGATGAAGAACATCTGAAACGACTGCAGAACGAACTGATAAATAAAGACTGGTTCCAGACTCTTCCGGATTTCAATGCATACGTTGTCCGCAAAGAACAGGCAATGAGTGATTATGCTGTAAATCCGGAAGCATGGAGCCGCAGAACTCTGATCAATATTGCAGAAGCCGGATTCTTCTCCTCAGACAGAACCATCAAAGAGTACGATGACGATATCTGGCATCTCGGAAAATAATCATTCTCCTGGATTAGAGCGGCGAATCTGCTCAGTCAGCTCTTCGCCGCCCTGTTCATACCATTCCTGCACAAAAGTGTCAAAGTAAGTAATTGGTTTTACACCCATGATAATCTGAATGAAAGTGTCTTTTTCAAGCTGCTGAAGAGACTTCGGTATTTCACCGTCTGCATCATCCAGGTATCTTTTGGCTGTTGACCGGTAGTTTCCTTCTATCAACCTTCCAACTGCTGCAAGTCTGGATTCATATGCTGCCCAGTCTTCCGCCGTTTCTGATTTTCCCTGAATAAATTTTTCTGCTGCATCGTAATAAGATTTCTCAATTGCACTTAAACTTTCTTCTTTTCGCATGCCGCTCATTACACTCTGGATATCTTTTGTGATCTGAAACGTCGCCTCGTTATAATCAACATTGATAACCAGCGGTCTGGCTGTCGGTTCTACGTTAAGAGCAAAATAATCATTTACCTCATCCGCATCCTTGGCTTCATATCTGCTATAATCAAACAATACACTGATTATCTTCATTACAATTTCCGGATGCTCATATCCTTTGCGTACAACAACATATTTATTATCCTGAAAAGTATCATATACATTCTGCCAGTCTGTCGACTGTAGATAAAATGGCTGCCAGTTTGCCTCTTTGTCTGTCTCATAAACATCCATCAGTGGATTGTTCGGTGTCCACCACAGGCCAAAAAAAGCTCCACATTTTCCATTTATCACCAGATCTCTGAGGTTATTCTGCGCACGCAATGCAAAGTTCTTATCCAACACGCCACGTTCATAGAGTTCATGAAGATAACTCAGTGCATTTTTTGTTTCTTCTGTTACGGAACCATACACGATCTTACCATTTTGATTTACCCACCTTTGTGGACTGGCTCCAAATTTATCAAAAACAGAATCTACTGAATAATTAGAGCTGGTAGTTCCCACCAGATCTGTATCACAGGCGAGTCCGATCGGGTCTTCTCCATCCTCCGTGCCCATTTTATTCTGGACAAATTTTTCTACTATGTCAAATGCATCTTCCAGTGTTTTCGGATCTTCAAGGCCAAGCTTATCCATCCAGTCCTTACGCAGCCACATCAGACGTGGACCATGATCTGTAACGGTCTCCGGAATTGCCATCAGTTTTCCATTAAATCGCACAGAATCCAGAAGACCGCTTCCATAACTCTCAAACATCTCTTTGATTCTCTCTGAAGTGCAATTCTCATATACTTCGCTCAGATCTTCCACAAGATCATTATCAACCAGTTCTTTGAGTGTTTCTCTGTCCGAAACCACCAGTACATCCGGCAGCGTCTGGTCTTTTACAAGAATGTTCACAAATTCATCATATCGATCTTCCCGTTCCATGTAGACACTTTTATTCTGAATATTCAGCATTTTTCTGAGATAACGAGTGTAAGCATTGTCGTCATAGGTATTTCCATCCGGAAGATTTGAATTATTCGCACCACTCATTTGTCCTAAAGTATACGTTACAAGTTCAGGATAAGCACCATAAGGAGTCTGTGCAGCTGTTTCCCAGGTACCGGTACGGACTGTCTCTGTAGATTCCGTATTTTCTTTTGCTGCCGATGATCTTTTCTGATTCAGCTCCTGTAAATCATTGCTGCATCCGCAGACAGCTATAGCTATGATCCCTATCAGAACAACAGGCAGTTTTTTCCATTTACTCTTCATTCTCTCTGCCCTCCTTCGGAAATTTCATAATAACAGTCGTGCCTTCATCCGGTGAACTGAAAATATGAATTCCGTAATTCTCTCCATAAAGAAGCCGGATGCGGTCATTTACATTCTTAAGGCCATATCCTTTTGCCTGATAAGTTACCAGTGTTTCTGCTTTTTCCTGTTCCATACCAAGTCCATTATCACGGACAGTGATCTCTACATCATCCCCCTTGCCTTTAAATGACAGGAAAATTTTTTTATCACCATCCTCTTTTTCATCAAGACCGTGTTCGATCGCATTTTCGACAACCGGCTGAAGAAGAAGCTTCGGCATTTTTTCATTTTTTATTGTCGGATCAATATCCCAGTCTACCGAGAAATTATGATCATGCATCGTAAGCTGGATTTCCAGATATGCTTCCATATTCTGAATACAGTTTTCTACCGTAACCACATCTTCACCTTTGCTTAATGCGGTTCTGTAAAAAGTAGAAAGTGCCAGGGTAACCTTACTGATCTCCATCTGGTTACTTCGAATCGCCATCCAGTTCATCATCGACAGTGTGTTATATAAGAAATGTGGATTGATCTGGGCCTGAAGGGCTTTCAGTTCATATTCTTTCAACGCGATCTTATTGACATATACTTCGTCGATCAGGCGGTTAATCTCATCCATCATATTACGGAAACTGTTAACAAGAATTCCTACTTCATCTCCCGAATCACTGTTGACTGTAACTTCACGGCTTCCATGATTTACCCTGTCCATATTTTTCGTCAGTTCTTCAATTTTTCTTGTAAAAATTCTTGAAAATGCCATAGCCAGAAACAGAATGATCAGACCACAGGCCGCAATCAGTGGAATCTCTTCCAACAGCAGTCTTCGTACAGAACCTGATATCGCATCCTGACTCTTATAAAGATAAAATACCCAGTCATTTTCTTCACTCTTGGTCTTTGTATATGCACAGGACTGGCTGATTTTCTGAATCATGGAATCCATTTTTTCAGATTTATCAAATTCCAGATTTGTCAGACCAGTTTTGTTATAAAGAACTGTACCGTTTTTGTCTGCAACAATTCCACCATTTTCCTGCGTGAGAATATTGGTCAGTGGCTGGAAGATTTTATTATAATCCAGAGAAATGCACAGAACTGCATCCAGTTTCTGATCATTATAGATCATACGTACTGCTGCAACTTCTTTACGATCCTGATCAACTTTCCACTGAATACGCACATCATCTTTCAGCCCTTCACTCCACCACTCTTCTTTCATCTTATCAAGTGGAACAAGTGTATACTCATGCTCCACCTGAATACTGTCCGCAAAAAGCTGAATTCTGTTGATTGCGTCATGATATGATTTTGGTACAGACAAAAGTGGATCCGCTATTTCTGTATATTTTTCATATGCCGTATAATTATCGATATTTTTTTCCTTAATAATTTCCTCAATATCTGGTGAATAGGTCAGATAATTGAGAAGGCTGGCATAAACCGCTGTCTGGCTGTCAATGCTTTCTCTGGTCTGTTCCATGATCGACTGCATATCTTCCAGTTCGCTGCTGCGGACCATAGTACTCAGCCTGCTGTGACTGTACCAGGCAAGTACTGTCATCGGTACCAAGCTTGTAACTACAAGAAAGATCGTCAGTTTATGACGATACTTCATATTTTTGAATATCTTACGAAGTCTGTTCATCCTCTCCGGTTCCTTTCCTGTATGATTCCGGACTGCTTCCGTAATATTCCCGGAAACTTCTGCAGAAATAAGAAACATTTGCAAAACCAACATGTTCACTGACCTGTGCCACCTTCATATTGGTGCTGCAGAGAAGTTCTTTTGCCTTCTCCATCCGGAACACACGTATATATCGGTTCAAATTCATGCCGGTCTCTTTTTTGAAGATAAAACTGAGGTATCCAGAAGACAGATAGACTTTTTCTGCCAGCATTTCAAGATTCAGATCTTCCTCATAATGCTGATAGATATAATTTTTGACTGCTGCCACTTCATTTCTAGAACTACTCATAGAACGGTCAAGAAATGCCTCGTATTCCTTGATATTATCTTCAGTCACTTCGAGGATTTCCATGATATTTCTACAGTTATACAATCGTTCTATCTCATGCTCAAGACGCCGCTCTCCAGAAAACTGATTTTCCTGAAACAGTTCCTGAATGACATTCGAGAAAACAAACTTGATATACATTGCTGAATACTTTGTATTATCATGATATTTTCTTTCAGGCATGCGAAATGCTTTCTCAGCTGATCTGTATCCTTCCGTGTGATGTCTTCTGAGATCATCTGCATGATCTGTGAATCCTGCACCTCTCCCACCGACAGTTTCAGTACATCATCTTCATTTGAGAAAACATGTTTTTCTGGATGATAAAATTTCTCTTCCATCTGCTGCTCCAGCTGCTCAAGGATTTCCGGCAGACACTCACAACCTTCAAATTTACGGCTGACTGCCAGATAAAAACTGTCTCTGTATTTTCGTTTCATAAAATTATAAAGATGATTTGCCACCAGCTGATAATCGCAATATACGTCCTGAAAAAGGAGAAGCGACTGTCTTGCATTCAAATTCAGATAAAAGCATACTCTTCTCAACTCTTTCTGAATTTCCTCTTCCAGAGTCTCTTCAGCTGTATCAAAAAAAGCGACATCGGATTCCAGCAAGATTCCACAATGCCAGCCATTCCATTTTTCCAGATCGATCATATCTTTTGCTTTTTCCAGTGTTTCTAGCTTGCCGGAGTAAAGATAATTTTGCAGAAAATACTGTTGCAGAAAATTTTTCTCTTTGATCTCACGACTTTCTTTTTTCTTTCTTTGTTCAATCACTTTCTCTGCCTTCTGAATTACTTTATGAAAATCTTCCGGATTCACCGGTTTCAGGATATACTCTGTCACACCATAGCGAATCGCTTCCTGCGCAAAAGTAAAATCACTGTATCCACTGAAAATTATGATCTGCAATGCCGGATTTTCTTCCTTGGCACGTCTTGATAATTCCAACCCGTCCATATGAGGCATTTTTATGTCAGTCAAAACAAGTTGTATGTCCTCTGACCGAATAATCTGAAGAGCCTGTTTTCCGTTCGAAGCTTCAAAAACATTTCTTTCGCCTTCTTCTCTCGAAAGCAGATATTTCAGACCTTCGCGCTCTATTTTTTCATCATCTACAATAAGAACGTTTGTCATAATTTCCCCCTGTTTTGTTTCCTATAATACTTATGATTATAGCACAAAAAGTCTCTGGAAAAAATATTCTTCCAGAGACTTCCATTCTACATAACCAGAATCAGCCTTTTACGGCACCTGCAACAACGCCTTCAATAATATACTTCTGGCAAACCAGATATACAATGATGATCGGAATGATATCGATCATAATACTTGCCATCATTGGTCCCATCTGTACATGTCCGAAGCTGCCACGGAAATACTGGACTGCCATCGGAATAGTCTTATATTTTTTAATATCAAGAACCAGTGTTGGAAGAAGGTAATCGTTCCATACCCACATCAGTTCCAGGATCGCTGTTGAAATAATTGTTGGTTTTAATATCGGAATCAAAACTTTAAAAAACACCTGTAACGGACTACATCCATCAATCAGAGCTGCTTCCTCAATCTCAAGCGGAATACCTTTTACAAATCCTGTAAACATAAATACCGCCAGTCCTGCACCAAATCCAAGATAAATAATGCAGATATTGTATGGATTATTCAATTTTAAAGTATCTGCAGTTTTTGCCAGTGTAAACATAACCATCTGGAAAGGAACTACCATACTGAACACGCAGAGATAATAAAACATCTTGGACAGTTTTCCATTTACACGAACAATATACCAGGCTGCCATTGAACAGCATAACATGATAAGAACTACAGACATTACAGAAATTACAAGACTGTACCAGAAAGATTTCAGGAAATCCATCTGAGTAACACTCGCTACAAAGTTCGCGACACCATTCCATGTTTCACTGGTTGGAAGGCTAAATACTCCAGATGTAGTGATCGCTACTTCTTTTTTCAGTGAGTTGATTAATATTAAGACGATTGGGTACATCCAAAGGATACAAACAATTGTCAGTAAGACCGTTGCAACGGAATTTCTTTTTTTATTTTCCATTACTGCTGCACCTCCTTAGATGATGTTGCACGAAGCTGGATCAATGCAATTACAACTACCAGAACAAAGAATACAACAGCTTTTGCCTGCCCAATACCCTTCCATTGAGGTCCGCTTCTTGCATAGAATGTATCATAAATATTTAACGCCAGTAACTGAGACTGTTTTCCAGGATCACCACCGGTCAGTGAGAGGTTCTGGTCGAACATCTTGAAACCATTAGTCAGAGTCAGGAATGTACAGATTGTTACAGATGGCATAATCATCGGAATTTTAATCTTAAACAGAATCTGTCTGCTTGTTGCACCATCGATCTGAGCTGCCTCGATCAGGTCAGGTGATACATTGTTCAGACCTGCAATGTAAATGATCATCATATATCCAATCTGCTGCCACATAAGCAGAATGAGCATACCGATAAAACCATTTTTTGCTGAAAGTGAAAGCAGTGGCTGTCCCCACTTGGAAAGCAGACCATTCAGCAATGTCTGCCAGATATAACCAAGTACAATACCACCGATCAGGTTCGGCATAAAGAATACCGTACGGAATGCATTTGTTCCTCTGTATCCTTTGGTCAGTGCCAGTGCGATAAAAAATGCAAGCACGTTGATCAGAATACTGGATACGAATGCAAATACAACTGTCAGCCAGAAAGAATGACTGAATGTACTATCAAGTAAAATCTTAGAATAATTTGAAAATCCAACAAATGTTACATCCTGCACTGTTGTAAATTTGCAGAATGAAAGATAGATGCCCCAGATAAAAGGCCACAGGAAACCGATTACAAATGCCGCAAAGGTTGGTAATACAAAAACCGGCCACCACTTTTTGATCGTTCTTCCTACCATGATTTTTCTCCTCTTCCCTACTGTTAACAGAAGCTTAAGTTTCTCTGTCTTTTAACTTATAGAAGGAGGCAAGAACCTCTGCCTCCTCCCATAAACAACATGTTATTTTCTATTCTGATTATTCAGAAAGAGCTTTTTCTGTAGCCCATCCATCAACGAATGCGCTAACTACTGCATCCCAGTCACCTGTGCCTGCTGCATATGCTGTAAGAGCTGTACCAAGACCATTCTTCCACTCTTCAGATGGCATTGTTGTGAAGTTCCATGATACAGGTGTAAGACCAGCTTCTGTGTACTCAGCATCCTGTTTTACAAATACGTTTGTAGGAGCAACTGCTGTTTTGAAAGGAATTGTGAATCCCATATCTTCAGACATAGATTTTGTTCCTGCTTCAGATGTTACACACCAGTTCATGAAATCCAGAGTTGCCTGAACATCTTCTTCAGATGCATTCTTATTTACACACCAGTAGTTTTCTGTACCAGTTGCAAGTCCCTCGTTCTCATCGTCAACGCCGAAGTAGATCGGGATCATAGCAAGTTCATCATCGCTGTATGTCTTAGCGAGTTCTGCATATTCCCAGGAACCATTCTGATAAAATACTGCATCTCCATTTACAAATTCATTTCTGGAGTCATCAGCTGTTTTAGCTGAAAGTTCGCTTCCATCGCATGTAGAATCTGTAATGTACAGATCAAATACATTCTTATACTGATCAAGATATGTTCCTTTGATTGCTTCTGTATCATCGATTCCATCTGCTTTGTATTCATAGTAGATTGGAAGGTTTGCAAGATGTGTTTTGAATCTCCAGTCAGAGGATCCGTCCATACCTGCTGAGGTGAAAGCACCTTTTACACCAATTTCATCTTTACGTGCCTGAATGTCGTCTGCTACTTTTTTGAGGTCATCAAAGCTCTTGATATCATCCAGAGTATATCCTGCTTTTTCAAGTAATGTTTTGTTTGTGATAAGTCCGTAAGATTCAATTACATATGCGATACCAGCTACAGCATCTCCATCTTTCAGTTCATACGCATCAGATGTAAGTTCTTTTGTAATATCTGCATCTTTCAGATCGTAGCAGTAATCTTTCCAGTTTTTAAGGCCAACCGGTCCATTTACCTGGAACAGTGTCGGTGCATCGCTCTTTGCCATTTCTGACTGAAGAGTTGTCTCATACTGTCCGGATGCTGCTGTAACTACTGTTACATCTGTTCCTGTTTCTTCTGTGTAAGCTTTTGCCAGGTTCTGCCAGGCTTCATCCTGCTCTGGTTTGAAGTTGAGGTAGTAAACCTTTCCGCCTCCGTCTGCCATAACCGGTACTGACGGGATCATTGTAGCTGCCATTAAAGCTGCCATGCTCATTGCTGTAATTTTTTTCATTTTCATAGTGATTGTCCTCTCCTTTACTTGTAAGATTTGTTCTTTCTTAAGCTGTCTTTATTATAGTTTTTGTTGATTTTTTATACCATGATAAAAAATCAAGAAATGTGTTCTTTTTTTTATATTTTCTTTTGGAAAATATAAATGTTTTCATTTATGAAATGAGGAAAGATTTTCTTTGGGAAGCATAAAAACCGCAGAAGGGACTTGTCAGTCCCCTCTGCACACCCCTGGCTGGGTGAGATGGGAAGAATTGTTCAAGACAGAAGGTGGTAAAAATGGACTTGGATATTCAAATAAGAAAGTGGTGGTACGGGTGTTTGGTTCTACGATATTGGCAGGGAGAAGGTTGTTCCGAATATACATAGATATAAAAAATCAAGTCATTTTTCAGGGAATTTTTAGATGACTCTGGTATGTATTACATATTGCCGGGTCATCGCCCATCAAAATGACTTGATTTTGTCAGTTTTCTTTTTTATTATGTTTGTGCTTGCGGGAGAACATTCCAAGAAGGCTTTCATCTTTGGTGTCGGAGAGATTATCATCTGTGATGGTTGGCTCGGATACAACATATGTGCCTCTGCCGGCCAGTGGGGTATCATTATCCTGTCCGGTTATTGTATCTGTCACCCCATCCACTGACGCATCATCTTCGTTTGCCTGTACATCATCCAGGGATTTTTCCATTTCAGAAACTTCTCTGTCAGCTTCTTCTGTGCCGAAATCTTCCTGGCCAGAAGTGGCATTATCTTCCTTTTCTTCTTCAGTAAATCCAGGAATATCCGTTTCTGTGGATTTTTCTTTCTTACGGGAACTCCATGGTGCATATTCCGGTTCCGGTGCAATCGGTTCTTCCGGCTGTACGGAAGCTTCTGTATCCAGATCATCTGTCTCACCGCTATCTTCACCAGAAATAATCTCGCCATCTGCATCCACTGCTTCCACATCCTGTTTGATTTCTTTCAGACCTTTTCTCAGAAGAATCAGATAGATCATATCAATCACACCATTACAGAGGAATATCCATCCGGCAAAGATTACCGTGTATTTCACCATTGTAAATGGGTTTACTACCAGTGAAATACCAAGTGCAATGAAAATAATGCTTCCCAGAAGAAGGAACTTCCAGGAGTCTGCACCACGTTTTTTGAGTTTCAGGCTTCCCTTCAGTGACCAGATGCTGTCCACCAGAATAAATGTGCCAAGCAAAATCGGGAGAAGCTTGACAACAATCTGCGGGTTCATAAACAGGAAGATTCCAAGTACCATCAGAACACCACCAGAAAACAGATCAAAAATCGTGGAATTCAGTTTTTCCGCCACATAGATCAGGATATGATACAAACCTACCAGAATCAGAAGAATTCCGAACACAAATTTGCAGATGACGTTAATTGTATTGACCGGCATAAACACGAGACATACACCAAGGACAATGTAGATCAGAGAAGTCACAATCTGCCCTTTTAAAAAATTATTGATTTTTTCCCACATTGGTTTCCGCTCCTTTCATCCCAATGGATATCTTAGGAACAGTATACCGTCTTTTTTACGATTCGTCCATAGGACATTCTGCGCCGAATGTCACTAATTCTGCCTATATAACACCGGCTCTTATCAGGTACAGTAACGAAACGTTCTGTCTGTCAGTATCCTTGCAAAAATCAGTCCGAGCGGCAGTGCGGCAATGATCAGTATTGCTGCTGCAAACCACGATGCCGCAACAGAAAGTGACATCATACCCAGATTATAAATTCCACGGTACAGATAAAGTCCCGGAACCATAATTACAATAGAAGGAACCGTCAGGGAGATTCTCGGGTAACCTGCTTTGTTTTTTATCAGAGAAGCAAAAATTCCCGCAGTCAGTGCGCCGATAAACGCAGCCACTGCCGGTGGCATTCCTGCCAGATCCACAAGTTCGAGACGAAGTGTATTTGCAACTGCACCGATCAGGGCTGCCATCGTTGCAAGGCGCGCCGGACTGTTAAACATGACAGAGAATCCAAACACACCACAGAAACTCGCTATAAGCCGCAACAAGATCCACATTTCCACCGGCATGGACATTTTAATAAAGTCAACCGGTTTCAGATGGAGAAGCAAAGCCATGATCCACGCTGCCATCGTTGCAACCAGAATGATGATCAGCGCGTACATCAGACGTTCCATCCCAGAGCGCATATCAAGCTTTGCAAGGTCAATTCCGCTGGTAATAAACGGAAAGCCCGGAATGATAAACAACATCGCGCAGATATACCCCGCCTCATGCTGAATGGAAATACCCCACAGCATTTCTCCGATTTTCAGAAATCCTGCATATACCAGACATGCAAGCGATACGGATGATACAATACAGAGAAAAAGTGTAAAATGATGCTTTGTTAGTTTGCAACGGAGGAAATTACCAAAACCTGCGCCGACAAAAGCACAGAACATTTCCACCGGTCCTCCGCCGAGGAGAAATGTAAATCCGCAGCATGCAAGCGCAGCGGCAAATCCAAGGGCAATCGGAGAGTACAGCCCATGAATCCTTTCGATATCATCCAGAAGAGAATGCAATTCTTCTCCTGACATGTCTTTTCCATCAATTTCAAATTCACGGATAAAGTTTTCCAAACGATTCAGTTTGGAGGTGTTAACTCCGGTATTTGTCAGACACAGTGACTGTGTAAAACCATCCTGACCATCAAAACATGTATACTCGATAGACATCAGGCCTATATCTGCCGTGCAGGTAATTCCCATAACCTCTGCAAGTGTATTCATAGAACTTCTGACACGCCACGCTCCCGTGCCGCAGGACAGAAGCATGATTCCGACACGCCCAATGATAGATGCCTTCTCCGTCAGGCTTGCCTGCGTGACCGGAATATCAGCACCATTTTCATCCGTATATTCGTGCCAGGCAATGTCCATGTGATTTTTTCTGATCACCGGTTGCATCATATACACATCCCAACTGCTTTATTCTTTTTCAAAAT
>ENA-OQLI01001649-OQLI01001649.1-human-gut-metagenome-genome-assembly--contig:-NODE-1649-length-14691-cov-5.820928_pt1 | contig 14691 bp, 9 predicted proteins | sample MGYA00242805_ERZ504812 | MGnify/ENA primary metagenome ERZ504812 (study PRJEB26092, sample SAMD00036430) | human gut metagenome | host: Homo sapiens | study: EMG produced TPA metagenomics assembly of...
GAGGCAACTGAACCGTTCTCCTTTTGCGTCTGGTCGAATCGCCTGATGTTCATGTTCTCGCCGATTACTGCGATCTGAGCTGCAAGAGCTTCTTTAACAGTCTTAGTTGTATCAAGTGCCCATGCCTCAGCAAGGAAAGCATCGATATCAGCTGCTGTAGTTGTCAGAGCCTGAGCTGCAACATCTGCAACATACTGCTGGAATTTCTCGTTCTTAGCAACGAAGTCTGTCTCGGAGTTAACCTCAACAACAACTGCGTTCTTAGCGTCGTCAGCAACAAGCGTCTTGCAAAGACCCTCTGCTGCAACACGGTTTGCTTTCTTCTGAGCGGTAGCAAGACCTTTCTCGCGAAGGAACTCTACTGCTTTATCCATATCGCCTTCTGTAGCTGTAAGAGCTTTCTTACAGTCCATCATACCAGCGCCGGTCATCTCTCTTAACTCTTTTACCTGTGCTGCTGTAATAGCCATTTTCATTTCCTCCTGATGATAGTGTGTTGTAAGGACCTGTCCGTCAGCTGTGGATATGCCTATGCAGGCATAGCTCATTCACAGCTGATGTCCAGAATTTTCACAAATTATTCCTCTGTAGCGAACTCTTCAGACTCAGCCTGGATTTCTCCCTCAGCGTCTGTCTGTCCCTGGTTTGCTTCGATAACTGCGTCAGCCATCTTGGAAACGATCAGTTTTACAGCACGGATAGCGTCATCGTTACCCGGGATTACGTAATCCAGTTCTTCTGGGTCACAGTTAGTATCGCAGATTCCGATAAGCGGAATTCCCAGTGTATGAGCTTCCTGAATACAGATCTTTTCCTTCTTAGGATCTACTACGAAGATAGCATCTGGAAGTCTCTTCATTTCTTTGATACCGCCAAGGTTCTTCTGAAGTTTATCTAATTCTTTTCTTAAAGCGATAACTTCTTTCTTAGGCAGAACATCGAATGTTCCATCAGACTCCATGGTCTCAATTTCTTTCAGTTTCGCAATACGGCTCTGGATAGTCTTGAAGTTGGTAAGCATACCGCCTAACCATCTCTCATTTACATAGAACTGTCCGCAACGCTCAGCCTCTGTCTTGATAGCGTCCTGAGCCTGTTTCTTAGTACCAACGAAAAGGATATTTCCGCCGTTAGCTACGATATCAGCGATTGCATTATAAGCATCGTCAACCATTCCTACAGACTGCTGTAAGTCGATGATATAGATACCATTTCTCTCTGTGTAGATGTATGGAGCCATTTTAGGGTTCCATCTTCTTGTCTGATGTCCGAAATGAACACCTGCCTCTAAAAGCTGTTTCATTGAAATAACGCTCATGTCTTTTTCTCCTTTTGGTTAAATTCTTCCGCATGAATCCTTTTCCTCTCGGACCCAGCCTCACACCGCAGGGCACCATCCTGGGAATCTCCATGCGTGTTTGATAGTTTGCAACTTTTGTATTATAACATGACAAAACCCTCCGTGTAAAGAGGGTTTTTGCAAATTTTTCCGCTAATTTTTCCGCTATTTTACAATGAAAGTCCCAGACGGCAGCCATGAATGAGCCAGGCTTGCATGAGCGAATTCATGGATATCGGGCGGGCTATACCGTATGAGTAAGTAGGGCGATAGCCCGAATTACAAATACAGTCAACAGCTGCAAAGCAGCTGACTTTCATATTCAACAATATTTGCGTAAGCAGACATACCCTTTTAGGAGTTTTCGCATTTCAGCGCCGCCAGTTCATCAGGCGTCAGTTCCCTGGCCTTTCCTTTCGGCAGGTCATCTGGCAAAGTCAGCGCCCCCATAGAAATCCGTTTCAGATAAATTACTTTCTTTCCAACAGCTTCCATCATTCGCTTCACCTGATGAAAACGGCCCTCGTGGATTGTCAGAAGAATTTCAGAACACCAGATGCTGCCCTCCGGATCTGCCTTATGTCCTGCAGCATTTGAATTGGCTATCACTGCTCCTGATTCACCTTCGACATTTTTACGTTCAACATTCTCTTCCCATGTTCTGAGAATCTCCAGCTTCCCCGGCAAGGTTGGCTTCTCATCTCCAATATCCACACCTAACCGGATCTTCTCTATATCCTCCGGCACCACTTTTCCTTCCGTCACCGCGAAATACGTCTTATCCACATGTTTCTTCGGGGAAAGCAGTCTGTGGGCAAGCTGCCCATCATCTGTAATAAAAAGCAAGCCTTCCGTATCCTTATCAAGGCGTCCTACCGGAAAAAGATTCCGTCTGCCATCCTTTGGCACCAGATCCAGAACTGTCTTTTCCCTGGTATCTTCTGTGGCACTTACATATCCGGCAGGCTTGTGCAAAAGATAGTACACAAACTCTGCCCTTGCTCCAACATGCTCTCCGCCAAATTCTACCACGTCCGTCTCCGGATCTATTTTCAGTTCCGGCTTTTTCGCTTTCTCATCATTTACCTGAACCATTCCTTTCTGGATCAGCTTCTTCACTTCCGTTCTCGTACCTGCTCCTGAATCCGCCAGAAATCTGTCCAGTCTCACTGCTTTTCCCATTCTTTATAGTAGCTCTCCTTCTTTATTCCTTTTCAAAAACCTCAAAGGATAATGCCCGCTGTGAATCCTCTTTCATAAATTCCGGAACATCCTTCGCCATTATGGACCACGCTGCCTCTGATTCCACTCCGTCAATCACAACCTTCAGGCTGGCCCATTTATCAGCTTCCCTTTTTTCCCAGAATGGCACCATCTGGTAACATCTCAGAACCTTTTTCAGTTCTTCCAGCTGTTCCGGTTGATCGTAAACTACAGGAGAAGAATATTCATTGTGCTCCTCATTCATATAATATTCCACTTCCACAGCGCTCAGCTTCACATCCTCCATAGAGACAGGATACCCTGTTTCCTTCAAAATTTCAACTGTCCTTTTGAACTGCGGGAATACATAAAAGCATGCGAAAAAATAATAGTCTCCGGTTCTGCCAGGCACCATGGCATCAACTGATTCTGCAGATGGTACTCCGGAATACTCAATGTTCAGGCTTGCACATGGCTCTCCGGTCAGCACTTCCGGATCCGCCTCCTCTACATCCTGACGAAATGCATCCACCAACAGCTGTCTCTTTGCCTTATTGTCCTGGAAAAGGGAAATAGATTCTCCTGTAATAAAATCACAGCGCACCTCATCCACATATTTATCATCCAGCTTTAAAATGGAATAGCGCTCAGACTTTAAGGTTCCCTCCGCATATCCCTCTTTATACAAGTTCTTCTGATTCTCTGTGCTGACCATATAAGAGCGATAAACAGTTTTTCCGGATTTCAGGTCATAACGCATCTGAAGTCTTGATGTATCGTTAGAAGAATCCCATATATCGCCGTTCCACAGCGCTCTGTTGTCACTATCTTCTGAAAGGGATCGGCATATAACCTTGTTTTCCTTCACAATCTGCTCCACACATGCATAAATATCAGGACTAATGCCCAGATTATTGCCCAGAAGATCTCCATTCCTATAATATCCGGAATCCTGTGTGGAAATCTTGCCATCTTCATTTATTTCAACGCTATAAGTATTCTCCCATCCACCGCCATCCGTAAATTCAGCTGCAATATTTTCGATTTTATCATAAGAAGGGATATAGTTGTCGTATCCAGTCAGGTCAAATAAGAACATACAGGCCACAAATGCTACACAGGCCCCGCTTACCACAAACTGTATTTTATTGGAGAAAAATTTTCGGAAATCCCTGTAATAAATAATTCCCATTATCCCTCCTGAAAGAAGGGTTCCAAAAATCAATCCGAAAATCCACCATACAATTCTGGAATTGTCACTTGGAAGCATATAGAAAATAAGTCCGATTCCAAGTCCTCCGGGAACCACAATCATAAATCTTATGATTGTGCCAACCCATGGAAAAACAAAGGCCATACCGGTTCTTTCGGATTTTCTGTTTACAAATGCATAATATCCAAGAACGCCAAAAGCGATTGTCACCAGAAGCACAATTCCCAGAATGCCACCATAATTTCCTTCTGCATATTTTCCCACAAAGGTGTAGGCAAGGATGACTGGTGACGCCATTTCTCTCAAGCCTTTTATATAGCCATAGACACCTGCACTGCTGGTATAATAAAAGGCATATTCGTAAAACTGCAGAGTAACAGAAAGCACCGGTCCATAAGCAGCCACTGCAATAAGCAGAAGAGCTCCCATAAGCAGATGACCGGTAATGCAGATTACCAACACAACCGAAAAATACAAAAGCAGATATAAAAGCAAATGAAATACCATCATCAAAAATGCCAGTTTCATAAGATGAAGGCTGAAAAATCCCCTCATTGCCCCGATGCAGACGGAGAAAAATTCCATTGCCAGATATGGAAGCAAATAATACAAAAGGGACTGCAAAGTCTTATGCCAGAACATTCTGCTTCGTTTCACCGGAAGACTGTGATAGAAATCAATTTTCCGCGGTGAATAGAGATACCAGAACTGGCTGATTCCGTTAAACAATGCTGCAACTGCTGCAACTGCAAGTCCGGTGATCATAAATCCATCCTGCCACAGATTTGCATAAAGTGCATTGATCTCCCTGGTGGTATATCCCATTCCAAACCAGTTTCCCAGCATGATCAGCTCTGCCACTGGAAATGCCAGAAGAAATCCAATGGTCACAAAAGCCGGGATCCACATCATGCCTTTTGATGACACCTTCATGTATCGGCTAGAATAAATTTTTGATTTCATAGCCTGCCACCTCCGTTTCACTGATAAAAATTTCCTCCAGGGTCAGAGGAAGCACCTCCATAAAGAGAGGATTTTTGGCCTGGATCTTCTCTATGATCTCACTTCTGGTTCCCCGGGCTGTTATCATAAGAAGAGAACCCTGATGCTGCACCTTCAAAACCTGAAGTTCCTTTTCCAGTTCTTTTTCCTGCTGTCTTCCACTGAGCACACACTGTATCTTGTGAATGTGAAATTTCATGTCTTCCAGATCTTTGGAAAGAAGAATCCCCCCTTTATGCAAAAGCCCGACATGGTCGCAGATATCCTCCAGTTCGCGCAGATTGTGAGACGCGATCACAGGAGTAAATTCCCGGTTCATAATCTCCGCCGCAAACAGACTCTTTACTGCCTGACGCATTACTGGATCAAGTCCATCAAAGGTCTCATCGCAAAACAGATATTTCGTTGCCGCGCACACACCGATGATTACCAGAACCTGTTTTTTCATACCTTTGGAAAAAGTTGCAATTCTGCGATTTTCTTCCAGATGGAATTGTTCCATCAGTTCATGAAAAAACCTGGTTCGAAACTGAGGGTAAAAGTTCCGGTAAAAGCGCACCAGATCCATTGCTGTATAATTTGCCGGAAAATAACTGTCATCTGAGATATAGAAAAACAGTTTTTTTGCTTCTTCATTTTCGTACACTGACATACCGTCAATCTGGATTTCCCCTTCATCTGGCTTTATAATTCCAGCCATCATCCGAAGCAGGGTGCTTTTCCCGGCGCCGTTACTGCCCACAAGACCAAACACTTCCCGCACTCCAACATCCAGAGTTGCTTTATTGACCGCTTTGACAGTGTCAAACGCCTTACTGCATTCTTTGACTTCTATCATGGCTTCTCCTCCTTGTAACACTCCCTAATAATGTAGATCAGCTCTTCCGCTTCCATTCCCATAGCCTTTCCCTTCCGGATCAGGGTTTTCAGTTCTTTTATATAGGAAGCTTTGCTAAGTTTACGCACTTCTTCACTGTCTGCGATAAAGTTTCCTGTTCCTTTAACCGGGTAGATCAGTCCCTCCTGTTCCAGCTGCATGTAAGCACGCTGGATGGTGTTGGGGTTGATCGATAATTCCATGGCCAGCTGCCGCACAGAGGGCATTCTGGAGCCTGGCTCCAGTACTCCCATCAGGATCAGATTCCGAAATTTCTCCTCCACCTGCTCGTACAGTGGCCTTCTGTCCTGATAATCCAAAACGATCATAGACATGCTTCCTCCTTTCTAAGTGTATTAATACATTTAATACACTTAAGATAGCATATGTGTACTTTAAATTCAAGACGGGAAATTCTTAAATGTTTATAAAGTGGAATGCGCCAACAAAAAACCTTCTCACAATCTCCCCTGTTTTTCCAGGATTTTGTAAGAAGGTCTTCTATTTTTCTTAATATATTTCTGATTATGCTTTATATCAGCCTCGTACATCCTCGTTTCTGATAATTCTTATAGCATCTCCAGATACCATAAGTTCCTGCAAAAACAAGAAACAGATTCAGTGCAATTACGGATGCAGCTCCTGTATGATCCAGCATGTACAGCATCACATCACTGACCAGCAGGCTCCAGATATTTGCCCCCATATGAAGAAATACACTGGCAAACAGATTCCCTCTCCATTCCAGGATCAATGCGAAAAGCAATCCCATAATAGTTGCATACACTCCCTGGAGCAGATTCATATGGTAAATTCCAAATGTCAGTCCTGAAAACAGTGCAGCTGTGATCACGCGCATATTATCTCTCATACGAAGAAATACCAGCCAGCGGAAAATAACCTCTTCTGCAAAAGGTGCTGCAATCCCCATCCAGAAAATCAGACTCCAGATACTTTTCCCCTCGGAAATCAAGGACTGAGTTTCCTGATAAGCTTCCGGATTCAAATATTGCTGAAAAAGCCCTACCAGAATGTTTCCATATTGACCAAGAAATGCGCCAATTATAAGAAACCCCAGAATTTCAGGAACAGGAAGGTGACGATCAGCTGCAGGATATAATATCCCGGTTTCTTTTCTTCTTGAAAAATCGCCCCGATACAACAATATGCAGGGAACAGCAGCCAAAATCCCTGTCAGACCAGTCAGCATAAGCACATGCTGGTAATATGCACTCATATCTGCACCAGTCCGCTGCACCAGAAAATACAGTCCCAGATAGGAGACAAGCTGGGAAAGCACAAAATGGATTCCCACCGGATACAGACACTTCCATGCCAAAACCGGCATTTTCTGTTTTCTTCTGGGGCTCAGGCGAAAAAATCCAGTATTTCCTCTGCCGAATTCACAATTTTAAAGGGATGGGCATTTTTCAGTTCTTCCTCGGTTCCGTAACCATAAGAAACTGCAATGCATTCCAGTCCGGCGCGTCTTGCCCCAAATACATCATGCTCTTTATCCCCCACCATGATCACCTGGTCACGGTGTTCAGAAAATCCCAGCCGCTTCAGAGTTTCCTCGATCACCTCTGTCTTATTGGTTCGTCTACCCTCAGGCTCACTTCCAACCATCTCGTCAAAATAAGAATCAATATGGAAATATTCCGCAACGATCTTCACGAAATTCTCTGGTTTGGAAGACGCAATGGCAAGCTTGTATCCTCTTTGTTTCAGTCCGGATAACATTTCCGGAATGCCAAGATACAGTTCATTCTCATAAATCCCCACTGGTGCGTATCGTTCTCTGTAAATCTCAACTGCCTTTCTTGCTGTTTCTTCGTCAATTCCCGCATATTCCTGAAACTGCTCCAAAAGGGGCGGTCCCACAAAAATGCGTAGCTTCTGAAGATCTGGTTCTGGTTTTCCTACCTTCTCCAGAGCATATTGTACGGATTTGGTGATTCCCTCCCCGGAATCGGTGAGAGTTCCGTCCAGATCAAATAAAATAGCTTTGTACATCTGTGTTTTGCCTCCTGTACCGTCATGTAATTTTTGTCGTTGATTTTTCAGGTCTTTCGCTATATGAGTGTTAATTATAACATCATTTCTTTATAACGTCCAGATGGCAAAATCTTAGTTGATGGTTACCATTCACTCCATGACCAGTAACAATTGATGCACACTTTCAAAACTCCCATATAGGCATATGCACAATTCTTCTCCCATCTATTACCGCAATCACCTTCACAGTATTTTCCTTCGCTGTAATCGGCTGGTCAAATATAAGGGTATCCCCCTTCTGGTGCCAGAAAATCTCATCACCATTTAAGTTCAAAGACAGAATTGTAACATCCTGCTCACCGGTAGTTCTTATAACTTGTATTTCAGGATATTCATTTACAGGGACTGTTTCTTCGTGTACAAAACGTATTGTGCCATTTTCATTATCATTTATGTTATTGTTTTTATTTATGTTTTCATTTTTTTCTCTATTTTCATCATTTCTGTTATAGAATCCAAGTCCATGAGATGTCTTTGCCATTCCTACTGCTGTAAAAACCGTGCCGGCCCCCGTGAGCTTCAAGTACTCACTGGTATTTTCTTTTTTGGAACTTTCCGTAATTTTTGCTTTGACCCTATTCTCTTTTTTCCGATAAGTATTCTTTGTTTCTCTGGCAGTAATCCTGCTTTCACTTATATTTTCATCTGCTGCGGTATCTTCTGACTTTTCTTCTTTGCTTTTTGAGCTATCCTTCTTTACACGGGGAGTGTTTTTTGTAGTATTGCTTTTAGACTCAGTTCCATTGGCACTGTTGTCTGCATTTATATTCGTTTTCTTATTCTCTGAGTTTTTGTTTGCCGGTAAGGCTGCCGTGACACTGTTTTCTTTCTTTATTTCTTTCTTGTTTTCTTTTGGTCTTCTCTCAGAACCCGCAGCTTGAGGTTTTTCCCAGCCCTCCTCATCACCTGTGTTGTCACCGTTCTCTGTTTTCGACAAGCCAGCTCCTGCGTTGCTATTACTGTTATTGTTATTATTGTTGTTATTATTGTTGTTACTGTTATTATTCCCGCTGTTGTTATCGTTACTGCTGCCGCTATTATGACTGTTATTATTACCGTCATTTTCTATGTCATTACTGCTAGTACCGCCATTCGCGCTGTCATTATTGCTGTTGTTATTACTCTCATTACCATTACTGCTCCCATTTTCTTTCTTCTCTGGCTCCGTAGTTTCCTGATTTTCTTCAGCCTCCTCCCAATTATCAAATATACCTTCATCAGCACCAATATCGATATCAAATCCTCCAAATTCCCCACCATAAGTGTAAAGTATACCAACTTTGGTAATAAGTAAAATCACTGTCACCATCAGATAAATTCCAGGTTTCCGAAAGTTATTCCAGATGCTGTGCGAATATATACCTCTTTGATTTGAATTTTTCGCAATTTTTCTCCTTATGCTTCTCCATCTTTTCATTTTCCCTCACCTGTTTCACTTTCCATCTGTTTTTCCCAGATTTCAACGCTCTTACAATCCGTCCCATCTGCCTTACTGCTTCTGTATAAAACATAAAGTCTCCTGCTGGAATTCTTCTGACCTCTTCGCAAAAGGAACAGTCCATATTTCCCATACCCTTCTGCAAATTCCGGCGCATACAAAAGCAGCTGCTCATAATACACGGCGGCCCGTTCCCACTCTTTCTGAAGTTCCGCATTTACCGCCAATAATAAAAGCAATTTTCTCTGCTCTTCATCTTTCGTATATTCTTTTTGCAGTTTTTGCAAAGCACTTTCTGCATGCTCGCATTTTTTAAGAAGAAATTTATCTGCTTCTTTGTCTGTACTTTTTTTATCCGCTTCTGCTGCAGATTCCTTTGGCAACGAAGAAGACTCATTTTCCTCTATCTCGTAATATCCTTTCGTTACTTCTGCCAATGCACTTTCGAAAGCTGCCTGCTGCTCTGATCCTGCAAGAAATACACCTGCAGCCAGCAAAATCCCCGTAGTTCCAATCACCACCGCTGCATTTTTTCTGGCAAGCCCTTTTCTTTTTCCTATACCAGAAAGCATTTTTCTTGCCTGTGCCGCATTTTCAAATCGTCTTTTCCCCTGAGGCCGGGTACATTTATAGAGAAACAAAGCAAACCCAGGAACTTTCCACAAAACAGATAACCAGTTTTTTCCTGCCAGCGCCTGTAATGTTTTTCCCAAAGCATAAAGATCACTGGAGCTGTTTACTTTTCCCACATATTGTTCTGGAGCTGCAAAGCCTTCTGTTCCCATACAGATCCGCTGATTTTCTCCAAATCCAAACACCGCGCTCCCAAAATCCACCAGATACAATTTGCCCGAATCTGAAAGCATAAGATTATCCGGTTTCAAGTCCCCATAATATACCGGCGGCTTTTGCCCATGAAGATATTCCAGAACTGCAAGCACAGTGTCTCCGTGGGAAAGAAGCTCATCCACTGCAAAAACATGTCCCTCCTTTAACATCTGTCCAAGGGACTTTCCACGAATATATTCCATGATCAGATAACAATGATCCCCATTTTCCACATAATCTACCATCCGTGGAATGGATGGATGTTCCAGAAGCCGCAGCAGTCTGGCTTCACGCTTTTTCTCAAGGGGAAGTTCTTTTACTGCCCAGTAATTTCCAAGCTCCATATCCCTGGCAAGGTACAAATGCCCCTCCCCACCTGCGCCTACCTGCTCCAGGATACAGTAACGCATTTTCAAGATCATACCTGTAAGATTGATGATAATCACCTCTTTTTCATAAAAACATGTAACTATTTTCAATAACAAAAATGAGACAAAACACGCTTCAAGGTCTGACGCAAGCACAGGCTTTAGAGCGTGTTTGAAAAAGGCTTTCTGCAAGATGTGCGTCACAATTTGTGGGAGATTTCGCCCGGATGAGGGCGCCGTAGTGGGCTACGGCAACTGAATTCGGGTGAAATCTCCCGCAAAGTGGGGCGTGCAGATTGCGGGAATGATTTTTCAAACAGGCTCTAGCTCGTTGTCTGCATAAATTAAGTGAATACTGTCGGCGATCTCCGGCAAATGATAAATATAAATAAGATAAAAAATTAGTGATTATGAAATATCCGCTATTCCGAAGCGCGATTGAAAAAGCTTCGAATCAGACATTTAAGAATGTAATCAGAATTATAACATTTAAAGTCCACTGTGAAAAGCACTTTATAAAAATTTTATAAGTGCTTTTCACAATCTCAGATTAAATCTGAATCGTCCTTCCCAGTTCTGCGGACGTTCTGTGTGAAATGGAAATAACGGTACGATCCTTTGCCACACGTTTCAATGCGGCCAGAACAGCCTTCTCTGTCTCCGCATCCAGGTTTGCAGTAATCTCATCCAGAAGAAGCAGTTTGGGCTCTGCCACTGCTGCCCTGGCAATGGATAGCAGCTGCCACTGTCCCTGGGAAAAAATCTCCGGGGTGCAATAAGTATCGTAACCATTTTCCAGACTCTCAATTGCCTCTTTTAAACCTGTAAGCTCTGCAACAGCCTTTACCTGACGCTCAGAGATCCGGTCATCATATAATGTAATCTGGTCGCGTACGGTTCCCGGCACCATGTGAAAAGTCTGCTCTACGTATCCAAAGAGTTTCCGTCGTTCTCCAGCCCTCACAGCCGTTGCTGGAATGCCGTGGAGCAGTACCTGTCCCTGATCCGGCTCATAAAGTCCAAGAAGCAGCTTCAATATCGTACTCTTTCCTGCACCAGTTCGTCCGAGTAGAGTCACCTGATCGGTATCCATCACCTTGAAATTCAGATGTTCCAGCACCACATGCTCATCATAGCCGAAGGTTACATTCCGGAATTCTACAAACGGAAAACTATTACTGCCAGAAGCTCCCAGTCTGTGCCTTTCTTCCATATCAGCCATCGCTTCCTTTCGGCTAATCTTTTCATTTCTGTTTTCTTCTATTTTTGTTGCCGGATTATTCCAGGTTTTCTCGGTATCTCCATTCTCCTGTGCGCCATTTTCTTTCTCCTCCAGCCCAAAGAATTCATTAATCCTATGGATTCCAGCTACCGCGGACTGGATGGTCTGAATCTCCATTCCAAGACTTTCCACCGGCGAAAAAATCTGTGAAATATAGTTGATCACAGCCACTGCAGTTCCCGCAGACATTCCAAAAAACGTGAGCACCATCTTATTTCCAGATGCTGAAAGCAGCATCACAGCTGCAACCACGACTGCATTTAAAATCAAGATCACCGGTGAATATACTGCATCATAAAAATTGGTTCTCTCCATTGCCTGGTAACTTTCACCGATGTAAGTGTCGTAACGCTCTTCCATATATTTTTCCCTGCCAAGGCAATGGATGGTACGGATATTATGAAGGGTTTCCGGCACATGTCCAGAGGCTCTTCCCACAGCCTTACGGTTTTCGATCTGGGCTGCCAGCATGTTTTTCTGCACATGTCTGGTAAACCAGAAAAGAAATGGCAGTATTACAAGAAGCACCACAGCGAGACCCTTATTTTCAAACCAGATCACCACCAGAATACTGATAATCTTGCAGGCGTCAGCAAACATACTGATGATCCCTGAGGTAAAAAGATTTTCCACAGTATCTACATCACCAACAAAGCGTGAAGCCAGAGTTCCAGGTTCCAGCCCTGTCAGTTTGTCAGAAGTAAGGCATATGAATTTTTCCATAAGGCTGCTTCTAAGTGCATGTGTGATTTTCTGCCCAAATACGGTAAGCAGACCTTCCCTGGCAGATTCCATGAATCCGGTAAGTGCAAGCATTGCAAAATAAAGGAAAATCACCCAGAATGTCACGGCTTTTCCCGCTGTGACTGTATCTACGATTTTTGCCAGGATCAGCGGCGGGATAAGAGCCGTTACCACTGCGCCTGCTACAGCAAAGACAATACCCATAGACAGCCATTTCTGCTGCAGAACTGTTTTCCAGATCACACCTTTTACCTGTCTTTTTTTCGCTTTTGCAATTTTCCCTTTTCCCTTGTTTTCTACCGGAAAAACATTTGCATCTGACCTTCTGCTCTTTTCCAAAATCATATTTTCTTCTGATTTCACGTTGTTCTTATTTCTGTCTGTCTTCACTCTCTGCACCTCCTTCCTCAGTAAATAATTTCTTATACTCCGGTACCTTCACAAGTAATTCTTCATGCGTACCCACCACTGTTTTTCCATCTTCCATCCAGATGATCTGATTCATCTGCGGAAACAGATACAGACGGTGGGAAATCAGCAGCACAATATTCTCTTTCGCCTGTGCTTTCAAATTGGCAAAAATCTGTCTCTCGGTGCTCTTATCCAAAGCCGAAAAAGGATCATCCAGAACCAGAACTGGCTTTTTGTGGCAAAGAGTTCTTGCAAGAGCCAAACGTTTTCCCTGTCCGCCCGAAAGACGTACGCCACCATTTCCTACCAGAGTCTGTAAACCATCATCCATCTCATTTACTTCTTCTGCCATGCAAACCATTTTCAGGAAATCCTCTGTCTTTTTCTGTTCACCCATAAGCACATTGTTTTCCACGCTATCGTTAAACAGCTCCGGATCATGACCAAGATAGCCTATGATATTCGTCTGCCAGGATTGGGGCATATTCTGAAGCTCTTTGCCATCCACAAGAATCTGACCTTCATATGGATACTCGCACAAAAATACTTTTCCCAAAGTAGACTTTCCGCAGGCCACTGGTCCGGTAATTCCGATTATCTGCCCTTTTTCAGCCTTGAAGGAAATATCCTTCAGAATCTGTTTCCCATCCGGATAAGCAAAATTCAGATGACGGACCTGCAATTGTTTTACGTTCCTGTAACGAATTTCTGACTGGGCTATCTCTAGCTGAGATAGTTCCTTCTGCGACAATGTTTCTTCTGCATGTTTAGCAGACACATTTTCGATCTTTTCCACTTTCCCATTTTCCAGAATTCCAGACACATTTTTCTCACTCTTTGGAATTTCTTCCTGCTTTGTCAAAAGCGGCTTAATACGCTTCCAGGAAATCTGCGCCTTGTGCACTGCATTAAACAGCTTCGCTGCACTGGAAGATTTCACTGACAGCTTCACAAAGCATGCCAGGAAAGTAGTAAAAGATGCAATCGTCCATGTGCTCCAGCCTGTTCCCAGAACATTTTTCTGTCCAAAATACAGGATAAACAGTACCCCGGTCATGGAAATGATCCGGTACAAAGGCGGCATGATGGAATTCCAGATATTCGCTTTTACTGCTGACTTTTCATAAGCGGTAAGATTTTCTTCATATGCCTTGCGGCGCTCCTCTTCACATCCAAAAACACGGTATGTAACAGCATTTTCCGCCCGATCCAGAGTCGCTGTACTTAAATGTCCAGACTGCTCTTTGTATGCAGTTCCGGTTATCTGGATCATTTTTTTCATTTTTTTCGCCGTCATATAAGAAACCGGCGGGAAAATCATGCAAAGCAAGGCAAGCCTGAAATCATACCACAAAAGCATTCCTGCATAAGCAGCCAGGGCAACTCCTGTATCAAAAATCTCCGTAGTGAATTTACGCATTCCCTCCACGCAGTCATCCACATCCAGGATTGCCTTGGTCATAATGCTTCCCTCGCCCTCTTCCCGAAGGCTTGCACGACTTTTCCGCACCAGACTGGCGTACAGGATTTCTTTCATTCTGCGATTTACATTGTTGGCAAAACGCCGCACATAAAACCGCTTAATATACCTGGCAGTCTGGACAATTGCAATGGCGGTCACATAGCCCGGCACCAGAACCAGCATATCTGAAAACTGGTCAGCCCCTTTCAGGATATCCACCAGGCAGCCGGTCATTTTCCCCTCAAACCAGGGACCTGCCAGAAGGCCGATATTATAAATCAAACCGGATATAGCCACTGCCAGAAGCACTTTCCATTCTTTCAGGAAATAGGAAAACACCCTGTCCGGCTGAAAATTTGTATGATGTTTCGCTTTCATCTGACATTTCCTTTCTGCCTTAAAGCATAACGATACAAAAATGAGACAAAACACACTATGTAAGCTTTACCTCTTATCACAGCAGCCG
>ENA-OQLI01001654-OQLI01001654.1-human-gut-metagenome-genome-assembly--contig:-NODE-1654-length-14632-cov-3.462737_pt1 | contig 14632 bp, 13 predicted proteins | sample MGYA00242805_ERZ504812 | MGnify/ENA primary metagenome ERZ504812 (study PRJEB26092, sample SAMD00036430) | human gut metagenome | host: Homo sapiens | study: EMG produced TPA metagenomics assembly of...
ACGCCTGTGGTTTACCTATGTGTCTGGCTAGTTAAAATCGGTAGCCATTGATCCGGCAGAACTTGAGGATGCCTTTATAGAGGGTATCGGGTTCGATGGTTCCGCTATCGAGGGATGTACCCGGGTTTACGAATCTGATATGTTGCTACGCCCTGATGCCTCTACCCTCCAAAGCTTGCCTTGGCGCGGGGACGACGGTGAAGTCGGAAGAATGTTTTGCGATGTTTATACCCCTGATTTGCGTCCTGCTCGCTCAGATCCGCGCCGGGTATTAGAACGCCAACTTGAGCGCGCCGCCGATTTGGGATTTACCTTTCGTATTCACCCGGAAATAGAGTTTTACCTGTTTAAACCGCTCACTTCGCTAGATGAGCCCCTGCGTCCTATCGATAATGCCTCCTATTTTGATCATGTACCAAACGGCGGGGATAACTCGTTTAGGCGGCGGGCAGTGGCGATGCTGGAAGAAATGGGGATTTCGGTCGAGTTTTCCCATCATGAAAACGGTCCGGGACAAAACGAAATCGACTTGCGTGCCTGTGATGCGCTCACCGGTTCCGATAACATCATGACTTTTAGGATTCTGATTGAAGAAATCGCGATGCAAGAAAACCTGCTGGCCACCTTTATGCCAAAGCCGATGGCGCAGCAGGCGGGCAGTGGAATGCATATCCATATGTCACTTTTCGAGGGCGAAGAAAACGCTTTTTATAACGCGGGCAGCGATATTTATCAGCTTTCCGATACCGGGCAAGCCTTTACGGCCGGTTTACTTGCTCATGCTCGCGAGTACTCGGCGATAGTGAATCAACACGTTAATTCCTATAAGCGTTTGTGGGGAGGATCGGAGGCGCCCTCCTATATCTGTTGGGGGCATAATAACCGTTCAGCCCTGGTGCGCGTGCCCCTATATAAACCTGAAAAGGTTGGTGATGCCCGTATCGAGTATCGCGCAACCGATCCGGCCGCTAACCCTTATCTGGCTTGTGCCTGTCTGCTAGCTGCCGGGTTAGACGGGATTGAAAAAGAGATGAAGCTTCCTTTAGAAGCAGAAGATGATGTGTGGCGGCTTTCGGACGCGGAACGACGCGCCCAGGGAATCCCGGCTTTGCCTTTAACTTTAGAGGAAGCCATCGGGGAACTGCGTCAATCTGAGTTTATGGCGAAGGTACTGGGGGAGGAAGTTTACGCGTATGTACTGCGAAATAAAGAGCGGGAATGGCGTGAATACTCGGCGCAGATAACTCGCGGAGAGTTGGCAAAGTTCTTGCGGGTGTAAAGCGGGCAGACATGGTCAGGGAAGTTTCTTTAGCCTCAAGGCTGCGAGCTAGCGGGGTCAGCGAGGTCGAACGCGCTGAAAAGTGGCTTGCTAGCGACGGATTGGCTCCTCTAGTCGAGCGCGAAGATTTCTGGCATGACCTGGCTGCCTGTGCGCAACCTGACCAGGTATTACTTTGTTTAATGAACCTTTTCGAGGCAGTAGATTCAGCGAAAAGTCTCTTGGGTGATAACCCTCAGCAGCTTTCCACAAATAGTGCTTTATGTGGTTTCTCTAGGTGTTGTGCAGACTACCTGATTGCGCACCCCGCGCTGCTAGAGAAACTTCAAGTCAAATCCTTGCAGAGCTACTGGGACGGGGAACGTTACCTGGTAGAGCAAGAGCTTGCTATGGTGTCTCGGTTCCGCGAGATGGCCCGAGAATATATTTTGCGCGCGGTTGGGGCTAGAGAAATCCGGGAAGATACTTGGGTGGCGACGCAAGGCGACCTTAATGATTTGCGGCGGGCTTATCGCTTTCAGCTATTACAGATTGTTGCCGAGGACGCGCTACACCCTGACCCATTAGCTTTCTTTTCAGTGGTTGCCGCTAAACTTGCCGCTCTTACTGACGCTACCTTAGAGGGGGCTCTGGCGCTTTCGCGTAGCCAATATGATTCGCAAGGAGAGGTAGATTTTGCGGTGATTGCCCTGGGGAAAACCGGGGCGGGGGAGCTTAACTATCACAGTGATATTGACCTGATTTATGTTGCCGAACCGGCTGCTTGCAGCAATCTGGGTGAGGATGAAGCGCTTAGGGTTGCGTCTCGTATGGCGATTGGGATTTCGGCTGCCTGTTGCGGCCCGGGAATCGAGATGCCAATGTGGCCAATCGATTTAGCGTTGCGTCCCGAGGGGCAGGATGGGGCTACTTGTCGCACGGTAGCTGCCCACGCTAAATACTATAAAAAATGGGCTAAGACCTGGGAGTTTCAGGCACTACTGAAAGCTAGAGCGGCCGCCGGGGATAAAAGAGTGGGGAAAGCCTATATCGACACGGTGTGGCCAATGGTGTGGAGCGCCGTCGAACGGGAGGGCTTTTTTACCGACACTCGAGCTATGAGACGGCGGGTTGAAGAATCTATTCCTGCCGAAACTGCTGGTCGGGAAATAAAATTAGGGCCTGGCGGGCTGCGAGATATCGAGTTCTCGGTGCAGCTGATGCAAATGGTTCATGGGAGAACTGATGAGAGCCTACGGGTTCGCCCCACTTTGCAAGCCTTAGATGCTTTAGCGCAGGGGGGATATATCGGCAGGGATTCTGCGCGCAAGCTAGCAGATGCCTATCGTTTCTTGCGGGTTGTAGAGCATCGAATGCAGATGCAGAGAATGAGCCGTACCCATTTATTTCCTCAAAACCCCCAGGATGAACGCCGGGTAGGCAGGTCTTTGGGAATAGATCGCTTCGGTAAACGGGGGCAACTTAGCAAGTATTGGGAAAAGTTGAAACCGCAAATACGTGCTTTGCAGCAAGATATTTTTTATCGCCCTTTGCTGCCGGCAACTGCTGGTTTATCTAAAGAGGAAGCTGCTTTGAATCCGCAAGCGGCCACCGATCGTCTACGGCTTGCCGGTTATCTAGATCCGCGGGGCGCTCTGGGGCATATTGGAGCGCTCACCGGTGGGGTTTCGCGACGTAGCCAAATCCAACGACACATTTTGCCGGTGTTACTTGGTTGGTTGGCGGAAGGTCCTTCTCCTGATGCCGGATTGCTTCGGTTTCGCCGTCTTTCGGAATCTATTGGGGAATCTCACTGGTATATGCGCCTTTTGCGTGATTCTTCCCGGGTTGCCCACCGCTTGTGTATCATTTTGTCGCTCAGTCCTTATATTGCCGAGCGTCTGGAACATGTTCCGGAAGCGGTGCAGTGGCTAGATGATGATGAAAAGCTCACTCCGCGCACTTTTAGCCAGCTTTTCACCGAGATGGAGGCACTATCCCGCCGTCACCAAACTACTGGTGAGGCGATTGATCGGATTAGGCAAGCTCGGGGACGGGAATTGTTACGTTGTGCCCTTAGAGATGTTGTGGATTGTCTAGATCCGATTTCTTCCCAGGCAGCGATTACTGACATTAACGATGCCACTATCGCTAGCGCTAGTGAAGTTATTTTGCGAGAGCTGGCGGAAAAAGAAAAGCTATTGCCTCGCATTGCCCTGGTGGCGATGGGGCGCGGGGGAGGACGCGAATGTGCCTATGCCTCAGATGCTGATCTTTTGGTGGTGCATTCCCCTCTGATTGATTCGCGTTGGAGTAGCCCTGGGGCGGTGACTTCTACTTTGGCTCCTATTTTGACCCCGGGGCAATCTCCCACTGTCTTGCGGTCAAATGCTAAACTTCCTGCTCCGGAGGCTGCTAGGATTGCAGCTTTGTTTGCTACCCGTTTGCAAGAGGAGATGAATCGCTCATCTACTTCTCCACGTCTCAAAGTTGATTATTCGCTGCGCCCCGAGGGAGCAGATGGGGCGTTATCTCGTTCTTTGGATGCTTTGCGTGACTATTATGAACGTTGGGCTGAGCCCTGGGAGTTGCAAGACTTGCTGCGAGCTCGGGTATTTTTCGGGGATCGGGATTTAATGGATAGCTTCACCAAAACTATTAATCCGATTCGCTACGGAACGGCAATAGACGAGGGTGGCATTCGGCAGATTCGCCTACTCAAGGCACGTATGGAAAATGAACGGGTTCCGGGAGGGCAAGACGCTTCTTTACATGTGAAACTCGGCCCGGGAGGGCTTAGTGATGTGGAGTGGATTGCCCAATTATTACAGTTGCAAAACGCAGCTTCTTGCCCCAGCTTGCAGGTAACCGGTACTTTGCAGGCACTAGAAGCGGCCAGGGCGCAAGGTTTAATATCTGAGTCTGCCGGTTCTTATTTGCGGGATGCTTGGATGATGGCGTGCCGAGTTCGCTGCGGTAATGTGCTGGTAACTAACCGCATCAGCGGCAATAAACTTGATTATTTACCTACGGCAGCCGGATATGCTCATGCTTTGGCTCGGCTGCTCGGATATTGTCCGGGAACCGAAAATGATTTACGGGAAGATTATTTACGCCGGGCGCGCCGGGCTCGCGCGGTAATGGAAAGAGTGTTTTACAACTCGTAAAGGAGCGGTTATGAAACTGGTGTTAATGCGTCATGGGCAAACTAACGCCAATATTACTGGTGCGCTTGATACTGCCGAGCCAGGTTCTCCACTTAACGCGGAGGGGGAGCGGCAGGTGCAAGCAGCAGTAAAGACTTGGGAAGAACTCGGTCTGCCAGACCCTCAACTTATTGTGACTTCTAATCTGATTCGCACCCATCAAAGTGCGTTACCCTTTGAAGAACGTTTCGGTCTTGTCCACGTGGAAAGTGCAGATGCGAACGAGATTCAGGCGGGGCACTTGGAAATGGCTACCGATATGGAATCGGTTGAGAAATATGTGCGCACGATTGGTCCCTGGATGCAGGGGCAGCCCGATTTACCAATGGAGTAGGCAGAAAACGGACTTAAAACTTTGACTCGCTTTAATCGGGTAATTGCTAAGGTCGCGCAGCAGGTAGCTAGTGATGGCTGTGCGCTAGTTATTGCGCACGGGGCTATTATTCGTTACTGGGCTTATATGAATACCTCGGAGATTACTTTTGCCCTTGCGGCTACGAAACCGGTTTCTAATGCGTCTTTATCTGTTTTCGAGGGCGAGCCGGGGCGCTTTTCTGCTCGGATTTGGTCTTCGCGTCCGGTAGAGCAGTGGCAGGTAGATGAGAACCTTACGCAGCTGCGAACTTCAAAAGAACTAGTGGGTAAACTGCTGGGCAGCCCCAAAACGCCTGGAAAATAGGTAAGACCAATTGGGGCTGCCCAGTTTTTCAGTTCTTGATTTAGCGGGCAGATATGCGACTATTAATTTCGCGCGAAAAGCCTATTTAGCTTATTTTCCGCGCAGCATTCTCCGGTTTATCTTAGTTTTTGCCGGATCAACCCCACCAGGTAGGCGATATGCCTTGTTCTGTAAGGATTGAAGCCTTTGGGCAACGACCGGCACTTCGTCCTTACTGATTTCTTTCTTTAGGCGATTAATAGTTTTTAGCAGTTTAGCTAGAGGAACTTGGTTTTTGCCCGAGCCGGATTGGACTTTATGAATCGGTACGGAGGGGGCTACCCGGTGGCATTTGCGTTCTTGCTCATTTAGCAGTTCACTGGCACGCGAGGAGGGGCCTTCCGAAATTAATACGATACCCGGTCTGCCTACTAATCGATATACCAGGTCTTGTTTACGGTTAAAGGCTACCGGTTCTTCCTCTACAATCCAGCCGCGTTTAATGGAACGTAAAATCGCATAAACGTTGCCTTTTACTCCCTCTAGCTGTTTGTACATGGCGCTATTAGCTAGCCGGGTGAGCAGGGTAGTAGCTAGCAGCATTCCCAGCGACAGGGCGATAACCATATAAAAAATGGTGCGACCGACGCTTAGTGAGCTGATTAGACAGATTACCAGCACTATTAGGGGTACTGACACAATTATGGCGAGCAGTGCCCAGCCAATCCAGGAATAGGAACGTTTAGTTACGCGGTAAATGTCCGCGAGGTTATTCCACCAGTGTTTCTTTTTCTGCGGGTTATTTTGTGTAGTCATGATGGTCTAAGCCTATCGAAAAAATTGGGAATTCTGGTATTAGCGAAGTAATCCCCAGGCACTGATTGCTGTGAGCGCTACTGGAGCCTGTGGAAAACAAGGTGACAGCAGGAATCGAATCTGCTGGGGTGAGGGTATGGAAACTAGATGCATACTCAAAAATGCCGCTAACCCCAAAGTTAGGGAACAAGAAATTAGGACGGATAAATCGGGCAGACAATGGCTTGCCATTTCCGTCGATACTAATGCCTTATCGATTTTGCAACAGATAGTGCCGAGCGGAAAACCGCATTTTCCCTGTCCGCATCTCATAGAAGACGCGCAAGGAAAGAACTGGCTGCTGCGACCAGTTTTAAGAACTGGAAAGGGAGGAGGCGAGGACGCAATTGCGAAACCTCCTTCCAAGGGCAGGGAGATAGAAAAGTCTATGTTTTTGGCATCGGGTTCTGCTCGGAAAGAAAGCACTGCTAACGTTTTAGACTCTACTGTTTTGGTGGGTGATAGTTCTTCGCCAAGATTACGGGAGAATCTCCAGGATTTACCCGCTCAGGGTGCGCTTGAAAAAGATGCCGCAAACCTTTTAGAGCCAGCTGCTATACCCAAAACTTTCTCCTTTGTGCCCGCTAAACCTAGTAATAGCCCGTTTTCTGAAGCTAAAAAAGCACTTCCTGACCCAAGGGGGAATCCTGGCGCTTTGAGGGGGAAAAATTCGCTATTGCATAGGGCGGGTAATCCCCTGGTCATTCAGACGGAAAAGCCCTCACTTTTCGGGGCGTCTCCTGCGGGTAGTAAACGACCATCTTCGTTTGCTCCCCAAGTCGCAGTAACTGAAGCGGGGGCGATAGCTCCGGCAAGTTCTAAAAAGAAACCGGTTGTGGGACTTGGTTTTACCGATTCTTCAAATTTGGAGGATGACTGTTCAGTAAATGCCGCTGAAACCTATCTAGTTAAACCTGCTTGGGAGCGCCTGAAAACAAAAGCGAGTGGGAAAGCATCCAGTAAAGCAGCTGGTATAGGCGGGGGCGATAAGGTGGCAATAGTTGCTGAACCCCTAGAAGCCTGGAAACTGTGGATGCGTCCTTTCCTTGCTTTTATATCGGTAGTTTTAGTGCTAGCGGGTTCTTGGCAGCTAGCAGGAGGTCTATAGCCAAACCTCCCGCTAGCTGTGAAATTCTTTAGGTAATATCCTGTTTTATTCCCCTTGACCAGCAGCTTTTATACCTGCGACTAGGGAGTTACGGATTTCTTCCATAGTGTTAGTAACTCCATTTGGATTGGAGGGCAACATCAAGGTTTGGGACTTGGAGTATTTTGCGACCTCAGCCAAGGTGTCGAAGTATTGCGTCATTAACAGGATTTGCTGCGCCTGATCCCCAATGCCGGCATCACGCAAGGATTCATACTGTTCAACCAAGCCTTGCACGATGGCTCGCCGTTGCAGGGCGATGCCTTCACCTTGGAGACGTTTCGATTCGGCGTCCGCTTCTGCTTGTTTAACCAGTTTGATTTTATCGGCTTCTGCTAGTTGGATAGCAGCTTCCCGTTCACGCTGTGCCGCGTTGATAGAGTTCATAGATTCCCGAACCCGTTGATCGGGATTTATGTCGGTAACCAGTGAGTTTATGATTTTGAATCCGTAACGTGCCATCTGTTCACCTAAAGAGACTTCAATTTCTTGCGCGATTGTGTCTTTAGAGGAAAATGCTTCATCTAAGTTCAGCTGGGAGAGGGAGGAACGTACCCGGTCGAAAACGTAGGAAGTAATCTGTTGGTTAGGGTTGGATAAGGAATAGAACGAGGCCGCCGAATCTTGCACCTGGAACTGTACTGATACCGGAATAGACACAAACACGTTGTCTTTGGTTTTGGTTTCCACCACCAAATCAAGTTGCTGGATTCTCCGTTCTACTTTCTTTGCGATTCGGTCAATAACTGGGATTTTGATATGAAGCCCAGGGCTGCAAACTCGTTTGAATTTTCCGAACCGCTCGATTATGGCTTCGGTTTGTTGCTTAACGATGAAAATAGCTGAGAACAATAGGCAGACTAGCAGGAGAAGAACAAGGACGATAATGATTGTGTGCGTGCTGCTCTGAGCAAAGATTGCATTTAATGTTTGGAACAAGCGCGTTCTCCTTTAAAACGAGTTTTCATACGGACAATTGCAGAATATCAAACAATTGCAGAATATCAAACTAGGTTCTTTTTCCCGCGTGCAGTTTCACTACGGTAGTTTCTCGCAGGCTCAGCCGGTATTGAATGATAATAGGTGAATAATCCAAGGTAAGGGCGGCTGTGAGCAGCCCCACGCAAAGCCAGTTTGGCAAATCTAAGGTCTTTATAGATATACTTTCATACGCAACGCGGATGTAGCTCAGTTGGTAGAGCATCACCTTGCCAAGGTGAGGGTCGCGAGTTCGAGTCTCGTCATCCGCTCGTTTTAAAGGGCGTCGCCAAGCGCGGCGCTCTTTGATTATGGTGGGTTGGTCGAGTGGTTAGGCAGCGGCCTGCAAAGCCGTGTACACGGGTTCGAATCCCGTACCCACCTCGGGCGATTGGCGCAGCTGGTTAGCGCGTTTCCTTGACACGGAAGAGGTCGCTGGTTCGAGTCCAGTATCGCCCACCAAGGCTGGTTATTACCGGCTATCTATCCGCTCTCCTCCCTCTTTTTAGGTGGATTAGCTCTAGAGACCTAGAGGCGGGGGTAGCGCTTTAAGCAGGGGCAAGACCTAAAACCAGGATTGCTTACTTAGAGTAATCAGCTCCTTCAGCGGTGTCTCCTGGTTTTGGGGAGACGCTATTTTTTAGGGCTTGCCCGGAATCGCTAGCAGCTTGTGCCCAGGCATCTAGTTCTTCCTGTATGGTTTGACGAATCATTTGCTTGGGGTTGTAGCGAGAAAAATTGATATTGCGCAGCATTTTTAGGTTTTCTAAATCTTCAGGGGTGAGTGCGCTAAAGTCTCCAGAAGACTCCCGTCGCATTTTTGCTGACCAGGCTTGTATAGAGGCTAATAAATGTCGTAGCCCTGTCAGAGCTTGCGCAACATTTTTCGGTCCTAAAACCAAAGCGGCAATCACCGCCAGTACCAAGAACTCGCTACCACTGATGCCAAACATTACGCATTCACTCCGCTAGCAATCTGCATAAAACTACTCTAGGTGAGTTAAGAGATTTTTTACCAATAGAAAATACTGATTTTGAACTAAAACCGATATTATAAACATCCGCAGTAGATATAGATGACGAAACCTGTCTCGGGTCACCCCAAAAGTGCGCGGGAAGGGACTTGAACCCTCACGACCGTTAAGTTGGTCACTAGCACCTCAAGCTAGCGCGTCTACCGATTCCGCCACCCGCGCTCAAGGACACCAGAGAGATTAGCACACCTTGTAGCTTGCATGAAAAATGAAACCTAAAATGCGAGCTGGGACGCCATACGGAAAAGCGCTTTACTGAGCCTTTGTGAATTGCGTAAGCACAAAAATGCCTACAATAGGGCAGGGAGTCACGTTCTAGAGCTATTTACCTCGGGATAGAAACGGAAAAGCGGATGGAAAAGCATACTTTCGACACTGTGGTGTTCGATATGGACGGTACTTTGACCGATTCGGTTCCCCTTATTACCCAGGGAATTAGAGAAGTTATTTCCCACTATAATCTTCCCAGTCAAAGCCCTCAGCAGCTAAAACGGTTCGTAGGTCCACCGCTGCGTCTAGGATTTAAAACCTATCTAGATTTAGAAGAAGACCGACTTGATGAAGCTGTTGAAATATACAGGCGTTTTTACCGTCCTCGGATGAGGCAGACTCCGCTCTTTGCGGGGATTAAAAAAATGCTTGCGCAACTGCACTCGGCAGGTCTAAAAACGGCGATTGCGTCCTCTAAACTTGAGGAACTGGTAATCGAGATAGCTCGCGCTAGTGGGATAAGTCCCTACCTGGATGTGATTGCCGGAACCAGGGAAACCCCCGGCACTAGCGCTGAAAATCCTAGTGATGTTGCTAATCCGCTAACTCGGCGCGGCAAAGAAGGGGTTATTCGCTATGCCCTGTCCCAGCTGGGCAATCCTTCCCAGCTGGAAAAGACAGTGCTGGTTGGAGATCGCCAGGACGATTATCGGGCTGCAAAGAATATCGGCATTGAGGTAATCGGGGTTTCTTGGGGCGCTGGAACCGCCGCGGAGTTCCCGGGAGCTACCTGGGTTAAGTCTGTGGAAGAGCTTACGGACATTTTGCTTTCGGGAAATAATAAAGAAAGGGATAATTTTGATTAACGAGGACGAAGAACGAACCTCAGCGAATGCGGCTAACTTGGGGCTAAACCTGCCTGATTCGCACCGCCCCGAGGATTTGGTGCGCCAATTCCACGAGGTTTACGGACTGACGTTTCAGCACGGGCCGGCCTGTATAAATCATGAGCGGGTTCATATGCGGATGCGTCTCATATTTGAGGAAGTGTGTGATTTAACCGGGACTGTCTATGGGGATAAGGCTCGCGCCCTCCTAGAGGAGGCTATTTCTTCCCTACCTGATGACAATACTCGCGACACTATCGAGGCCGCGGATGCCCTGGCTGACTTTACTTACGTTCTTTATGGAATGGCGCTTGAATGTGGGATTTCACTGCCAGCGGTACTTCGGGAAGTGCAGGCTTCCAACCTGTCAAAGCTAGATGGTGCGGGCAAACCGATTTACCGTGAGGACGGAAAAGTTCTAAAGGGCGAGAATTTTTTTCCTCCGGACATCAAAAAGGCGCTAAAACACCAGATTCCCTAGTAGGATTAAGACCAAAAGAATATTTCTTTTTGATAGCGTAAGATAGACTAAAACCGAAGGAACGATTTTTAGATTGCTAACCTCTTCTCTCGCTGCCGGTAGGGTGGCATCTGACAGGTTACGGTCTAATCCGGCTCGCATCTGCTTCATGGGGATACTTGAAGCGGGCAAAGGGAGGTAACGTGGCTAAAGTAGTAGTCATTGGCGGCGGTTATGGTGGTATAACCGTAGCGGGTGGGCTAGATGACGTAGCCGATGTCACGTTGGTCGAACAGAAAGACCAGTTTGTTCATCACGCCGCCGCGCTCAGGGCGGCAGTAGATTCCGTGTGGGGACACACCGTATTTATGCCCTACAGTCGGCTACTTGAACGGGGGCGGGTCGTTCACGGAACCTGTATGCGGGTGGATGGTCGCACGGTTTATGTAGCTGGACATGACCCTATCGAAGCTGATTTTTTGGTGTTAGCAACCGGAACTACCTACCCATTCCCTGCAAAACACATGGTTTCCCAAGCTTCGGTTGCAAAGGCTCGTCTTGATCAAACGCGCGATAACTTAGCGCGTGCCAAACGAGTAATGCTGGTCGGAGCGGGTACTGTCGGCGTAGAATTCGCGGGCGAGCTAACCTCCACCTACCCCAATATGAAAATCATTATGGTGGATAAAGAACCCTATATCCTGGGCACTCCTGGATATTTAGATTCTTTGCGCGAAACCATGACCAAGCAACTAGAAGCACGCGGTATTGAACTGGTACTCGGCGCGCCTTTGGCCTATATGCCTCCCACCGATGTGGGTAGGCTTTCCACATTCCAGGTGGAAACCCTCGCGGGACAATCCGTAGAAGCCGATATGTGGTTCTTGTGCTATGGCGCTCAAACGTCCTCCGGCTACCTACACGGATCCTATTCCCAGGTTATGCATGCTAATGGCACCGTTATGGTAGATGAACATCTGCGGGTTAAAGACATGGAGAATGTCTATGCAGTTGGTGACATCACCGATGTGCCAGAATCAAAGCGCGCAGATGCTGCCCGCGCTCACGCCCGCGTGGTAATCGCGAATATTCGCGATCAGCTATCGGGGCGTACTCCTTCGACAACCTATGCTCCGGGTAAGGAGTGGGTCATTTTGCCGTTAGGTCCTGATGGCGGGGCCTCACAGCTGGTTGATCCGGACGGTACAACTAGGATTGTTGGACCGGAAGAAACCGCCGAAATCAAGGGTACCGATTTGATGGTAACCATGATTCGCGGGCAACTTCACCTACCCTAAGCAGGAAGGTTGTATAGAATCTAAGGGGGTAGTCTATCGTGGCTGACCATTTACAGGTGACCTTTGATAGTTTTGTTGCCGCGTTGCAAGCACATTTAGAAGCTGCCCGGCGAGCAGCTGACCCAGATTCTGACCCACAGGTAGCTAAAGCGAGCCAGGCATTAGAATCAGCCTTTTCTACCTATGATGAAGCGCTCTATTCGCAGCTTGGCTGTGATCTTCCCCTAGATGTGTTTGAATACGAAGATATTGATTCCGACACTCTTTTCGAACATATTAACCGAGTTTTAGATGATGAAGAATCTGATGACTATGACTCAGATTTTGATGATGAAGAATACGACTACGAGGACGAAGACGACTCGGATAAACAGCTAGATGAAGCTGAAGCAGCCCTCCTTGAAGACTACGACTTTGACGAAGAGGACGAGGAAAACGAAGATTAGTTAGCTTTACCGCGCTTAGCTTACCGCGCCTTCCCGCTAACCCTTCCTGGCTCTTGCTTTAGAAGTTTCCGCTATTATTTCAAGTTCGCCAGTTATCTGCTTTGGCTTAGGCACTAACCTCATCGAGTGCCACCCGGATTTGGTGAGGAACATGGGCATCAGCTGCTTTAAGTACCGCCGCAAATTGCCCAGCGCTACGTGCTCCGGTCAATGCGCTGGTAACTCCCGGTGCGTCCTTTACCCAGGCTAAGGCCAATTTTAGGGGCTCCCATTCTAGTCCCTCAGCCCCGGCTAATACCGCTTGGGTTATCGGTTCGTACTCTTTTGAGAGGTAGGGGGCAACGAAGCCTTGTAAATGCTGAGACGCAGCCCGCGAATCGGGGGGAACGCTGGTTTGATATTTACCGGTCAATACTCCTCGCCCTAACGGTGACCAAGCGATAAAACCAGAATCAAAATGAGTGCTTGCCGGCAGAATCTCGTCCTCAACTTGACGATTAAGTAAAGAGTATTCCCCTTGGACAGCAGCAACCTCGTAGCGGTCTTGCCCCAGCAATACTGCCAGTTCTGCCATTGCCCAGGCCGGATAGTTAGACACCCCTACGTAGCGGGCACGCCCAGAACGCAGTGCCATCTCCAGAGCGGTAAGGGTTTCCTCTACCCGCACAAACGGGTCATAGTGGTGTACAAACCAAACATCAAGATAAGAGACTCCTAAACGCTCTAAGGATTGATCTAGTCCGCGCAATAAATTTGCGCGGGAGGCATCAACACTGGGAGGATCTCCTGGTCGCACCCCTGCCTTTGAACAAATAACCAAATCATCGCGGGAAAATTTCTCCTCAAGGAGATTGCCGATGAGTTTTTCTGACTCGCCCTCACCATAGGTGGCGGCGGTATCAATCAGGTTACCCCCGGCATCTAGGAACATTTGAAGCTGCTGACTTGCTTGCTCAAAATCGGTGTCTCGTCCCCAGGTCAGGGTGCCAAGCCCCAGGGTGGAAACCATCAGTCCGGTACGTCCTAGTCTTCTCTTTTCCATATCCCCAGGTTAAGGGGAATCAGTCTTAGATGTTTTAGGCACGGCGACTAAACTTAAAAACTGTTAGCTACCGAGCTGATTTTTATAGGGATAACCGGTGGCTTAAGGGATTTTGCTGCCCAAACAATGTTGCTAAATACCCCGATTTTTGCCGAAAACTGCCAGGGGTGAGAGAAAACACCCACAGTGGCTGCCACTATTTAATCTCTAGGCTATAGGCTTGGTGGACGTGGGTATTTTTGAAGCCATAATTATGGGGCTAGTTCAAGGTTTAACCGAGTTTTTGCCGATTTCTTCCTCGGCGCATCTTAGGATTGTAGGGGCATTATTTGGTGATGATCCTGGCGCAGCCTTCACCGCGATTACCCAAATCGGTACAGAAAGCGCAGTTCTTATCTATTTTTGGAAAGATATCAGCCGGATAGTTTGTAAATGGTTTCAAGCTTTCGTCCCAAAGCGTAGCGGGGTAACTCAAGCTGATTCTGATGTGCGCATGGGGTGGATGATTATTGTAGGCTCCCTCCCGATTGGCATTTTAGGGTTGCTAGGTCAAGATTTTATCGAAAGCCAGCTTCGCAATATGTGGATTACGGTTTCTATGCTGGTCATATTTGCTTTAATTTTGGGGGCAGCGGATCGCTACGGCAAGAAAGAAAAAACTTTAGAGCATCTGTCGTGGCTGCAAGCTATCCTTTTTGGTTTCGCGCAAGCCCTAGCCTTAATCCCGGGAGTTTCCCGTTCCGGTGGGACTATTGCTGCTGGTAGGCTAATGGGCTTTACTCGGGTGGCGGCGGCTCGGTATTCGTTTCTGCTTGCGATGCCGGCGGTTTTCGCTTCCGGGTTTTTCGAGGCCGCTAAATCAGTAGGGAATAATCCTGCCGGTTGGGGCGCAACCATTCTTGCTACCGCAGTTGCTTTCGCGGTGGGATATGCGGTTATTGTTTGGTTTATGCGTCTTTTGGAAACCAAGACCTTTACGCCTTTCGTTATTTATCGTCTGCTTTTAGGGATTGCGGTTGCTGTGGCGCTGGCTACTGGCACTTTATCGGCATTGGCATAAACAAATACGGGATTTTCACCTATGGGCGCGGTTCTGTTTGATATGGACGGCAATTTGATTGATTCCGATCCGCTGTGGCATCGTGCAGAAGCA
>ENA-OQLI01001656-OQLI01001656.1-human-gut-metagenome-genome-assembly--contig:-NODE-1656-length-14618-cov-3.105100_pt1 | contig 14618 bp, 10 predicted proteins | sample MGYA00242805_ERZ504812 | MGnify/ENA primary metagenome ERZ504812 (study PRJEB26092, sample SAMD00036430) | human gut metagenome | host: Homo sapiens | study: EMG produced TPA metagenomics assembly of...
GGGCCGACCCTGGCACCGGACGAGGTGTACAAGAGCATCAGCGGAGAAAAAACAAAGCTCTACCGCATGATCTGGAGCCGCTTCATGGCGAGCCTGATGGCAGACTGTCAGCAGGACACCGTTTCTGTCACGGTCAGCGAAGCGGACTACCATTTCAAGGCCAGTGGCTATACCGTTACCATTGACGATTTCACCGTCCTGTACGAGGAAGCCACCGACGAAAAGGAAAAGAAGGAGACCGCCCTGCCTCCGCTGGAGCAGGGTCAGGTGCTGAAGCTGCGCGACCTGAAGAGCGAGCAGAAGTTCACCCAGCCGCCCGCCCGCTACACCGAAGCGACCCTCATCAAGGCACTGGAAGAAAACGGCATCGGCCGTCCTTCCACCTACGCACCCATTATCACCACCATCATCGACCGCGGCTATGTGGAGCGCGACCAGAAAAAGCTCAAGCCCACTCTGCTGGGCCGGGCGGTGGATGGCCTGATGCTGGAGCAGTTCCCCCACATCGTGGATGTGGACTTCTCTGCCCAGATGGAAAAGAATCTGGATAAGATCGAGAGCGGCAAGGCCGACTGGCACAAGACCGTGGATGACTTCTATCAGGGCTTTGCTGCCAGTCTGGAGCAGGCCGAAAAGAACATGGAAGGCAAGAAGGTCAAGGTGCCGGATGAGCCTTCCAGTGAGGTATGCGACCTGTGCGGCCGGCCCATGGTCATCAAGGTGGGCAAGTACGGCAAGTTTTTGGCTTGCAGCGGCTTCCCGGAGTGCCGGGGCACAAAGCGGCTGGTCAAGGATACCGGCGGCATCTGCCCCAAGTGCGGCAAGGGCCGTATGCTGGAGCGCAAAAGCTCCAAGGGCCGCATCTATTATGGCTGCGAGCGCTACCCGGACTGCGACTTTATGACATGGGACATGCCGGTGCCCACCAAGTGCCCCAAGTGCGGCAGCACCATGTTCCGCAAAGGCTCCAAGCTGTATTGCGCAAAGGAAGGCTGCGGCTACGAGATGCCGGTGCCGAAAAAGGACTAAAAGGATAAAACTATGAACTATAAAGTAACCGTGCTGGGCGCTGGTCTTGCGGGCTGTGAAGCCGCCCTCTGGCTGGCTGGCAAGGGCGTGCAGGTAGACCTGTACGAACAGAAGCCCGTGCATTTTTCGCCCGCACACAAAAGCGCAGGCTTTGCGGAGCTGATCTGCTCCAACAGCCTGAAGGCTGAGCGGCTGGACTCTGCTTCCGGCCTGCTGAAGGAAGAAATGCGCCGGATGGGCAGCCAGCTGTTGACCGCCGCCGAGACGGCCCGCGTGGCCGCTGGCGGTGCGTTGGCGGTGGACCGCGATGCATTCAGCGCCGAAGTGACCCGCATGGTGGAAAGCTGTGAAAATATCACTGTCCACCGGGAGCAGGTGGAGCACATCGATGCATCTGCCCCCATTCTGGTGGCTACCGGCCCATTGACCGACGGCGCACTGGCCGATGAGATCGGGGCCTTGACCGGTGACGAGCGGCTGCACTTCTACGATGCCGTGGCCCCCATCGTCACCGCTGAAAGTCTGGACTACAACAAGGTGTTTGCCGCCTCCCGCTATGACCGGGGCGAGGCCGACTACCTGAACTGCCCTTTCAACAAGGAAGAGTACGAGAAATTCCACGCAGCTCTCGCTTCGGCAGAGCGTGCCCCGCTGCACGACTTTGACACCGGGGCCGAGCAGTCTGCTCAGCCCGACCCGGATGCCCACGGCAAAAAGGCCGACACCGTCACCGTGTATGAGGGCTGTATGCCCATCGAAATTATGGCCGCCCGGGGTGCCGACACCATGCGCTTCGGCCCGCTGCGCCCGGTGGGCCTTGTGAATCCCAACACCGGACACCGTCCGTGGGCCAATGTACAACTGCGGGCCGAAAATAAGGAACGCACCCTGTATAACATCGTAGGCTTCCAGACAAACCTCAAGTGGGGCGAACAGAAGCGGGTGTTCAGCATGATCCCCGGGCTGGAAAATGCCGAGTTTGTGCGGTACGGTGTCATGCACCGCAACACCTTCCTCGATGCGCCCCGGGTGCTCAGCGCCCAGCTGTGCCTGAAAGAACACCCCAATGTGTTCTTTGCAGGGCAGATCACCGGCTTTGAGGGCTATATGGAAAGCGCTGCCTGCGGCCTGCTGGCGGCCCGCAGCCTGTATGCCCGGCTGGAAGGCAAAGAGCTGCCCGCCCCGCCTGTGGATACTATGTGCGGTGCGCTGGTGCAGTACCTGACCACCGAGAACAAGCACTTCCAGCCCATGGGCGCGAATATGGGCATTCTTCCTCCGCTGCCGGAGGAGAGCCGCCCGCGGGACAAGCGCCTGCGTTACATGGCACAGGCTCAGCGCGCTGTTGCCAGCTTCCAGCACTGGCTGGATGAAACTTCTCTTTAAGAAGGGAGAAAAGCTATGAAGATTATCGTGGATATGATGGGCGGCGACAACGCCCCTCTGGCTGTGCTGGAGGGTGCCGCACAGGCCGTGAAGGAGTACGGCATCACCGTCGTAGGTGTGGGCGACGAAGCGCTGGTGCGCAAGACCGCACAGGAGAACAGCATCCCGCTGGACGGCATTGAGCTGGTGAACTGCACCGAGGTCATCGACATGTGTGATGAGCCTGCCCGCGCCATCCGCCAGAAGAAGGATTCCTCCATCGTGGTGGGCTTGAACATGCTGAAAGACGGCAAGGGTGATGCCTTTGTTTCCGCCGGCAGCACCGGTGCGCTGCATGTGGGCGCAAGCCTGATCGTGCGCACCCTCAAGGGCATCAAGCGCCCGGCTCTGGCTACCATGGTGCCCGCCAAAAAGCAGGCTTATCTGCTGCTGGACTGCGGTGCCAATGTGGAGTGCCGCCCCGAGATGCTGGCGGCGTTCGCTGTCATGGGCAGCTGCTATGTGAATAAGGTGGAAGGCCGCCGCAGCCCCAGCGTGGCGCTGGCCAACAACGGTGCGGAGGAGAGCAAAGGCACCCCCATGCTCAAGGAAGCCCACCAGCTGCTCAAGACCACCCCGGGCATCCGCTTTGTGGGCAACATCGAGCCCCGCGATGTGCCGGGTGGCGAAGTGGACGTTGTGGTGTGCGACGGCTTTACCGGCAATGTGATCCTCAAGCTGACCGAGGGCGTGGCAAAAATGCTGCTGGGCATGCTGAAGCAAATGTTCCTCGCAAACCTCGGCGGCAAGCTGGCCTACCTGCTGCTCAAGGGCAGCGTGGCAGACCTGAAGCACCAGATGGACAGCGAGGAATACGGCGGCGCACCCTTCCTGGGCGCAAGGCAGCCGGTCATCAAGGCCCACGGCTCTTCCAAGGCCAAGGGCATCAAGAACGCCATCCGTCAGGCAAAGATCTGCGTGGAGAACGATCTGTGCGGCACCATGCAGTCTGCGCTGGACGAGCTGGCTGCGCTGGACGAGCTGGCTGCGGCACAGAAAACTGAGGAATAAGGGAAGCGGGCTTGCCCTCTCCGTCATTGCTTTGCAATGCCACATTCCCCACTCTGTCGCTATTGCGACATCTCTCCCCGGCCGGGGAGAGTCTTTCCTCAGAGTGAGGGGCTTTGGCAGTTCATGCAGACTGCATCGATTTGCCGAGGGCTCCCCCTTTGGGGGAGCTGGCGAACGGACGTGAGCCTGAGAGGGCGAGGATGCTGACCATCAATAAGGGAGCTAAAACATATGAGCCATCAGTTGGAAACAATTATTGGTTATAAGTTCAAAAACCCGGAGCTGCTGGAGATCGCGCTCACCCATACCAGCTATGCCAACGAGAGCCGCACCCCGCGAGAAACACCCCGTTCCATCAGCCATGCCTACGCCGTTTCAATCGAAGCCGCCCAAAAAAACATCCAGATAGTGAACCCTTACTTCGTACCGACAAAATCCATTCGTAAAGCCATCAAAAAAGCATTAAAGAAAGGTACGGAAGTGGAAATAATGATACCGGCAGTATCGGATATCCCCTTTACGCCTGAAGCTTCCTTCTACATTGCACACAAGCTGATGAAACGGGGAGCTAAAGTCTACTTGTTCAAAGACGGGTTCCACCACTCCAAAATAATGATGGTGGACAGCACTTTCTGTACAGTAGGTACGGCCAACCTTAACAGCCGCAGCTTACGCTACGACTATGAAACAAACGCTTTCATTTTTGACCCGGCAACCACCAATCAACTGAACAGCATGTTTGAAAAGGATAAGCAAAACAGCACTTTGCTCACTCCCGAAGTATGGAAGAAACGTTCCGGCTGGAAGAAATTCGTCGGCTGGGTGGGAAACCTGCTGACTCCTTTCCTGTAAATCGTTCCCTTTAATTTTTGATTCTTATTTTTTTATTCTCCCAAGAACTTTAGCTACCTTTGGCGAGGCTTTTAACAAGTAAACCATGAAACAATATTTAGACTTGCTCAACCGCGTGTTGACTGAAGGCATAGAAAAAAGCGACCGCACCGGAACCGGTACAATCAGTGTATTCGGACATCAGATGCGCTTCAATATGGACGAGGGATTCCCTTGCCTGACAACTAAAAAACTTCATTTGAAATCCATCATTCATGAACTGTTATGGTTCCTGAAAGGCGATACAAATGTGAAATACCTGAAAGAAAAGGGTGGGCGCATCTGGAATGAATGGGCCGATGCAAACGGCGATTTGGGACATATCTACGGCTATCAATGGCGTTCATGGCCCGATTACAAAGGCGGAACAATCGACCAGATCAGTGAAGCGATAGAAACGATCAAACACAACCCCGATTCACGCCGCATCATAGTCAGCGCCTGGAATGTCGGCGATCTGGACAACATGAACCTGCCGCCTTGCCACGCATTCTTTCAGTTTTACGTAGCCAACGGCCGGCTCAGCCTGCAACTTTACCAGCGGAGTGCGGACATCTTCCTGGGAGTGCCTTTCAACATCGCATCATACGCATTGCTTCTACAAATGGTAGCACAAGTCACCGGACTGAAGGCAGGAGATTTCGTACATACTCTGGGAGATGCGCATATATACCTGAACCATCTGGAACAAGTGAAACTCCAATTGAGTCGTGAACCGAAGGCATTGCCACAGATGAAAATAAACCCGGACGTGAAGAATATCTTCGACTTCAAATTTGAAGATTTTGAATTAATCAATTATGATCCGCACCCGCACATCGCCGGAAAAGTTGCGGTATAAAAGAAAGAGAAAATCTCATCCTATAAGAACCATTTGAACCCTGTACAGACATGATCAGCATTATTGCCGCAGTAGACCGCCACATGGGCATCGGTTACGAAAACAAATTATTGTTCTGGCTTCCCAATGACCTGAAACGCTTTAAAGCGCTTACTACCGGAAATACAATCATCATGGGACGGAAAACCTTTGAGTCACTGCCCAAAGGCGCTTTACCCAACCGTCGCAACATAGTCTTGTCTACCCGCCCCGATACCCAATGCCCGGGTGCAGAAGTATTCCCCTCTCTTGAGGAAGCCTTGAAAAACTGTGCACAGGACGAACAAGTCTACATTATAGGCGGAGCCAGCGTATATCACCAAGCCCTCCCTTTGGCAGACGCACTTTGCCTTACCGAAATAGATGCTGAAGCTCCCCATGCAGATGCATACTTTCCGGAAGTAGATCTTAAAATATGGCAAGAAAAAAGCAGGGACTCCCATCCGATAGACGAGAAACATCCCTGCGCTTATGCTTTTGTCGATTATATCCGCCGATAGGATTTATTCCTCTTCATCCTCTATTACTATCGGCATCTGACGCTTAATCGCTTCGTGGAAAGAGATTAACGTTTCCGTACGCGACAAGCCCAACGGTTGCAGCTTATCGTGAATAATACTCAGCAAATGGTGATTGTTCCGGGCATACAACTTAATGAACATATCATACTTACCTGTCGTAAAGTGACACTCCACAATTTCAGGAATAGCCTCCAACGCTTTTGTCACAGCATCAAAAGTAGCGGGATCTTTTAAATAAATTCCGATATATGCACAGGTCTCATATCCTATCTTCTCCGGATCTATAACATATTCCGATCCTTTCAATATCCCCAGATTAGTGAGTTTCTGAATACGTTGATGAATAGCTGCTCCAGATACATTACAAGCTCTGGCCACTTCAAGGAAAGGAATACGTGCATTATCGGCAATCAACTGCAGTATTTGCTCGTCTAAAGTATCCAATTGATGATGTCCCATTTCTATTTTCAATAATTAATTTTATAAATGATTTCCCGCATTTTACTACGGCAAGGTGCAAAGTTAGCCATTTTTTCTCCAATAAAAATACGAATTATAACTTTTCTTGCTAAAAAGAGAATAATCGCACATTCGGGAAATACCGGGACTATTATGTAACATGGACAAAAAAAGATGTAACATACTTTTGGAGCAGATTGACGGAAAATGAATTCCTTTGTAACAGAAAACACGAAATCATGAAAAACATAATTAAATTATCTGCAAATATGAAATCATCTTTAAAACTTTTAGCATTTTGCTCATTACTCTCGACAACCGCCTTGTCACAAGAACTATCGTTGAACATGCCCATCATCCAAACCAAATACACAGCCGACCCGGCTCCTATTGTGTACAATGACACTGTCTATCTCTTTACCAGCCACGATGAGGATGACGGCGAAAATTTTCACATGAAGGACTGGCTCCTCTACACCTCTACCGATATGGTGAACTGGCAGGACCGTGGCGCCGTAGCCTCGCTCAAAGACTTCAAATGGTACAAAGGCAACAATGGCGCCTGGGCACAGCAAGTGGTTCGCCGCAACGGCAAATGGTATATGTATTGCCCCATTCATGGCAACGGCATCGGCGTGCTGGTGTCCGACTCTCCTTACGGTCCTTTTAAAGATCCCATAAACAAACCGCTGGTATGGCAAAAGGAACATTGGTACGATATTGACCCCACAGTATATATTGATGATGACGGCCAAGCCTATATGTACTGGGGTAACCCGAATCTCTATTGTGTGAAACTGAATGAAGACATGATTTCCTACTCAGGCGAAATCATGGAGCTACCCCATATCGAAGATTATCAGGAAGGCCCTTGGTTCTATAAGCGAAACGGACACTACTATTTAGCCTTTGCCTCTACATGCTGTCCTGAGGGTATCGGCTATGCCATGAGTAAAAACCCGCTTGGGCCATGGGAGTATAAAGGGCATATTATGGACCATACCCCGCGGACTCGTGGCAATCACCCCGGCATCATAGACTACAAGGGTAAATCTTACTGTTTTGGACAAAACTATGATATCTTCCGTTTGGAAACAAGCCGCCACGCAGAACGGCGCTCGGTGTCGGTTGCTGAAATGGAGTATAACCCTAACGGCACCATCCGCATGCTGCCTTATTTTCACGAATGTAAATTGGAACAGATTGAGAAATTCAATCCCTACCGTAAAGTAGAAGCAGAAACAATGGCTTGGGGCTTCGGGCTGAAGACCACTCCCAAGAATATCTGGAGCCACGAACGCTGGAACCAGCTGGTAACAAGTATAGATGACGGCGAATACCTAATGGTGAAAGGTGTTGATTTTGGAAAAGGAGCCAAGACGTTTAAAGTCTCCGCTTCTGCCCACCTATATGGCGGCATATTGGAAATTCACATTGACCAAAAAGATGGTCCATGTGTCGGCACAGTGAATATCTCACATACAAAGAGTGAACTTCGCGAGTTTACGACGTCTGTTGTGAACCTAAACGGCGTACACGATCTCTATCTTGTTTTTAAAGGTGGGAAAGAACTGAAAAAGAATCTATTTATGCTGGACTGGTGGACATTTGAGTAAAGAACGGCCATTGGCACAATCGTGTACTTCCCAATACACTGTAATTCAAGTCACTCATTCACAGAAATAAAGCATAGAACATGACAAGAAAAACACTGTTTTTATTCGTTTTGCTGATTGGTTGCTTTACGGCCTTTGCCCAAAATGATTCTCCTAAAAGCAATTGTGTGAATATCGAATTGCCAACAGGAAAGCTTTCTTTACAACCGCTCAATCAGAATACGGTGCGCGTAAGGTTCACCAAAGGACAGGCTGTTCCGAAAGAAGAATTAATCTATACAGAAGATGTAGCGTCTCCTGCATATAAAGTGAAAGAGAATAATACCTCACTGAAACTTTCACTTGAGAAAATGGTTGTAGTTTATGACAAACAGCGTCATACACTGACTTTTACCGATGCTAAAGGGCAAATTATCTTGCAGGAAAAAGAAGGAGGGCGTTTATTGAAAAGTTCTACTGTTCAAGGCGAACCGGCCTTTTTGGCCGAACAACATTTCTTATCACCGGCTGATGAATACTTGTTTGGCACCGGACAATTTCAAGATGGCTATTTAAATGTGCGGGGACTGAGCAGACGCCTTACACAAGTTAATACACAGATCGCAATTCCTTTTATTCTTTCCAACAAGGGATATGGCATTTTGTGGAACAACTATGGTCTGACAGACTTTAATCCTGCCGACGAGTCTGTAAAGTTATTACCGGCAAAGACAGAGGGACAAGCCGTTACAGTGGACGCGACAAGTACAAAAGGCAATAAACGTGAGACTCGTCTCTTCAAGTCATTCACAGCAACATTCAGTGTTCCGGCCGACGGACAGTACGGATTGCTGTTGGATGTAGGGCAGCGTATGGCACGCAAACATTACATTGCTATTGATGGAAATAAAATTGTCGATGTGAATAATTTGTGGCTCCCTCCTACAACTTCCGTTATAGTAGAATTATCGAAAGGAGAACATACTGTTGAAGTACAGGGCGTAAAGGAAGATTCCCCCGTATTATATTGGAGACAAGTAACCGATGAGACTGTCTTCCGTTCTCCGGTAGCACATTCTTTGGACTATACCGTATTCTCCGGAAATGCTGATGAAATAATAGCCGGTTACCGTCAGTTGACAGGCAAAGCGCCTATGTTACCACTTTGGGCATTAGGCTATATTCATTGCCGGGAACGTTATAATACACAAGCGGAGCTGTTGGAAAACGCACATGAATTTAGGAAACGGAAGCTCCCTGTGGATGTAATCGTACAAGATTGGCAATGGTGGGGAAAGTACGGGTGGAATGCCATGCAATTCGATGAAAGCAAATATCCGGATCCCGGCAAAATGGTACGTGAGCTTCATAACATGAACATGCACCTGATGTTGTCCGTTTGGTCTAAAATAGATAAGCAATCGGCACTTGGAAAGCAAATGGAGTCTAAAGGTTTTTACATTCCCGGCACAGATTGGATTGATTTTTTCAATCCTGATGCAGCAGCTTTTTATTGGCATAATTTTAGCAGTAAACTATTGAAGCCCTACAAAATTGATGCGTGGTGGCAGGACGCTACCGAACCGGAAAATGATGATTTACTGAACCGGCGAATAAACAATGGGAAAACCCCAGGTGAATTCTACCGCAATGTTTATCCGCTTTTTGTGAATAAAACCGTCTATGAAGGCTTACGTAAGGATGACCCGGATCGGCGTGCTATGATATTAACCCGAAGCGGGTTCTCCGGTATACAACGATATGGTGCAGTAACATGGTCGGGAGACGTGGGCAATGACTGGGAAACACTTCGTCGGCAAATAGCTGGCGGATTAGGGCAAATGGCTACCGGTCTGCCTTGGTGGACCTATGATGCAGGAGGCTTTTTCCGCCCTTCCGACCAGTATACGAATAAAGATTACCAGGAACGAATGTTGCGTTGGATACAGGCCGGAACCTTCCTGCCATTGATGCGTATTCATGGTTATATGAGTCAGACAGAGCCTTGGCGGTACGGAGAACAAGTGGAACACATTGTTTCCGACTTCCTAGACCTACGTTATCGCCTATTACCCTATATATATTCACATACTGCATTAGTTTCACACCAAGGAGGTACTTTTATGCGTCCGCTGATATTTGATTTTTCACAAGATAAGGAGGCTTTGAAACAGCAGAATGAATATATGTTTGGAAAATCCTTACTGATTAATCCCATAACTCAAAGCAATGTACAAAGCTGGAAAACCTACCTTCCTGAACATGCTGCAGGATGGATTGATTTTTGGAATGGAAAGGCCTATGAGGGAGGACAATACGTGGATATTCCGGCATCAATAGAGAAAATCCCGGTATTTGTAAAAGCCGGTACCATATTACCGTTAGGCATGAAAAAGCAATATGCTTCGGAAAATCTTAGCGCCCCCTTGGAGATACACATTTATCCGGGTGAAGACGCTTCATTCATTTTATACGAGGATGAGGGAGATAATTACAATTATGAAAAAGGGGCATATAGCAACATCCGTTTTAACTGGAATGACCGTAAACGAGTATTGACGATAGAAGAACGACAAGGAGAATATCCCGGCATGCAGGCCAACAGGACTCTTCGTATCATAAGTCCGTCTGCGGAAAAAACAGTCGTATATCAAGGTAAAAGGATGAAAATCCAATTGCCATAACCTATTGCAAGAATAAAAAAGTGTTTGTTTAACGATACAAGAAAATAAAAAACAATATGTATTTACCAAGAAATATATGGTTTGTACTAGTTGTCATCCTGATCAGCTCATGCAGTACAGAAACATTGGATGTAACCTCTCCTACCGGTAAACTAGGAGTTACAGTGGAGCCTATGGAGGGAAAGGCTTATGACAAGATTACTTTTTCTGTGAACTATGACGGAAAAACTATCCTTTCCCAAACAGAACTGGGGTTGGAAACAGATGTTCAGAAGTTTTATGGAAATTTGAAGCTGAAATCTGTTTCTAAGGCAAAACGAATCGTCGATGATTACAAGATGATAACGGGAAAACGCAGTCATTGTATCAATGAAGCCTTTGAAAGGACCTATTCTTTTGAAAACCAAGAAGGAAACGCTTTGGATATTACATTCAGAGCATACGACAATGGGGTCGATTTCAGATATGAAATTAATACTATTGCAGACAAAGAATATGTCGTTGATGCATATACGGCATATAATATTCCGCAAGGAGCCAAAAGCTGGATGCAGCAATGTGACCCCGGATACGAAAAGTTTTTTCCGGTATCAACAGATGGAAAACTCCCCGGCCGTCTCAAAGTTAACTCTTGGGGATATCCCGGACTCATAGAGTTGCAGGATTCTGTATTTATGCTGATAACAGAAGCAAATATCAGACGTGGACATTGCGGTTCTCTTTTATTCAACGGTGATAACAATGACAGATACCAAGTGAAACTTGCCGATAAAAAACAGGTCGCTGAAAAAACATGGGTTTCTCCTTGGAGAGTACTCATTATAGGAGGTTTGTCCGATATTGTGGAGTCAACACTGGTAACTGACGTCTCTGACCCTTCTAAAGTAGAATATACAGAATGGATAAATCCCGGTATGGTGTCCTGGATATACTGGGCATATAACCATGGCTCTAAGGATTATCAAAAAGTCAAAGAGTATATTGATTTGGCAGCTGAAATGCATTGGCCTTACAACTTGATTGATTGGGAATGGGATGAAATGAGCAATGGAGGCAATCTTCAAGATGCTGTGAAGTATACTTTAAACAAGGGTATTAAGCCTTTGCTATGGTATAACTCAAGTACAAGCTGGATTGGTCCCGGCCCCTTGTTCCGTTTGAATAAAAAGCAAGACCGGGAAAAAGAATATGCATGGTTGAGCGAAATGGGAATTGCCGGTATTAAAGTGGACTTCTTCTCGGGTGACAGTGTTTCTACCATGAATTACTATATAGATTTGCTCGAAGATGCCATAAAATATAAACTAATGCTTAATTTTCATGGGGCTACTATTCCGCGAGGGTGGCAACGTACATATCCCCACATGATGTCGGTTGAGGGGGTATATGGCGCCGAATGGTATAATAACGCTCCAATATTAACCAATCGGGCTGCCGAGCATAACGCGACTTTGCCTTTTACAAGAAATGTCGTAGGGCCGATGGATTATACTCCGGGAACTTTTTCCAATTCTCAACACCCTCATATTACTTCATATGCCCATGAACTGGCATTGCCGGTCATTTTTGAATCAGCGTTGCAGCATATGCCGGACAGACCCTCTGTTTATTATGGCTTACCGGAACCGGTGAAGAGACTTTTGTCAGAACTGCCTGTTGCATGGGATGATACAAAATTATTAGCCGGTTATCCGGGAGAAGAAGTAATCCTGGCACGTCGTAAAGGCGACGTATGGTATATTGGAGGCATCAATGGCACTAATGAAACAAAAACACTTCATATATCATTGGATAAAATAGCTGTTAACGGTAAGAAAATCTCTATATTCAAAGATGGTATAGATGACAAGCATTTTGCCATTGAAGAAAACATCCCTTTGGCAAATGTTAAATCAGACCTGACAATAGAGTGTTTGCCACGTGGTGGTTTTGTAGCCGTCATAAAATAATCTAAATCTCACAGTAGGCATTTTATAATTCGGTATTACCGCATTTTAATAGGAATGAGAGATACGGGATTCAAAATAGAGTTTCGTGTCTCTCATTTATATTAAGATATGGATAGTGCCGAAATAATCGTATATTTGTGAAGTAATTAAACTATAATGAATATGAAAAAATATATTTTACTTTTACTCTGTCTAACAGCAGTCTCTCCCATATATGCACAGGTATTTGCCGAATATTTTGCAGACAAAACGCTTCGTGCCGATTACATATTCAGCGGCAATGCATCCCAACAAGACATTTGTCTGGACGGCCTGTCCTCTCTCCCCACATGGGCGGGAAGAAAACATCATCTGGCGGAACTTCCATTACAAGGCAACGGACAGATTGTCATGCGCGATGCAGCCAGTGGAAAGACTATTTATACAACTTCCTTTTCCTCGCTCTTTCAGGAATGGCTGGAAACAGATGAAGCCAAAAGTGTAACAAAGGGATTTGAAAATACATTCCTTCTTCCGTATCCCCTCCAACCGGCCGAAATAGAAATAATTCTACTCGATTCGCGCCGCAACATTCGTGTCTCCATGAGGCATACCATACATCCTGACGATGTGTTGATAGCACAAAAAGGGAACTCACACATTACTCCGCATAAATACCTGCTACAAAATGGAGATGCCGACAAATGCATTGATGTAGCTATCCTCGCAGAAGGATACACCCCTCAGGAAATGCAGACATTCTATAAAGATGCCGGTATTGCCTGTGAGAGCCTTTTTGCACACGAGCCTTTCAAGTCCATGAAGAAACGTTTCAATATTGTTGCTGTCGCCAGCCCTTCCACAGACAGTGGAGTCAGCGTGCCAAGACTGAACGAATGGAAGCACACTGCTTTCAGCTCACATTTCAGTACATTCTACTCCGACCGTTATTTGACCACATCACGCGTAAGAGCAGTACATGATGCCTTAGCGGGAATCCCTTATGAGCACATTATCATATTAGCCAATACGGAAGAGTACGGTGGTGGAGGTATTTATAATTCCTACACCCTGACCACTGCTCATCACGCCATGTTTCGTCCGGTAGTAGTACATGAATTCGGACATAGCTTTGGCGGACTTGCCGATGAATATTTCTATGACAACGATATTATGACAGACACTTCTCCATTGGATATAGAGCCATGGGAACAGAACATCAGTACGCAAGTGGACTTTGCGGCGAAATGGAAAGACATGCGTCCCTCAAACATTCCCATTCCCACGCCGATAAGTGCAAGTGAAAAATACCCGACAGGTGTGTATGAAGGAGGAGGCTACTCTGCAAAGGGTATTTTCCGCCCGGCAGATAACTGCCGCATGCGCACCAACGAATATCCGGAATTCTGTCCTGTGTGCCAACGTGCTCTCCGCCGAATCATAAATTTTTATACTGAATAATAAACATCAAAAGACTGACTTATGATTAAATTTCAACGTATCACAACTAAGGATGCAACCTTGTACAATTACATGAAACAACTGATGACCGCCTCTTTTCCTTCGGAAGAATATCGCCCATTGGAAGAATTGCGTAATTATACAGATACTAAAACCCATTTTTACTGCAACATCATTCTTCATCACGACACTCCGGTCGGATTTATCACGTACTGGGATTTCGGACATTTTTATTACGTAGAGCATTTCGCTATTGACCCTTCCCTACGCAATGGAGGTCATGGCAAGAATGTCTTAAACCATTTATGCCAGCAGCTCAACAAGCCCATTATTCTAGAAGTAGAAATGCCCGAGGAGGAAATGGCAATACGACGAATCAATTTCTATAAACGGCATGGTTTTACCTTATGGGAAAAGCCATATATGCAACCACCTTATAAAGTGGGAGATAATTATCTTCCTATGTTATTAATGGCTCATGGCAACTTGGAATGTGAGAAAGACTTTGAGCAGGTAAAAAAATGTATTTACCGGGAAGTATACAAAGCAGAATAAATAAAGATATTCATTTATCCCCAATTCCTATAAAAAATAAAGGCTGCTTGTAAAAACAAGTAGCCTTTATTCATATAGTCTGAACTAACTTTTACTGACGCGGTTGCGCAGAATAGTTAATTTTCAATGCATAAGCCTTACGAAGAGCCTCTTTGATATCTGTTACGAGACCCATTTTC
>ENA-OQLI01001661-OQLI01001661.1-human-gut-metagenome-genome-assembly--contig:-NODE-1661-length-14592-cov-4.054062_pt1 | contig 14592 bp, 14 predicted proteins | sample MGYA00242805_ERZ504812 | MGnify/ENA primary metagenome ERZ504812 (study PRJEB26092, sample SAMD00036430) | human gut metagenome | host: Homo sapiens | study: EMG produced TPA metagenomics assembly of...
GAGAAAGCGTCTCAAGACCCTCCGCCTCGGCGCCCACATAACGCACCCTCCCGTCTCCGTCTCTACCCGCGCCTGCCACACACATCACCCCGGTTGAGGGAAAAGAGGACGAACGTGCCACCGCCTGCACTACCCCGCGGGTATATTTGTGATCTTGCGCCCGAGGCAGAGCCCAAAACTCACCCACATCTCGAGCCTGTAGGCGAGCAAGCCGGGGTTCGCTGAGCTGTAACCCCAAATCCACTAAGCGCACCTGCCCAAATTCATAGGCTGCCGGTGGCAGTAAACTCGCGGACTTGAGCGCCCCCATAGTTACAGTGACATCTGCCCCCAAACATACCCCAGGAAGGCGACCATCATCTGCGAAAACACCAGAGGGAATATCAATAGCAATCCGTAAAAACTGACGAGGATACGATACAGAAATCCGGGTAAGCTCCGCAACTACCTGCGATAACGGTTCACGTAGTTTCCCGTTTATCCCAGCTCCTACCAGTCCATCAATCCATACCTTGGCGGCGCGGGCACGCCGAGCAGCAAGGCGCGCAACCTGGCGGGCATTACCAGCTAAATCCACCCGTTCGATGGTTACCTGTGCTTTTTCTGCCGCTGCCAGTGCTTCTAGGTGCGGCTTATCGGAAAGAATCAGCGCTAGACAAGGGTAACCTAGTTTTGCCAGATAGGAGAGGGCGTACAGACAGTCCCCGCCATTATCTCCGCCCCCGACTAACCCCAGAATCGGGCTTTCCGCTACCTTTACTCCGCGAGCAAGCAATAATTCGATAACGGTATCACTGACTTCGCCAGCCGCTTTTTTCATCAAAGTCCCGTGAGGATGCGCAGCCACCACCTGGGCTTCAGCCCTCCTGACTGTTTGTTTCTCGAATGCCTCAATCATGCTGCCCGTCCTTTTACCTGACCTTTATTCTACCGTCACCGATTTAGCAAGGTTACGCGGCTGATCTACGTCGTATCCCTTGCTCTTAGCCACCTCACAGGCAAAGACCTGCAAAGGAATCACGCTGAGCAAGGGCATATATAAGGTAGGAGTAACAGGAACCCGGAAAATATGGTCGGCATATTTATCGACTTTATCGTCGCCCTCTTCCGCTACTACCAAGGTGATTGCGCCGCGAGCGCGTACTTCCTGCAGGTTGGAAATCACTTTTTGATGCAGCTCGGGGCGGCGTGGGGTGGGAACTACCACAAATACGAACTGCCCCGGCTCGATTAGGGCGATAGGACCGTGTTTGAGTTCCCCGGCAGCGAAGCCTTCCGCGTGTGCATAGGCGATTTCTTTAAGTTTCAGCGCCCCCTCCATAGCCACCGGATAGCCCACGTGACGACCTAAGAAAATCGTGGATTTCAGGTTCTTGCCGTAGCGTTTAGCGACCTCTACTACCGGCTGAATTTCGTTTAGGAGCGTCTGCATTTTACGGGGAACTTCCGATAGCTTTTCCAGGTAATCTGCGATTTCATCGATATACTTATTGCCGCGCACCTGCGCTAAATATAGCCCCAACAGGTAGCAAGCAGTGATTTGGGCAGTAAACGCTTTCGTGGAGGCGACCGCAATTTCCGGGCCAGCATGGGTTAGCAGTACCGCATCAGATTCGCGCGGAATAGTTGAACCGGGAGTATTCACAATCGCCAGCACTTTCGCCCCCTGTTCACGCGCGTGCCGCACCGCCATAATGGTGTCCATAGTTTCCCCGGACTGGCTAATCGCCACCACTAGGGTGCGCTGATTAACTACCGGGTCACGGTAGCGGAATTCGCTGGCCAGCTCGACTTCTACCGGAATCCGACACCAATGCTCAATCGCATAACGGGCAACCTGTCCAGCATAGGCAGAAGTGCCGCAAGCGATAATCACCATTTTGTTTACTTGCCGCAACACATCTTGACTAATGCGCAGCTCATCTAACGTCAGATACCCTTGCGAATCAGTTCTATCTTGCAAAGTGGCAGTAACTGCCTGAGGTTGTTCATGGATTTCTTTTTCCATGAACGTCCCCCACTCGCCCTTAGAAGTACGATCTACCGAAAAATCTACCGTGAACTGTTTGGGGGTTAAAGCCCGTCCCCGATTGTCAGCTACCTGTACTTGATTAGCGGTCACCATTACCAGTTCATCTTGCCCAATTTCTAGGCACTCCTTGGTGTAATCAGTGAAAGCTAAAACGTCCGAACCAAGGTAGTTGCAATCTTTACCTACCCCGATTACCAGCGGAGAAGAACGCCGTGCGGCAACCACCATTCCGGGGGCATTTCGGTGAATCGCCAAAATCGTGAAAGTACCTTTAAGCTGCGACATCGTAGCCAAAAGCGCTCTCGAAAGACGCGCCGCCGCCCGGTGCACCCCCGCAGCCACTTCGGCACAAACCTGCGCATTATCGAGGACGGGAGCAGGTACCTCAGCTGCGCCCTCCCCCAGAGACGTACCCGCGTCCTCGTCAGCTAAATAGGACGCTGCCAGCAGGTTCGCGATTACTTCCGTATCAGTTTCAGAAACGAAACTGAACCCCTGTTTTTCGAGGACGCGGCGCAAATTATCGGCATTTTCGATAATGCCGTTATGAACTAGCGCGAGTTGCCCATCGGAAGAAACATGGGGATGAGCATTAATATCTGTCGGTCCGCCGTGAGTAGCCCAGCGGGTGTGACCAATCCCTGCAATCGCCTGAGGCAGAGGATTATCCTGCAAATCTGCCCGCAGATTAGCGAGCTTTCCGCTCTTTTTACGGATTTGTATCCCGCCGGGGGTAGAAAGCCCAATCCCCGCTGAGTCGTAGCCTCGATACTCTAGGCGAGCCAAGCCCCCGATAATCACTTTTTCTGTATCTTTAGTGGGCTCTAGCCCAACCATTCCTAAGATTCCACACATGAAATTGATTTTGGCACGACTTCAGCCGCATTGCTATCCAGCCAGTTATCCCGCCTGCATTAGCACCGATAATCAAAAACAGTATCTGGGGGAGATTACCGAAAAGCATTGCTGTCTCTACAGAGAGTCAATCAGGTCATCTCCAATATAAAATATTGGTTAGCCTTACCATTGTTTTTTACCGAAATCGCTGCTAATGTCACCTCAGAAAGATAATACAGTGAGAACGGTGAGGTATCTATATCCCGAAAGGTAATCAACTGGGACGAGTAATCTACAACGGGGAAGGTTAAATCAATGGAAAACATTCTAGAACCAACATGGTTTGAGCTATTACTATTTTTTGGAGGATTTATATTTTTCACACTATTAACCATTGTTTTAATAGCAACACTAATAATAGCATTAAAAACAATTCATTTATGTAACAAAACGATTCATCTGCATAACGAAGAAACAACACCAGCAAAACAACCCCAATAATTCTGCCAGACCACCCAAAAGAAAATAAGCAAAGCTTTCAAGTGGGGTAGGCTGAGAAAGTCAGATTCTGCTAGTTGAAAGACAGGTAAAATGGGCAGACTTTTTGGAACCGATGGAGTACGCGGTCTAGCCAATCAAGAGCTAACCCCCGAATTGGCTTTAGAACTAGGGCGAGCAGCAGCGAAACAAATCCGCAAAGACGCGCCTAAAGGTCGCAAGCTGCGAGCAATCGTTGCCCGCGATACCCGTATGTCCGGCGATTTTCTTGACCACGCGATTTCGGCGGGTCTTGCTTCCGAGGGAGTAGACGTAAACCGTATCGGGGTAGTCACCACCCCCTGCGTCGCCTACTTGACCGCAAAAACCGATGTTGATTTGGGGGTAATGATTTCCGCCTCCCACAATCCCATGCCTGATAATGGCATCAAATTCTTTGCCCGGGGCGGCTATAAACTCCCCGACGCTATCGAAGACCAAATCGAGCAGCTCCTAGGAGATGAAACCGACCGTCCTATAGGTGAAAGCGTAGGTGAAATCAATGCCGAACGTGAAAGTGCGGAAAAGCTCTACATTAAACACCTGGTACGGGCGGCAGGAGACCTATCTGGACTGCGCGTAGCGGTAGATTGCGCCAATGGAGCCGCCAGCCGACTCGGCCCGGAAGCACTCCAAGAAGCCGGGGTAGACACGGTAGTAATAAATGCCTCCCCCGATGGACGCAACATTAACGATAACTGCGGCTCTACCCACCCTCAACAGCTACAAAGCCAAGTAGTGGCTGCCGGATGTGCTTTCGGAGTGGCTTTCGACGGAGACGCGGATCGCTGCCTGGAGGTAGATTCCGCCGGTAACTTGATTGACGGCGATAAAATCATGGGAATGCTGGCGGCTTCTGTCAAAGAAAAGGGCGAGCTGACAGGAAATACCCTGGTAATCACGATTATGTCGAACCTGGGTTTAATCTTGGCGATGAAAGAAAAAGGGATTAACACTGTACAGACCGCTGTCGGTGACCGCTACGTCCTCGAAAAAATGCGCGAGCAAGGTTTTGTCCTGGGCGGGGAACAGTCCGGACACGTTATTAACGCCAACCACGCCACTACCGGAGACGGGATTCTGACCGCGCTATGCATTGCCCGCGCAGTTAAAGACGCTGGTCAGCCTCTAGAGAAGATTTGCGAGTTCGTAAAGCGCTTACCGCAAACCCTGATTAATGTACCGAACGTGGACAAGACCCGCACCGATGATGCCGGGTTGCGGGCAGAAATCGCGAAAGCCGAGGAAGAGCTGGGCGATACCGGACGGGTAGTGCTGCGCGCTTCCGGAACCGAACCGCTGGTGCGGGTAATGGTAGAAGCTGCTACCCAAGAACAAGCCGATGCGGTTTGTGAACACCTAGCAAGCGAAGTAAAGAACCGCCTATCGTTATAGGACAATGTCATGCCGCCACTGCCGGGTTCTACCAGGCAGTGGCGGCATAGGGATTAAAACAGCGCGAGAAAGCATTGCGGAGCCAGAAATATGACGGCTAAATCCATTTACGAAGAATTTGACCGAACCTCCTGGCGTGCCCTCGCCACCAAAACCCCAATGCCGCTGACCGAAGCGGATTTGCGTTCCCTGGCAGCGTTGGGTGACCCGATTGATTTAGAGGAGGCAGACGCAGTATATCGCCCCCTGTCAGCGTTGCTGCGTTACCGGGTTTTACATTCTCGCGCCCTCGCTCAAGACCAACAAGATTTTTTTGGTCGCCCCCATAAACGCCGGATTCCCTTCATTATTGGGGTTGCCGGTTCAGTAGCGGTTGGTAAATCAACCACTGCCCGCATTTTGCAGAACCTGCTTAGTCGCTGGCCGGAGACTTCTCGGGTAGCTCTGGTAACTACTGATGGATTCTTGTATCCGAACGCCGAGCTGGAACGAGCAGGATTAATGGCTCGCAAAGGCTTCCCTGAGTCCTATAACCGACGCGCCCTCCTGAATTTTGTCAGCCAGGTGAAAGCGGGAGCAGAAGAGGTAAAAGCCCCGGTTTATTCGCACGTCACCTATGACGTGGTTCCGGGGAAGTTTATCAAAGTTGCCAGTCCTGATGTGTTAATTCTCGAGGGCATAAATGTGTTGCAGCCAGCCTGGGTTTATCGAGGACATCAAGACCTTCCTAACTTGGAAAAACGCCTTGATCAAGAGGACGGGCGAAGCGGGTTAGATGACCACAAATCTTTGGCGGTCAGTGATTTCTTTGATTTTTCAATCTACGTAGATGCCAAAACCTGTGATATTGAGAAATGGTTTATTGAGCGGTTCGTCTCGCTCAAGGAATCTGCTTTCCAAGACCCAGAATCTTATTTCCAGGTTTATGCCGGGATTTCCGATTCGGTAGCCCGCCAGATTGCTCACGATATTTGGACCTCTATAAATCTGCCCAACCTGGAGCAACAGATTCGCCCCACCCGAGGGCGGGCAACTTTGATATTGCGTAAAGACGCTTCGCACCGCCTAGAAAACGTCTACCTCCGCAAAATCTAAACTATCAAGATGACTGCCGAACGTAGCTTTGAACATCTCGCTTGCCGTAGAAGACACGAACTACATTAACTGCGGACGTATCATTGTTGATGGTGTAGAACGCAATAAAGTTATCTACCGGCATTTGTCGCATTTCGAGGCTATGCCAGGGCTCCCATGTCACCACTTTGTTGCGAGCCGGAAATTGCTCAAGGCTGCGTATGCTCTCACGAATCCGGTTCACTTGCCCAACAGCTATCCCCGGTTCTCGTAGCTGGCTAGCAATGTATTCAAAGATATTTTTCAAATCCTGCAGGGCTTCATCTGAATATTTGATGAGGTAGCTACCCATTAGATGCCATACTCTCGGTTCATGATTTCATCGACCTCGTCTACAGAGTACGATTTGCCCGAAAGAATGGAATCGTAACCTTTCTGCAGTTCGGCATTTAGCTGTTCCCTAGTTAGTTCAGCCAGGGAAAGCGGCTCTTTAGCAGGAAGTTTAATCCCGAAGGGAATACTTCTGGTCAGTTTAATCTGACTGTAGAGCATTTGCACCACCGAGGAGGGCGTAACACCCAAGCGAGAAAGAATATCCTCTACGTCTGCTTTGAGCTGTGGATCTATACGTGCATAGACTGCTGCTGTATTTGCCATATATCTACCTTCCTATTCTCGAGTTCAGATTAACACCAGACGAAAGTTTTTGTATAGAGATTAGCAAACAATAGCAAGTGTTATTTATTGCTTATAGCAATCTCCGCCCCTATGGCCGCACCGCATTATTTCGATATAGTTTTGCCCGGTAAGGGCGATATAAACCGCCTTTACCGGGCAAAATATATAAGCGTGAAAGATTAACGCTTGGAGTATTGCGAAGCCTTACGTGCCTTCTTGAGACCGGGCTTCTTACGCTCAACGGCGCGTGAATCGCGGGTTAGGAATCCCGCCTTCTTTAGGGCAGGACGGTTAGCTTCCCGATCGATTTCGTTCAGGGCGCGGGCAATGCCCAGACGAACTGCTCCGGCTTGACCGGAGATTCCGCCGCCAGAGACCCGAGCGATAACGTCGAAACGTCCTTCTAGGTCAAGTAAAGTGAACGGTGCCCGTACTAGCTGCTGATGCAACTTGTTCGGGAAATAGTTCTCGATAGTTCTGCCGTTGATTTTCCATTCGCCGCTGCCCGGCACCAACCGGACACGCGCAATCGCGCTTTTACGGCGTCCCAGCCCAATGCCGGGAGCGGTCACGGACTGTCCGGAGCCGGTCTGCTCCGACTGGGTTTCCGTGGTGTAAGAGCTGGGGGCATTCTCCTCCAACAGCTCTTCATTTTCGGTGGTATCAGCCACAATTCTCCTCAGGGTTTTGGCTCAGGGCTACTGGGCGATTTTTTTAATTTCGTATGGTTCTGGCTGCTGTGCCGCGTGGTTGTGTTCTGAACCAGCGAATACATGCAGCTTCTTCATTTGGGCACGCCCCAACCGAGTGTGGGGAACCATGCCGCGCACAGCCTTTTCTACTGCTACCTCTGGCTTCTTGTCTAGCAAGTCACCATAGGACACAGATTTTAAGCCACCGGGGTAACCAGAGTGGCGGTAGGCGCGTTTCTGCTGGCGTTTGTTGCCAGTAAGTCCGACCTTGGCAGCGTTCACGATAATGACGTGATCGCCCATATCCTCGTTAGGGGTGTAGGTCGGCTTATGTTTGCCACGCAGCAGCTTGGCGGCAACTGCCGCCAGTCGTCCGAGGACGACGTCTTCAGCGTCGATGACATACCATTTCTTGTTTTGGGTGTCACCGGCTTTCGGATTATAAGTTCGCACGGGCTTAAGCCTTCGTTTCTTCTTTGGGGGTAGAAATCCTGCGGGCGCAGCAACAAAACGGCGTAAATACCAAGAGTGTTGCGGACGCTGCCGTAGTGTTTTCCACCCGACTGTTTACTGTCTTCCGTCTAGCGTCCCGTTTTTGCCAATGCTGCAGGTAGATAACCTGCGCCTGGATTGTTCCAGGACACACAACATTTAGTATTTTACGGAACCGTGTCTACCTGGTCAAAGTAATCTCCTGTTGAACTGCCCACATACGCTCGTGATGCCCACGCAATGCACCATCGCATAATTTGTATTTTTTGGACAACGAGTTTGGAATTCTCTGATAAGCACGAAAGTAATCAATCATACATATTGCGCTCTTTCCCCTAAGGAAGCTGTCGATTTATTGCCAAAACCTATCGGAATCAGCAGCAGGGAAATAGTCAGAGTTCAGGGCATGTACCCTTATTTGATCCAAAACACCATCTAGGGCGTAACGAATTCCCCCAAGAGCTACAGCCCGCCTCCCTAAAGTGGATACCACAATTGAGGGAGGGAATGGACAAAGTTTTCTGATGGTCTGCTCCATTTTTGGCAAAAATAGATTCGCATAGTCACAAAATTGTCCCCCAAGTACCACACACTCAGGGTCAATAACCGCAATCATACTGGCAGTTCCCAGCCCCAATATCTCACCGAATCTCGCTGCGCCGGCAATCGCCAGTTTATTTCCTTCTCGCGCCTGCCTAAACATACTTTCTCGATTGGGGGGTTGGTTAGGACTATAGATACTTTTTGCGAAACTTTCCGCTTCTAACTCCCTCCATCTCAGTTGCGGAATTTCTCCAATTAGACCTGCGGCTCCCCGACTCCCCGCTCGCACCCTTCCGTCAAGAACACTGGCCGCACCAGTGCGAATTCCCGCTAAGATGAAGACAACGTCGTTATGTTTGGAGGCTGCACCAACCCAGGATTCCCCTCTAGCCCCCAGGGCGCAGTCTCCAACAGTAGTCACTTTAACCCCAAGCTCCTCAGAAACCACCTGATCAAGTTGCAGTCCCTGCCAGCCCGGCATACCTTTACCCCCAAAATATGCAACCTTTCCCTGATACTGAACCCCGGGGCTTCCGGTCACACAGACCCAGGTTTTGCCACAATTGGTCTCTTCCAAAGTTTTTTTACTAACAGTTAAGGCAGCTTCTATACGCATTTTTGTAGGTGTATTCTCAGCTAAATCGTCAGTATTTTCAGCGAGAATATTCCCGCTTAAATCTGCTGTGAGCGCACTGACGTGATGAGCTCCGATATCTAAGGAAAGGACATGCCCAGCCTGAGAAGAGAGTTTGTAGTAGGCAGCCGGTCTGCCCATTGCGATTACCCCTTCGGGGGTGGGCACATTCTCAACCCAGCCAAGTTTAACCAGGTCAGCCACAATTGATTCAGCCGCCGGGCGAGTTACCCCAATTTGTTTTGCAACATTGGCAACAGTATCCGAGCAGCCTGTCAGGTAACGTAATGCAGCTTCCATATTGGTGCGCCGCTGAATTCTTCGCTGAGCATTCACACTGGTAAACCCCCATTTACTGAAAACGCTTGACTTACTAAAGAAACTAACGTAATAATTGCTGTGACGCAAGTCTTACTAGCTGAGGAGTCGAAGATGACTGCTATCGGATTTATAAATAGTGAGGACGCTGCTGAGACCAGCACGTCTGAAACTAAAATGACTAATACTCTAGACTTTTCAGGTAGGAAGCCTAGCAAGTTAAAGCTAGCAGAGAAGCGAGCCGGATACCTTTTCATAGCCCCTGCCGTAATCGGATTCCTAGTATTTTATCTGGTTCCCATGATACGAGGTCTAGCTATAAGTTTTACAGATTGGGATTTAATTTCTCCTGCGAAGTTCGTAGGGTTTGCAAACTATCAAAAGCTACTGACCGACCATCATTTCGTTCATGCACTTTTAGTGACCGTCATCTACGTTCTCGTCAATATCACCACCCAAACCATAGCTGGTTTAGGAATAGCCGTGCTAATGCAACGTATCAGCAAATCCAGCTTAGTACGTTCGCTCTTACTTATTCCCTGGCTAGTACCAAACGTCACTATTGCGGTAATCACCTTATTTTTACTAGATCCTAATGTTGGTCTCGTGAACCATTTATTAACTATGATTCATAGCGAACCCATCGCTTTTTATGGCAATCCTGATATTGCTATCTTTACGGTTGCACTCGTGAACTCCTGGCGAAACATGGGGTACACAGCACTACTAATTTTCGCGGGAATGCAAATAGTTCCAAAAATGATTTACGACGCCGCGCAAATAGATGGAGCTAGCACCACTAGAAGCTTCTTCTCTATAACCTTGCCACTGATACGCCCCATCCTAGTGATGGTGATAGTGGTTTCTATGATTGGGTCCTTCCAGATTTTTGACACTGTAGCCGTAGCAACCAAAGGGGGACCGCTGGATTCCACTCGGGTTATTTACTTTTATATCTACGAAAAAGCTTTTCAACAAGGTCAAATGGGATATGCAGCCGCAATGGCTGTCATCTTACTAATCATCATTTTAGTTATGACTATCGTCCAACTGCGTTTAACGAAAGCTAGCGAATCGGACTTGGGATAACTTGAGGAATAACAATGAAAAATAGTAATTTTTTACGCAAGCTAAGCACGGAAAAAATACTCGGATGGACTACCTTAATACTTATTTTGATAGTCACCCTACTCCCCTTCGTATGGGCAATCCGCACAGCGCTAACCCCTAACTCGCAAATTTTTAACGGCGATTATTCTTTAATCCCGACTGATGCCAGCTGGATAAATTTCAAGCGGGTACTCGGATTTGCAACCACCGAAGAAGACTTAGCGGCAGGAGGATCAGGGGCAAAGATTTATTTCTGGCTCTACCTGCGTAACTCTCTAATATTCACTTCGATATTGGTACTTGGACAAGTTGTAACTTCCACGATGTCCGCATACGCTTTCGCCCGTTTACATTTCCCCGGACGAGATAAAATTTTCGCAATCCTCCTCACAGGAATGATGATTCCCCCAATTTTCATCGTGCTACCGAACTTTGTATTAATAAAAAATCTGGGACTTCTAAACACTTTCACCGGCCTCTTAGCACCCTATGTTCTAGTTTCACCTTTCGCCATTTTCTTTTTGCGACAGTTCTTTCTATCGATTCCTCGAGAGGTAGAAGAAGCTGCTCTTTTGGATGGGGCGAACCGATGGACGATATTTAGCAAGGTAATTGTCCCTATCTGCAAATCACCCATCACTACAATTGCAATTATTCAGGCCGTTTTTGCATGGAACGAATACTTATGGCCACAACTGGTCGGTAAAGAACACGCCGTTCGACTACTAAATGTCGCTCTGGCTACCTTTCAACAAGCTTCCCCCTCTACTAAACCAGACTGGGCAGGTCTCATGGCAGCTGCAACCTTGCAGACAATCCCTATGTTGATCTTACTTTTAGTAGTTGGGAAGAAACTAGTTAATTCAATCGGTCTTACTTCGGCGAAGTAGAACCGTCCCTAAGGAGAATGAAATGAAAAAGACAATCGCATTGACCTGCGGTGTGGCTATATTTGCCACAGCCGGTCTAGCGGGGTGTGCCCCACAGGAAACAAAAGGAAGCGACACAGATAATAACAAGGTTACCTACAGTTTATGGGATCCTAATCAGAAACCAGCTTATGAGGCGTGTGCTGCCGAATTTAAAAAGAAAAGTGGGATTAGCGTAGATATTCAACAAACCGGGTGGGACGATTACTGGAAGAATTTGACAGTCCAATTGTCTTCAGACGAGGCTCCGGACGTCATTACCAATCACGTAGCTCAATACCCTGAACTAGCCGCTAAAGGGGTTTTGACCGACCTTAAACCATATATCCAAAAAGATAAGATTGACATGAGTCAATACACTGGCGATTTGGCGTCCCTATGGAATTACGAAGATAAAACTTTTGGGATTCCGCAAGACTGGGACACTATAGCTCTCGTCTATAACGTAAAGGACGTTAAAGACGCCGGAATTGATGAAGCTAGTTTACAGAAATTAGATTGGAATCCCCAAGATGGCGGTAGTTTTGGTAAAGCCATAGCGCACTTGACTATAGATAAGAACGGAAAACGCGGGGACGAGGTCGGGTTCGACAAGAACAATGTTGAGACTTACGGCTGGGGACTGGAAACTAATTCTGGAGTAGTAGGTCAAGGTCCGTGGTCGTGGTTCGCCCTTTCTAATGGTTTCAACTACTTGGATAAAAATCCGTTTGGTCGCCATTACAACTTAGATTCTCCCAAACTGATTGAAGCCATGAAATGGTGGCAGCGACAGATTCAGGCCGGATATGTTACCCCAGTTGAAAAGGCAGGCGACCTTGGTCTAGAACCTATGATGGAACAAAATAAAGCAGCTATAGTACCTGACGGCTCCTGGAGAATTAATACTTGGTCTCAATCAAAGACTCAAAAGTTCAAGTTCGCTCCTCTTCCCAAAGGACCTATGGGACAAAAGACCATAATCAATGGTCTCGCGCCCTCTATAACCAAGAATGCCAAAGATAAAGACAAAGCGTGGCAGTGGGTCAAATTCCTAACATCTACGGAGTGTCAGAGCATCGTTGCGAAGAAAGCAATAGTGTTCCCCTCAATAACCAGTCAATCAGAGGCAGCAGCTAAAGCTCATGAAGCCAACGGAGTCGATGTCAGCGCTTTCTTGAATATCACCAAAGACCCCAAGAATCTGGTCTACTATCCGATCACTTTTAAGGCCGAAGAAATTAACTCTGAAGCTAACAAAGTTTTTGAAGGAATTGAACGCGGAAGCGAAGACCCCGCTAAAGCGCTTCCAGAGTTAAACAAGAAAATAAACGAGCTCCTGGCAGAAAAGTAATACACAACGCCCCCACCACGAGGAACGGGATCATGAAGATAAAATACCAGCACGGAAAGTTTATTTTTCCGGAACAGATTTCTAAATTAGCTGTAAATATCTCTTGCAGACAAGTTGATGATGAGAGTAATCAACAGCCTCCTACCGGCAGAGGTGCCTCAGTAACCTGCTCGGAAATTCAGGTATCCTATCCTGACCTTAAAAATGGTGAATTTTATCGACATGGCTGGAATTCTTGGTCCCCGACCTCGTGGTGGTCGGTTGATAAACCTCCTTACCGGGTTTGGAATAATCCCCCGCGTTCTCTAACAGCCGAGGATGCGTATTCTGATGACCCCGAAGTCCATCAGTCTTATCTATTAACTGCAATCAAGTTAGATTCGGGAAAAGATTTCATCATGCTTATCGGAGCCTTAGGAGGAGAATCTGGATATTTTGAAATTGGAGAACATCTATTAACCGCAAGAAAGTTACCAGATAAAACCGGTTATTCTGCGCATAATGCCCCAGCAAACTGCAATAAAGACAGTGACGTCTCCTGGTGGATTGGGATTGGTAAAGAACTGAGTGTTTTCAGCGCTTATGCCACTGCCCTTAGAAAATCTATAGATAGCAAGGCTAAGCGACCAAACCGTTATCCAGGAGGTATTTGGTCATCATGGTATTCCTGGTTTGAAGAAATCAGCGAAGAAACTATTGAAACCGAAATTATTCCTGCCACACGCAGCGGATATCAGGTACTTGAAATAGATGATGGTTGGGAACAAGGAATCGGAGATAGGCAACCGAACGCAAAATTTCCCTCCGGCTTAGAAACCTTGGCTAAAAAGATAAGAAGTCACGACCTTACACCCGGAATCTGGGTTTCACCTTTTATTGCCTCAGGTAATAGTGCAATTGTCCACGAGCACCCTGAGTATTTCATTCATGATTTTTCCGGAAATTTGGAACCTGCTGGCTATAACTGGGGAGATTACTATTATGGATTAGACTGCACCCACCCGGGAGCAAAATCTTGGCTCAAAAAAATCCTTACAACTATTTACGGGTGGGGATTCAGGTATTTCAAACTGGATTTTCTCAACGCCGCCGCAATAGTTGGCCGGCGTTATCAAACAGTTTCACGGGAATGCGCCTATCGAGAAGGACTGAAAACAATACGTGAAACACTTCCCAATGCGTATCTAATGGCCTCGGGAGCACTGATTGGGCCGTCTTTAGGTCTAGTCGATGGAATGAGGGTTGGACCTGATACCGCTCCTTATTGGGATAACACTGAACGTAAACGAGACCCCTCCGGTCCTGCTGTCCGCAATGCGGCTTTAAACTCGCTGTCTCGCTATTGGTTAAAGCCCCTTGTAGCGTTAGATCCGGATGTAGCTTTTACTCGCTCACGGGGTTCTCTACTAAGCCCGGAAGCGAATGAGCTTACACAGAATCTAGCGAGAGTATGCGGTATTTTTAGCTGTTCCGATCCGTACACTTGGCTAATTGATTCCGAAAAGCACCAGGTAAAAGAGCTTTGTACGGAATTTAAGATTCCGCCCTCAGTTAATCAGATTTCCCGATTCAGCTTTCGTAGTGGAACTAAAGAGGTTGATTTTACCCCGTGGCTATACCCGAGTGGACGAGTATCAGATCGTATTTTGGCAAAGTAAATACGTCTAGCCTCTAGCTGGAATCTTCAGGGTAGTTCGTCAAGGTGCGCACTACTTTTGCTTTTGCGGCTTGGGAGGCGTATTCGTCCTCCGGAGGGTAGGTAACCTCCCAAAGGGTTAAGCCCCGTCCATCGGCAAGCGGAACCCGCTGGTCACGCACACCGGCAGCCAGCAGCTCCCCTATCCAGTCAGGGGAATATTTCCCTCGCCCTATCTCCATTAGCGCCCCCATCATGAAACGAACTTGCGAATGACAAAACGCATCCGCACAAATCATGGCCTGCACGATTCCCGGTTGGGGTCGGGAAACAGTAAACGAATGGAGGGTAC
>ENA-OQLI01001672-OQLI01001672.1-human-gut-metagenome-genome-assembly--contig:-NODE-1672-length-14504-cov-2.917438_pt1 | contig 14504 bp, 11 predicted proteins | sample MGYA00242805_ERZ504812 | MGnify/ENA primary metagenome ERZ504812 (study PRJEB26092, sample SAMD00036430) | human gut metagenome | host: Homo sapiens | study: EMG produced TPA metagenomics assembly of...
GCCGTCTTCTCTCGGCATACCGTTGGTTTTTCCGCCAAGTCCGTCTACTACATTACGCAGCTGACGGTCGTTCATGTCAACACAACGTTTCCATGTGATCTTTCTCGGGTCGATGTTCAGAGCATTGCCCTGGAAGATATGGTTATCGATCATAGCTGCCAGCAGGTTGTTTGCTGCACCGATGGCATGGAAGTCACCGGTAAAGTGCAGGTTAATATCTTCCATCGGAACTACCTGTGCATATCCGCCGCCGGCTGCTCCACCTTTTACACCGAAAACCGGTCCTAAGGATGGCTCTCTTAAAGCAACCATAACGTTCTTACCCATTCTCTGCATACCGTCTGCCAGACCTACAGTTGTTGTAGTCTTTCCTTCACCGGCCGGTGTCGGGTTGATAGCAGTAACCAGAATCAGTTTACCATCTTTTTTGTCAGATTCTTTCAGCAGATTGTAGTCGATCTTTGCTTTGTACTTTCCGTACTGCTCCAGATATTTGTCATCAATACCTGCTTTTGCTGCAATCTCGGTGATCGGTTTCATTTCGCATTCCTGTGCGATCTCAATGTCTGTTTTGTATCCCATAGTTATTTCTCCTTTCTTCTGACCGGACGTCTGCCCCCGAAACGGAACAAAAAGTGAAGAATGTATCTGTTCCGTAAATAAAAAAACGCAGCAAATGTAATCATGTTCTACATTGCTGCCCAGACGGTCGGCCAATATGAATCCTGGTTTCCTGTGGTTCCTCCACATATCCGTCAGTAGCCAGGATCTTCTTTTTCAGACTTCTTTTAAAGAATAGCATAAATTAGCAAAAAAGTCAAGAATTACGAGGAAAAAACAATCTCTTTTTGTGGATTTTCACTTGATATTTATGAGGAAGAAAGTTATACTTAAACGGTAACATAATTGTTACTGTTCACTGATACTATCTTGCGAGGCGTTTTTCGTGAGCGAAGGTCACAGAAAACCCGAGACATACCTCACGAATTTATGCGATTAGTATGAATTCTGTGCATCGCAAAGTGTGTAATGGTGAGATACCTTGAAAAACAAACGTGATCACTATTAATAAAGAAGAAAGCCGGTGATATTTGTGGAACAGGCAATCAGGGAGGAGATATTTTCCGGATTCTGCAGGACGTATAATCAGGCACAGACAGTGACCTGTGAGTTCACAGAGACGGAAGAAGGACTTGAACTGACCGAAGTGGACTGTGGATATAGACGGTGCATCCATCGGGGCAGCTGTGAAGTGGCCAGGCAGATCCGTCAGATGGAAGAGGATCACAAAAAGGAGTAAAGGGGAAACAAATGGTAAAACTGAATAAGAAAATCAGGAGATATCTGGCTCTGGTTCTATGCCTCAGTATCTTGCTTGTACCTGTAGAGGGTTATGCGGCGAAGAATAATCAGAGCACAAACCAGCGGGTGAGAACCACAACGACAGCAGCAGGCTGGGTGTCCAGCGGCGGCCGATGGTGGTATCGAAATGCAGATGGGAGTTATCCGAAGAGTACCTGGAAACTGATCAACGGTTCATGGTATTACTTTGAATCTGATGGATGGATGGCGACTGGCTGGCAAAAACTGGGCGGCGAATGGTATTATCTTACATCCAGTGGAGCGATGGCTACCGGATGGGTGAAACTGAATGGGAAATATTATTTCATGAACGGTTCCGGTGAGATGCAGCATGATACCTGGGTGGATAATGGTGCCTACTACGTGAACAGCGATGGTGTCTGGGTGGAAGGAAAGACTTCCCAGAACAGAGCAGAAAGCAGTCGGACAGATTCCGCAGCAGGCTGGGTGTCCGGTGGCGGCCGATGGTGGTATCGGGAAGCCGATGGTTCCTATCCGAGAAACAGCTGGAAAGTAATCAATGGTTCCTGGTATTATTTTGACGGCAGTGGCTGGATGGTAACCGGCTGGCTAAAACGCGCAAGCGGCTGGTATTATTTGGAGCCGGGAAATGGTGGCATGGCAACGGGCTGGAGAAAAATCGGAAGTACCTGGTATTATCTGAATCCGGGAAATGGCGATATGGCAACGGGCTGGACAACCATTGGAGGAACCCGATATTACATGAATCAGGATGGAGCCATGGTAGAAGGCTGGTCACAGCAAAATGGAACCTGGTATTACCTGAAACCGGGCAGCGGAAACATCGCGACCGGATGGTTAAAACTGGGTGCAACCTGGTATTATCTGGCGAGTGACGGAAAGATGCTGACAGGTTTCCAGAACATCGGCGGATCCAAGTATTATCTGAACACAGGCAGTGGAGCCATGGCAGTAGGCTGGCTGCAACTGGGCAGTGACTGGTATTATATGGACGGCAGCGGTGCCATGCTGACAGGCTGGCAGAAAATCGGAAGTACCTGGTATTATCTGAATCCGACGACTGGTAAGATGGCAACAGGCTGGACAACCGTTGGTGGAAGTAAATATTATATGAACGGCAGCGGTGCCATGCTGACGGACTGGCAGAATATTGACGGTTCAGAGTATTATTTTTACAGCAGTGGCGCCATGGCGGTAAGTACAGTCATCGGCGGTGTTGAAATCGGAGCAGATGGAAAAGCATCGAGAACAGAAAGTCAGGCGATTGGGACTCTGACCAAGTTTTTGAAAACAATGATTCAGCCGGTAGGTAACACCCTGTATGTATGGGGTGGCGGTCATGACGCCTGGACAGACGGTGACGGACTGCGTATCGGTATGAAACCGAAGTGGAAACAGTTCTATAACCAGCAGGGAGCTTCGTATAATTATACGAAACACCGATATGAGTATCAGAATGGTCTGGACTGTTCCGGTCTGGTCAGCTGGGCTGTCTACAATACATATAATACGAAATCAAACCAGAAAGAAACGGCATACAGTTCAACATCTACCGGATTCCCGGCTTATCTGACCAACAAAGGTTTTGGATCGCACGGAAAAGTTTCCGGTGGAACATTTACACCTGGTGACGTGGTAAGTATGACCGGTCATGTGTGGGTTGTTCTTGGCATGTGTTCGGATGGAAGTCTGGTGATCGTTCATGCGACACCACCGGTAGTTCAGATCAGCGGTACGGTCAATACAGCAGGAAGCACGAACAGTGAGGCTGTAAAACTGGCAAAGGCATATATGAAGAAATATTATTCAGATGCAGCCGGCAAATATAATCTGTGTATCGCAAGTAAAGCATATGTGAATAACGTAGACCGTTTCCAGTGGTCCTCCAGCAGTATGAGAGATCCGGATGGACTGCGTAATATGACGGCCGCACAGGTACTTGAAAAATTGATTGGACCGCAATAAGAAAAATGCAAAGAAAGGCTGTCGGGAAATAGACAGTTCTAAGTTTGGGAGGGTGTGACTCATACCGAGGCACACCCTCCCAAACTTTTTATCATACAAAGAAAAAAGATGACTGACGACAACCATCTTTCTCTCCATTTATAATGTAGCTCTGCTAACAACTAATTATTAACGACCTTTTTTGAATTAGGGAAACAGTAAATTAACTTTAGTTTCTATGATTTGAGATGAGTTTAGCATTGAGGGGTTGCAGGAAAAATGGTTTTGTGTTAATATGTTAAGGAATGTAAAGAGAATATTTCGTAAATATTACAAGAATATATAACACAATGCAAAACAATAAAAGGAGAAATGTATGAAAAAAAGAATCCTTTGTTTAACATTAGGATTAATGCTGACAATTTCACAGGCAGTACCTGCCGGTGCTGCATCCAGAAAAGATCAGTTAAAACAGGATAAGGCAGCAGCACAGAGTCAGCTTGCAGCACAGGAGTCTAAAATCAATAATCTGGAAGACCAGAAACAGACACTTTCTGCTGAGATCGATCAGCTGGATTCTGACCTGGTAAATATTATGGTTGAGATTGAGATTCTGGATGGTGAGTTATCCGATAAAGAAGCGCAGATCGAGCAGACCAAAGCAGATCTGGCAGTGGCAGAAGAAAATAAACAGAAACAGTATGAAGCCATGAAGAAGAGAATCCAGTATCTGTATGAAAAGGGTGGAGATGATGCATGGGCACAGATGCTGTTCCAGGCATCGGACTTTACCAGTCTTCTGAACCAGGCAGAATATGTACAGCAGATGTATGACAGTGACAGAAACAGTCTGGAAGAGTTCAAAGAGACTGTACAGCAGGTAAAAGACCTTGGGGATCAGCTGGACAGTGAGAAAGCAGAACTGGAAGAGATGAACCAGGAGTATCAGAATCGTCAGACGAGTATGCAGACCCAGCTGGAAGAAAAGAAAGCAACTTCCAGTGATTATGATGCACAGATCGCACAGGCGCAGAACCAGGCTGCACAGTACACGGAACTGATTCGTCAGCAGAATGCTGAGATCCAGAAAATTGAAGAAGAAGAGAAAAAAGCAGCGGAAGAGGCAGCAAGAAAAGCGGCCGAGGAAGCAGCTAAGAAGGCAGCAGCAGAAGAAGCTGCAAAGAAAGCACAGGAAGAAGCAAACAAAAAAGCAGCAGATGAGGCAGCAAAGAAAGCAGCAGAAGCAAGCAAGAAATCTTCCTCTACTTCCGGCAGTAATACAGCTGCAAGTTCCGGTTCTTCCACAAGCAGTAAAAACAATACATCAGGCAGCAGCTCAAGTGCAGCAACATCCAAGGACAACGGAAGTTCTTCTTCCAGTTCATCAGGAAGCTCAGGCAGCAGCGTATCATATAATCCGACAGGACAGTCCGTTGTTAATTACGCATGCCAGTTTGTTGGCAATCCTTATGTATGGGGTGGTACAAGCCTGACAAACGGTGCTGACTGTTCCGGATTTATCATGAGTATATATGCAAAGTTTGGTGTATCCCTTCCGCATTCCTCCGGAGCAATGGCAGGCTGTGGTCGTGGAGTTTCCTACTCAGAGGCAATGCCTGGAGATATTATCTGCTACGCAGGTCATGTAGCAATCTACATGGGCGGTGGACAGATTGTACATGCAAGTAACGCAAAAGACGGTATTAAGATCAGCGGAAACGCTGCGTACAGACCGATCGTTGCAGTTCGTCGTGTGCTGTAATCAGAACAATAGTAACAATTATGAGAGTCATATCTGAAAAAGATATGGCTCTTTTTTTGTTCAATAATCTATTCCGCTTTAACGTGGCATTTTATTGTAGTTCCGAATTTGACAAAATAAATGATGAAATCAACACAAAAGAACGAGCCGATAAAAAAACGAATCGTTATAATTAGAACAAAAGAGACTGAGACAGTCTGTATGCAGACGGAACAGGCTACATTGCCGGAAGGAGGTAAATAATGAAGAATCGAAAAAAACAGCTTATGAAGATCGGAGCTGTCATAGCGGTGATTGCAGCTGTAGGAATTGCCGGCAGAGTCGTCATATACAAGTCTGTCAATCGATTCGATCTGACTGTAGCCGGGGATCCAATCAGTAAAGAAGAGTATGTGAACTGCATGAATTCCGTGGAATACGATACCAAGGTGCAGATCCAACAAGATTATGATGCCGTATACGGAACGGATTTCTGGGAAAAGCAATACGACGGACAATACGGCTATGAGATTCTCACCCGGAATACAGTAGAACAGTTAAAATACATCCATGCAGTATATGATCTTGCCGAAGAAAACGGAGATGTAGCAGACAGCAGCTATGAGGCTCTGGAAAAACGCTGGAAGGATGGTAATGCGGAGCGGGGCGAGAAAGTAAAAAAAGGCGAAGTGATCTACGGACTGAAAGAGTATACGTTTCAGCTGTATCTGGACTACGAGCTCAGTACTCTGAAGGAAAAATACTGTAACGATACCTCCAGAGAGGGTATGAAACTGACGGAAGACGAGGTTCTTCAGCACTATCAGAGTCGCGACTGGATATTTGGAGACAGCGAAGAAAATGCTGACCTGGAGACAGCAAGAATAGCAGTCGAAAGAGAACTGCGTGAACAAAAATACGACGATATGATCACGCAGCGTGAAAACGGTTCTCAGGTGGAAGGAAACATGAAAGATGTGAACCGGTACACCTTGAAGAATATACAATAACGGAAGGAGAAAAGGTATGAAGAAAAGATGGATGAGCGGTACGTTAGCACTTCTGCTTGCAGGAACAACAGTCGCATCAATGATGCCGGCAGTATCTGTTAAAGCTGAGGGGAATACCGCAACCGGAACAACATATTATGTTGATTCCAATTGGAGAAAAGATAGCAATGGGGGAACATGACAATGCAAGGCGTTCCGGACACTTGAAAAAGTAAATGCACTTGACCTTGAGCCGGGAAATACATTGCTTCTGAAAAAAGGATCTGTGTTTGAGGATCAGGCTCTTAAGTTTACAAAAGAGGACAGCGGTACTGCAGAAGCACCGGTAAAAATATCTACTTATGGCGAGGGAAAAAGACCGCAGATAAATACAAACGGTCATGGAAAGTGGGAGCTGAATTATGGTACTCCGCTGGATAACCAGAACCATAAGTGGAAAGGTACTGTATCTTCCAGTATTTTAATTGAAGATGCTGAATACCTTGAAATCGAAGGTCTTGAGCTGACAAACAACAGAAACAGTGCAACCGATACCGAAAAAGATAAAGCGTATAATGATGCATACGCAATGGATCGAACCGGTGTTGCCGGAGTTGCAAAAGACAATGGAACTGTAGATCATATCGTATTAAATGATCTTTATATTCATAACGTAACAGGTAACGTTTATAACAAACACATGACAAATGGTGGTATCTATTTCATCGTTGCAAAACCAACGAATGAAGGCGAAACCGGAATCGCAAGATACAATGATATCCAGATTAGAAACTGTTCTCTGGATACTGTAAACCGTTGGGGAATTGCAGTCGGATATACATATCAGTGGAGACAGTTCACAACAGGTGCATTATCAGATGCAACAATGGCAAAATATGCTTCATCTAATGTTGTGATCGAGAACAACTATCTGAACCATGTAGGTGGAGATGCCATCACAACCATGTATCTGGACAGACCACTGGTTCAGTATAATGTGTCAGAGAACGCAGCTGAACAGATTAATACTAAAGATTATTCACAGCAGCAGCCAAGTCTCGATGCAAATGGTAATGAAAACGGTAAACAATGGGTTAATGCAGGACGAGTGGCAGCAGCTATCTGGCCATGGAAGTGTAAAAATGCAATCTTCCAGTACAATGAGTGCTTCAGAACATTACATGCCTCCGATGGTAATGGCGACGGACAGCCTTGGGATGCTGACTATGGTGATGGAACAAACTATCAGTACAATTACAGTCATGGCAATACAGCAAGTACCATCATGTTCTGTGGGCCAGAGTCCATTAACAATACATTCCGTTACAACATCAGTCAGTATGAAGATATGGGACCTCTGGATCCGGCCGGTAACTCCGGAAACTGCCAGGTTTACAACAACACATTCTATATCAAAGAAGGTCTCAATACCATCTGGCACAGAAGCCATGGCAATGGTGGTCCTGTAGATATGGAAAATAATATTTTCTACTTCGCAGGTAATACACCGGTTGCAGTAAACGACTGGAATCCTAGCGGAAATAAAACTTATAGCAATAACTTATATTACAACGTAAGTACCTATCCGAATGATGCAAATCCAGTAAAAGTGAATGCGGGAACACAGGTACTTGTGAATGCAGGTTCCGGTCCGGACTCAGTAGCAGATGATAAGAGCGCAAGAAGACATGAAGATCCAACAGCTACAACAGTATTTGATGGATACAAACTTGCAGAAAACTCTCCTGCAATCAACGCTGGTAAAGTAGTAGTCGACAGAAACGGTTATACCATCGACCACGATTTCTTCGGTCACAAGATCACAGCAGTACCGGAGATCGGAGCAGCAGAAAGTGATGCAGTGGCAGCACTTGTACTGAGATCTAACGTATATACTGTTACCGGAACAAACGTAAGCGATCTTCCGAAAAATACAACAGTAGAGGATTTCCTTAATAATGTCATCGTCGATACAGGCGTTACAGTTACTATTAAAGAAGGCGAGACAGAACTTAAAGGAACAGACATCGTAAAAGGTGGAGCAACGATCACTCTTTCTTATGAAGGAATGGAAAGTGTAACTTACACTGTGGTTGCAAGTTCGGATAAAGAACTGAAGGGATGTTTCTACGAAGTGAAGGGAACAGAGGTACGTGTTCCTTACACAGAGAAAAACCCGACAACAGTGAAGGAAATGAAGGCAAACATCACTGTAGCAGATACAGCAACAGTATCCGTATTAAACGGTGGAGCAGAACTTGCAGATACCGATACAGTTGCAGCCGGAATGACACTTCGCATCACTGCAGAAGACGGCACAACAAATAATTTTGCGATCACACAGAAAAACGAATACAACTGGACGTTTGATTTTGTAAGAGGACAGCAGGGAAATGTATGGTTTGGCCAGATAAAGGACAGCTCCAGCGACTGGAGCAATATGACAACTATCGACCCGGACGGATGGCCAAACTGGGCGACTCATACATATTATGGTCCTGGTATTGATGCACCACAGAACACAAATACAACAACTGATCCAACAGTTCATGGTCTGCTTTCAGCACCGCCGAGCAAAGATATCTCTACAGCAATGGCATATAGAGTACCGAAGAGTGGAACAGTATCATTCAAAATCAGAGATGACGAACCATATCTTCGTCAGTCTCCGAACACAGGCGGAACAGTTACCTTGAGTCTTTATGTGAATGGTGAAGAGAAGAAGAGCTTAACACTTGAAACCAGTAAACAGAAAGTTGGTAACTGGGAACAGGCTGAAGAAATCGTAGTAAGCCGTGGCGACATGATTCGTGTGGTAACTAAGTGTAATGATAACCCAAGCAAACCATCCGTTCACGTTACCCCAATCATCACTTATGTAGATAAATCTGCAGCAGATACAGAAGCACCGACAGCACCAACAAATGTAACAACAACAGATATTACAACAACAACAGCAAAAGTTACCTGGAGCGAAGCAAAAGACAATGTAGGAGTAGTTGGATATAACGTATACTTAAATGAAGCAAAAGTAAATGAAACACTTATAACAACTACCGAATATGATTTAACTGCTCTTACAGAAGAGACAAATTATTCAGTAAAAGTAACTGCGGTGGATGCAGCAGAAAATGAATCGGGGAGATCTGAAGCAGCTACATGTACAACACCAAAAACACAGGATACCGAAGCACCATCTGTACCGGCAGGTGTAACAGCATCAGATGTGACACAGACAGGAGCAAAGATTACCTGGACAGCAGCTACAGATAATGTAGGAGTAGCCGGATATAACGTATATCTGGGTGAATCCAGAGTAAACACTTCCCCTGTAACGGTTACAGAATATGAACTGTCCGGACTTACAGCAAATACAGAATATATAGTAACAGTAAGTGCGGTGGATGCAGCAGGAAACGAATCCGCAAGATCTGATGCAGCTACATTTACAACATTAGAGGCGGAAGAAGAGAAAGATAATGAAGCACCATCTGTACCGGCAGGTGTAACAGCATCAGATGTGACACAGACAGGAGCAAAGATTACCTGGACAGCATCTGCAGATAATGTAGGAGTAGCCGGATATAATGTATATGTAGATGAAACAAAAGTAAATACGGACAAGCTGGTGGAAGGTTTGGAACTTGAACTGACAGGCCTTACTCCGGAGACAGAATACACAGTAACCGTAAGTGCAGTGGATGCAGCTGGAAATGAATCAGGAAGATCTGCAGCCTTCACATTTACAACACTTAAAAACGAGGAACCTGCCCCGGAAAAACCATCCGCTCCTACTAATGTAAAAGTATCTGAAATTACTCATACCACAGCAATCGTTACCTGGGAACCGGCTGCAGAAAGAGCGATGGCACCTGGATACAATGTATATCTGGATGATAAAAAACAGAATGAATTGCCTATAGAAGGAACAGAGTACAAGTTGACTGGCCTTAAGGTAGGAACCAGATACAATGTAGCCGTAACAGTAGTAGATGTAGATGGAATAGAATCTGACAGAACAGAAGAAGTAGAAGATACATTTATAACAAAGGCAGATAAAGAAAAACTGCAGGAAACCGCAAAAGATGTAGACAAAGTTCTGGAAAACAAAGGAAACTATACAGAGGAATCTCTGAAAAATCTGGAGGAAATCTACAAGAAGTATCAGGAAGTACTGAATGGTGACAATGTAACTCAGGAAGAGGTAGAAAAAGCAAATGCCGAAATCAAAAAAGCTTTCGATGAACTGAAAGCAAAAGACGATGACAAGAGGGATGACGGCAAAAAAGACGACGGAAAACAGGATGATGGAAAGAAGGAAGATCCCAAGAAGGATCCGACTCCTACTCCGGGACCTGCAACACCAACCCCAACTACAACACCAACCCCGAGTACTACACCACAGTCAGGCGCAAAACCTGCAGCACCTTCCGGCAATACCAACACAGGAAGAACAAATGCAGGTGGAGCAACCACAGGAAGCACATCTACAACCAGAGTCGCAAAAACAGGCGATACAGCCAATACAGCAGCCTGGTTATTTACCCTGGCAGCATCTGCGGTTGCAGGAACTGTTATTGTAAAACGTAAAAGAGAGGATTAAGCAGGCATTAACCGATCGTTTCGGATGCAGAACTCAGATTTGCATCCGAACGGTTTTGGATTATTTGGCAAATAGAAAATAGATGGAGTAAACATGTTTACATTGATAATTATTTTAATAACCATGATATTTTTGGCTTGTGCTTTTGGGGCTTTCTGTTTGTGTAAAGAATCCATAAACTGGAGAAGCGAACAGATGGGGTATGATCTGGAAGAGAGTCTGCAGAAAAAGAATACCTGTATGTTAGAAATAGAACATACTGGCAGCAAAGCGTAAAAATAACGCCACCGGATATCCGGTGGCGTTATTTTTTAGATGGCCTTCCTGTACTGGGAGGGTGTCTCATTGATGATACTCATAAACACCTTCGAGTAGTGCTGGGAGTCTGTAAATCCGACTTGCAGAGCAATCTCCGTCAGTGTCAGATCAGTAGTCTGCATTAGTCGGATGGATCGGTTGATGCGGTAGATATTAATATAGTTTGATAGTGTAACTCCCATATAGCTCTTGAACAGCTTACTCAGATAGCGGACTGAGATCTGTAATTGCCGGGCAATATCTTCCTGCAGGATTTTGGTGTTAAAATGTTCGTGAATATAATTCAGTGCATAGGCTACATAACTATTTTTCAGCTGTGGGTCTGTGTATTCGTGCACCGGATTCGTATGATCCAGAATATAAAGCATCAGATTCATCATGGAAACATTAAGATTGGCAGCTGTAAACAAACTTTCACAAGAAGCATTCAGGTCAATAAGCTTCTGAATATGACCATCTATCACAGTATCCGATCTGAGCCTGTAATAAAAATGCGAAGAAAACAGGATAGCATGAAGCAAGGTAATCGGGACAATCCCATCATCTTCAAGCACAACAGTGGAAAACATATCAGGGTCATAATGAATATGCTGGAATTCGCAGTCTGAAGTATCATTCAGATAGAAAGAGTGTACAACATCCGGAAGGATCATAATAAAATCACCTTCGGTGCAATGAATGGTCTCCGATTGGATATCCATATAGCATTCCCCGGAAAGTATCCGATAGATCTCGATACTTGTATGCATGTGCCGAATAAAACGATACCCTGCCTTTCGATATTCTACAACCGCTCCGGTTAAAATAGAATCCGATAGTGTGATCTGGGCGGAGACTTCAGTATTCCGCCGTGCGGAAGAAGAAACGGACTGAGCCGGATGTGTAGCCGGTATATGTACAACGTTTTTTTTATTCATTTCTGCAAGCCCTCCCAATGTAAGTAAAGTAAGTAAAATGTAACTGTTCAGTACCTTCACAGTGGCTGCTGAATAGTTACAGTAAAATCAAATTTATGCTATATATCATTATAACAGATAAAAGTAATAATGCATAGAATAATAGAAAAAACATGTTTAAAATTTAGGAAATATGCAATGAACAAAGGAAAAAATAAAGAAAAAGGAGCTGATGTTCTGGCGTATTATACTGGTAAAGTGCGAAAGGATTGTAGAAAGTGACGAAATGAACAATATGGACACTATCGGCCGAACATGGAAAAAGTTGGCAATCCGTGCCGGGTACTGCGTGAGATCAACGACCATGATCGGGATTATTATTATAAAGATCATAAGATTCCGGAGGAACTGTTAAAATAAAGAGAAATGAAGAAGAATAATTGAGATAACCTTCGAATGGATGTAAGATAAAGAAGTCCGATTCGAAGGTTTTCTGATAATTATATTATGAACAGGAGCAACGAATGTGTGTTGTTTCGGTTGCAGAATATGCTTTATTTTTATAAAATAATGAGAAAATAAGTACAATAAGAAAATCAAGAATTGACAATGAAACGAAATAAAGTTTATACTATCGAAAGTTAGAAAGGACTAATAAGAGGTTAATAAATGAAATTAAAAAAAGTATTGCTGGTCTGTCTGATTCCTGCATTTGTCATCAGCGGATGTGGGAAAACAACGAAAGATGAGACAGAAAATATAACGAAACAGGAAATCACTGCAGAAGAATCTGCGCAGGATGAGCAGGAGACGGGAAACACAGAAACGGAAGCATCCGGCAAAGATCCGAACGAGAAAACAGAAGAAGCGTCCAGGGATCTCTTTGCCATGGATACCTATATGACACTGACTGCATATGGGGAGCATGCTCAGGAGGCAGTTGACAAGGCGGCAGAGAGAGTGGAAGCTCTGGATGCTCTTCTCTCCACCGGAGATGAGAACAGTGAGATCTATCAGCTGAATCAGAAAGGAGAGGTAACACTTTCTGAAGATGGCGGATATCTGGTGGAACGGGCGCTGGAGTTGTATGACAAGACAGAAGGAGCCTTTGATATTGCGATTTACCCGGTGATGCAGGCATGGGGATTTCCGACACAGGAGTATCATGTGCCGGATGATGCGACACTGAAAGAAAAGCTGATCCTTGCCGATGCGTCCAAAGTGAATTACGACAAAGACACAAGAAAAATCTCTTTTGACCGGGATGGCATGGAGATCGATCTGGGTGGGATCGCAAAGGGATATACCTCTGCTCAGATCATGCAGATCTATCAGGACTGCGGTGTGACAAGCGGGCTTGTAAACCTCGGTGGAAACGTACAGGCACTGGGATGTAAAACAGATGGCAGTAAATGGAGAGTAGCGATCCAGAGTCCGGATGATACGAAAGATTATCTCGGTATTTTGGAGATTGAAAATCAGGCGGTGATCACATCCGGTGGTTACGAACGTTATTTTGAGGAAGACGGTGTGACTTACCATCATATCATTGACCCGGCAACCGGATATCCGGCAGACAGCGGGCTGATCTCTGTAACGATCGTCAGCGATGATGGAACTCTGGCAGATGGGCTTTCCACTTCTTTATTTATCATGGGAGAAGAGAAAGCGGCACAGTTCTGGAAGGAAAACAGTGAGAAATTTGAGACGATCATGGAAACTGCAGATGGAAAGCTGTATGTGACAGAAGGAATCGCCGACAGTCTGACTACGGATATGGATGTAACAGTGATTCATAAATAAAAGTTATGCGAAAATCCCTAAACATACAAGTACAAATGTGATCACAGAAGACGTTTAGATGCATTTTGGCTCGCCACCGGGAAGCCGCTGAACAGTTACAAAGTCAGTACATAACAATACTCGAAAACAAAGGAGAGAAAGCAGATGGACATCAGAGAAATGCTGGAAAAATGCAAACCCTTTGCCCCGGTTGTTTCCGCTGCAGTTGTGGCGGCATGTGTGGCAGGATCTTTATATGGATATAAAGTGCCGGTTTACGAGACGAAAGCGTCTGTGGAGGATACACAGGAGCAGGAGGATGAAGTACCGGTGGTAAAGACCAGCACGGAAGAAGAAACAAAAGAGGATGAAGCGGCAGAAGAAGAGGAACAGGCAAAGGGTTCCTTTGATCTGGAAGATGGTGTGTATCAGGGGAGTGGAACCGGATATCGGGGAAATATCACGGTAGCGGTTACGATCAAAGACAAACAGATCACATCCATCGAGATTTTGAGCGCTTCTGATGATGAACCGTTTTTCGGACGGGCGAAAGGTCTGATTGATCAGATTATTAAAAAGCAGAGTACAAAGGTAGATACGGTATCCGGCGCAACCTATAGTTCCAAAGGAATTATCAGTGCGGTAAAAAATGCATTGACCGGAGAAAAAGACAGTGGTACGACGGGTTCTTCACAGGAAGGAACTTCCACAAGTCAGAGCCAGTCAACACCGGAGGCAGTAGGAAGCGTACAGGAACCGTCAGCTTATAAAGATGGAACCTATTATGGAACCGGAACAGGATTTGCCGGAAATCTGAAAGTAGAAGTTGTGATCAGCGGTGGAAAGATCAGTAATATTCAGATCGTGGAGACCAATGATGGAAGTGA
>ENA-OQLI01001673-OQLI01001673.1-human-gut-metagenome-genome-assembly--contig:-NODE-1673-length-14497-cov-3.377940_pt1 | contig 14497 bp, 13 predicted proteins | sample MGYA00242805_ERZ504812 | MGnify/ENA primary metagenome ERZ504812 (study PRJEB26092, sample SAMD00036430) | human gut metagenome | host: Homo sapiens | study: EMG produced TPA metagenomics assembly of...
GTATCCTGCGCGAATGATACAGTTATTTACGAAACGATGTACTAGTATTAACCTTTTGACCCCGACATCCTATCAAAGGAGTAATATATAGGAATGCACGAGGTATGTTAGAGCAGGCGGTTGCAAAGAATGCGTCCGATATTTTCCTGGTTGCCGGACGTCCGCTTTCGCTTCGGAAAAACGGTGTCCTTTCCATGGAGAATGAGGAACGTCTTTTACCGGATGATACCGCTGCCTTCTTAAAAGAAATTTATGAACTTGCTGACAACAGAGATATGAGATCTCTGCTTTCTCACGGGGATGATGACTTTTCTTTTGCCATCCCGGGCGTATCCCGTTTTCGTGTCAGTGCTTATAAGCAAAGAGGTACACTCTCTGCTGTGATCCGTGTGATCACTTTCCGACTTCCGGATTATCATATGCTGGGAATCCCGGATGCGATCATCAATCTCGGTCTGGGCGGAAAAGGAATGACACTGATCACCGGTCCTGCAGGAAGCGGAAAATCAACAACCCTTGCCTGTATCATTGACCAGATCAACCAGAATCAGGAAAAACATATTATCACTCTGGAAGACCCTCTGGAATTTCTCCACCGGCACAACAAGAGTATCGTCAGTCAGCGGGAGATTCATGTGGATACTGACAGTTATGTAGCTGCCCTGCGCGCAGCTCTGCGTCAGAGTCCGGATGTGATTCTTCTGGGAGAAATGCGTGATTACGAGACGATCAATGTGGCAATGACCGCCGCAGAAACCGGCCATCTGCTTTTCTCAACGCTTCATACCATCGGCGCAGCCAATACCATCGACCGTATCATCGATGTATTTCCGCCTAACCAGCAACACCAGATTGCAGTACAGCTTTCCATGGTGCTAAATGCAGTTGTATCCCAACAGCTGATTCCTACTGTTGACGGTGGTGTTGCTCCGGCATTTGAAATTATGACCGTAACTCCGGCAATCCGTAATATGATCCGGGACAATAAGATTCCGCAGATCGACGGAATCCTCTATTCTTCTGCGAAGCCGGACATGATCTCCATGGACAACAGTCTGCTCGCCCTGTACAAGTCCGGAAAGATTTCAAAAGAAATCGCCTTGACTTATGCAACCAATCCGGATATGCTTATGAGAAAACTGTAATATTTTGCCACAACACAAAAAACGGAACGTTATAACACTTTATATAAGGAGGAACCACTGGGATGAACCCATTAGATATGATGAAATTCTCCAGTCTCTGGAGTACATTTACCGCAAACCATCCAAAATTCCCAAAATTTATTGCCGCCGCTTCCCGAAAAGGCGTACTGGCAGAAGGTTCTGTGATCGCAATGCAGATTACTACCCCGAACGGTGAAACATTGGAAACCAACCTGAAAATAACCGCTTCCGATCTGGAACTGGTTCAGCAGCTCAAAAAAATGCGCTAGAGAGTGTCTGAAAAATCATCGTTTTATACGCAAAAAGAGAGATTCTGCCGTTTCTTACAAAACTATAGATGGCAAAATCTCTCTTTTTTATTATATCTATTTGTAATCCTGAAAAAAATCCCGCAGGTTCGTAAGTGCCGATACCAGGGTCTTCGTCTCTTCTTCCGACAGGTCTTTAAGCAGTGACTGGATCATATCTTCATGGAACTTCTCATGGTGATGATATGCTTTCTCCCCTTTTTCTGTCAGCGACACCAGTACTACCCTCCGGTCAGCATCACTTCGCACCCGATGCACATAACCTTTTTTTACCAGACCGTTGATGGATATCGTCAGGGTTCCTACCGTAATCCCCAGTGTTTTCGCTACCGAAGACATATTCCTCGGCTCCCGGATCCCCACCGCCTCGATCACATGCATATCATTATTGGTGATATCTCTAAATTCCGGCGTTATAATTGCTTTTGCTTCGATATTCATAATATCATTGAACAGTTTTACCAACACCTCATGAAACATTTCATACGCCTGATCCATAAATCTCACCTCTCACATCCGGATTTTCTGTTGTATCTTAAAATATGTCAGTCGATGGACATCCATTTCTGTAATTATACCACACTCCCGTCGCATTCCTCAACAAAAACCGCTTGATTTCTCTTTATCACGATGATACGATATTTTTATAAAACATCGTAACTGTTTGACACTCTTACAGTTACGAGTCGCAATGTATTCCAACTATCTGATCATTACAAGAGTGCAATTTACAGATAACAGCTTCACTTTATTTTTACAGGAGGTAAAACTATGGCAATAACAGCAACCATGGCCGAAGCACAAAACGACTATTATAAAGCGATGCGCGCCGGCAAAAGAGAAGGCGAGACTCTTCCCAATCTTGATGATATATTAAAAGAAAAAAACATTGTCGCTGTCCGGGAGGTTCCTCTTGGACTGGTTCAGATCCCTTCTGAACTGATCGTAGGAACCAAAACTGCAGGCAGAAGTTCCGCATTCAGCAAAGGTTTCAAACCTCTGCTGAAAGAAAACACAGAATTTGCATACAAATGGATGGCCCTGTACAAGGCGCATCTGAATGAAGGGATCCGTGAACCCATCAAAGCATATGAATTCATGAACAAATTCTATGTGGAAGAAGGGAACAAACGGGTCAGCGTATTAAAGTTCTTCGATGCAGTATCTATTCCGGGCAATGTTACCCGTATCGTTCCCCCGAGAACGGAAGAAAAAGAAAATAAAATTTATTATGAGTTCATGGACTTTTACGCCTTGTCTCGTATCAACTATATCTGGTTCACCCAACTGGGAAGCTTTGCCAAACTGCAGCGTCTCGTTGGCAAACGCCCGGATGAAGCATGGAGCGATGACGACAGACTGGATTTTGCATCTGCTTACAACCGTTTCCGTGCCGAATACAAGGCAAATGGCGGTGATAAAATCCCGATTACTACCGGTGATGCGTTCCTTTATTTTATCGGTCTGTATGACTACCGTTCACTCGACAATATGACTGCCGTGGAGCTGAAAGAACAGCTGGCAAAATCCTGGGATGAGTTCCGGCTTCTGACTACCGACGAATCTGTGGAACTGCAGATGGATCCTACCGACGAAAGCGAAGTAAAGAAAAACTTCTTCGCCCGTCTGATCCCTACCAGCACCCCAAAACTTCTTGTGGCTTTCATCCACGAGAAAAACGCCGAAATATCCGGCTGGACTTATGCACATGAACTTGGCCGTATGCATCTGCAGCAGACCTTTGAGGATCAGATATCCACAACCTGCTACGATAACGCCACCGAAGAAAATGCTGACGATCTGCTTGCAAAAGCCATCGCCGACGGCAACAACCTGATTTTTACCACTTCCCCGCCGCTTCTGAAAGCCAGCCTGAAGGCAGCCATCGAGCACCCGGAAGTGAAGATCCTGAACTGTTCTCTGAACACTTCCCATCGTTATATCCGTACCTACTATGCACGTATGTATGAAGCAAAATTTCTGATGGGAGCTATCGCAGGTGCAATGTCCAAAAACGGTAAGATCGGTTATATTGCCGACTATCCGATTTTCGGTATGACTGCCAACATCAATGCCTTCGCCCTTGGTGCAAAAATGGTTAATCCACGTGCGAAAGTATACCTGGAATGGTCCACCCTGAAAGATCACGATGTGGCAAAAAGTTTCGCCGAAAACGAAGTCCACTATATTTCCGGTCAGGATATGACGATTCCCGGAGAACCGTCCAGACATTTCGGTCTGTACCGTGATTCCGAAGATATGCCTCTGAACCTTGCGATGCCTATCTGGCACTGGGGTAAATTCTATGAACAGATGATTCGTAACATCATGAACGGGGCATGGAAAACCGACGACACCAACGATTCCACCAAAGGTCTGAACTACTGGTGGGGTATGTCCGCAGGCATCATCGATGTGATCTGCTCCCAGCACCTGCCGATCGGTACCGCCCGTCTGGTCGATCTGTTAAAAAAGAGTATCTGCGAAATGAATTATAATCCATTCTCCGGTGTACTGTATTCTCAGTCCGGTATTGTTCAGAAGAATGCAGACGCCGTTATGGATCCGGAAGAGATCATCACCATGGACTGGCTGGCTGAGAATGTCATCGGTTATATTCCAAAGATGGAAGATCTGATTGAAAAAGCAAAACCTGTAGTGATGCTGCAGGGTATCGACAACCCGGAGATTTAGACAACAAAGCGCGGCTTACAACAAAAAGGGATTTTAATTATGAGGATATTAGCAATTGCAGACGAAGAATCCAAGTATCTCTGGGACTATTTCCAGAAAGAAAAGCTTGAGGGAATCGATCTGATTCTCTCAAGCGGAGATCTGAACCCCAACTATCTGTCTTTTCTCGCCACCTTTACCACAGCACCGGTTTTATATGTAAGGGGAAATCACGATGACAAGTACGAAAAGACACCGCCGGATGGATGTATCTGTATCGAAGATCAGATCTATGTCCATGAAGGGGTTCGTATTCTGGGACTGGGCGGTTCTATGCGCTATCGCCCCGGGATTAATCAGTATACTGAAAAAGAAATGAAAAAACGGGTCAAAAAACTATGGTTTCCACTGCTGTACCGCGGCGGATTTGATATTCTTCTGACCCATTCTCCCGCCTACCAGTTAAACGATGGTCTGGATCTCCCACACCAGGGATTTCAGGTCTTCAACACTCTGATGGACAAGTATCACCCGAGATTTTTTATCCACGGGCATGTACATATGTCTTACGGACGGAATCAAAAACGCTACGATCAGTATAATCAGACTCATGTGATCAATGCTTACGATCGCTGTGTATTTGATTATGAAGATGATAATCTGAGGGAACATTTGAAACGGTGATTTTTATCATGCCAGACAAAAAACAGGAGCAAAACGGTATCGCATTCGTCTCTGCTCCTGTTTTTTATCTTCCTGTATCTCTGTTTTCTCACCGTTGCGTACTCTCTGCCGGTCAGATCTGTATACTCCGTCCTTATAGGTTTCTTCTCATGATTTACAGCATCTGCCCTTTCAGGATAACCCCTTTAATTTCCAGAGTTTCCTGGTCAAGGAGTACTGCATTTGCTACTTTTCCCGGTGTGATGCTGCCATATTGGTCGTAGATACCGATGCTTTTTGCCGGATTGACTGCTGCACATTTTACCGCTTTTTCCAGAGGAATTCCCATCTGCTTCACAGCGGTACGCATACATTTCATCAGGTTGGTATTGGAACCTGCAATAGTTCCGTCTTCCAGGGTCGCACGGTTTCCTTTTACGATCACCGGCTGTCCGCCCAGCTCATACATGCCATCTTCCAGACCGGCAGCTTCCATGGTGTCACTGATGAAGATCACACGATCCTCTCCGAACATCTTGAATGTATTTCTCACGATTGCCGGATGGATATGTACGTTATCGCAGATCAGTTCGGCCTCACAGTATTCGTCATCTGCTGCCGCAATAATCGGTCCCGGTGCGCGGTGGTTGATCGGGTTCATCGCATTGTACAGATGGGTCATATGAGTGACACCTGCTTCGATCGCTTCTTTTGCTGTCTCATAATCCGCTGTTGTATGTGCAATCGACAGCACGACTTTTCCTTTTTCCGCCCGGATAAATTCCATCGCACCTTCCTCTTCCGGTGCCAGATCTACCAGTTTGAACAGACCTCCTGCGGTTTCCTGCAGCCGTTCAAACATTTCCACATCCGGTTTGTGGATGTATTTTCCGTTCTGTGCCCCTTTTTTTGCCATGGAGATAAACGGGCCTTCCATATTGATTCCGCAAAGGATCGCACCTTTTTCATTTTTATGGGCTTTCGCCGCTTTCGCGATCCGTGTCAGCCGCTCCTCATCAAACGTCATGGTTGCCGGTGCGATCGTTGTCACGCCCTGGCTGGCCTCATAATCTGCCATTACCTGAATGGACTCTTCCGTTCCGTCACAGAAATCCTTTCCCATGCAGCCATGAAAATGAATATCTGTCAGTCCCGGAATCAGATAACAGCCGCTGCCGTCAACCACTTTTTCTCCGTCCCCACCGGTTTCTGTAAAAACTTCCCCTGTTATGCAGACCTCTTTATCCGCAAATGTTCCTTCTTCTGTATAGACTTTTGCTCCCTTGATGATCATTGTTTCCCTTCTCCTCCTTCGTCCTTATCCTGAATCTGTCTTGACTTTAAGAGCATGACAGAATTATCATGCCGTGCCTGTTTGACAGATGAATCGATCTCCAGATAATATCCGTATAAAATATCCGTCATCACAAGAATCGGATACTGCGGAGAGATGATATTGCCAAAGTCCAGGTTTTTCTTTGCCGCCAGACATACCACTTCTTCACAGAATTCACTGTATTCCGGGCGGTCGTTGGCTGTCAGCAGTACCGTGTAGGCTCCCTGCCGGTGTGCCTGTTTCAGACATTCCATCACTTCTTCCGTCCTGCCACTGATACTGATGCCGATCGCCATACAGTCTTCCTGTACGATCGTCGAATGAAACCGCATCATATGGGTCTCATCCACCGCATCCATATCCAGTCCCAGACGCATGAACCGAAACTGCATCTCTCTGGCTGCCAGGCTGGAACTTCCTTTCCCGTAAACAAAAACCCGCCGGCACTCTGACATCTTCCCGGCAATCCGGCGAAGCTGCGCCTCATCTGCCAGATTATAACTTTTGTTCAGTAACTCCTGATAAGAGTCAAATACTTCTCTCATCTGTCCTGTGATCTGGTGACCTTTTTCTCCGAACGATTCTTTGTATTTGAACACAAATTCCCGATAGCCCTTATAACCACATTTTTTCGCGAATCGGGACAGAGATGCCTCTGACACATACAGCATCGAAGAAATATGTCTGGATGAAAAATCCATATCTTCCTCATTGGAAATAAAAAAATCAGCGATATTTTTTTCCACTGCAGATAGATTTTCATAATGGGCTTCTATGTTGGGTACTATTGTTTTTCTGTAATAACTCATCTTCCAATCCTTTCCGGCATCTGCTTGCAGCTGTTCCGGTCCTTCACAGCTACCTTTTCCTGTCATAAAATAATTACTATATTTCTACATACAGTATAACATGTTTTCTTCCACTTTCAAGTACTTTCATCTTCCTTGAAAATTCATAATTTCATACTTCCACCCATTGACTTTCCGGATGGTTTCGCTTATGCTGAACATAAGAGCGCTGCATGTTTCATGGGGGAAAATGCAGGGCGTTTTTTTACACAGGAGGGTTTTTACACAAATGAAGAAAGAAACTGTTACAACCAATCAGATCACCGAGGGCGTGATCTGGAAACAACTTTTATTGTTCTTTTTCCCCATTGTTCTGGGAACATTTTTTCAGCAGCTGTACAACACGGCAGATACGATCGTTGTCGGACGTTTTGTCAGCAAAGAAGCTCTTGCCGCCGTCGGTGGTTCCGCCGCACAGATTGTGGGGCTGATCGTGGGCTTCTTCGTCGGACTGGCTTCCGGTGCTTCGGTTATCATTTCCCAGTTTTACGGTGCAAAGAACAGAGTGCAGCTGAACCGTGCTCTGCATACTGCCTATGCATTCTCTATCATTGGAAGTATTTTCATCACCGTTCTGGGAATTCTGATTGCTCCCTGGATGCTTGAACTGATGCACACACCACAGGAAACCATGGCGGATGCACTGCTCTATCTGCGGATCTACTTCGCCGGTATTATCTTTGTCTTTATCTATAATGTGGGTTCCAGTATCCTTCGTGCGATGGGAGATTCCCGCAGACCGTTATATTATCTAATCGTCTGCTGTATCCTGAATATTGTGCTGGATATCGTGCTGGTGATCGTTTTTCACATGGGCGTTGCCGGTGTGTCAATCGCCACGATTTTTTCTCAGGGAGTCAGTGCTGTTTTGGTCACCCGCGCCCTGATGCGTTCCGATGATCTGTATCAGCTGGAGTTCCGAAAGATCCGGTTCCACAAATCTGCTCTGATCAGTCTGATCTGGGTGGGCTGTCCTACCGGCATCCAGTCCATTTTATACAGTGTCACCAACATGCTGATCCAGACGTTCTTAAATAATCTGGGAACCGATACAGTGGCCGCCTGGAGTGCTTTCGGAAAGATCGATTCTCTCTACTGGATGGTCAATAATGCGTTCGGTATCGCTGTTACGACTTTCGTAGGACAGAATTTTGGTGCCGGAAAATACGACCGCATGAAAAAGAGTGTCCGCATCGGGCTTTGTATGGGACTTTGTACAGCTCTGACATTGACTCTCATATTCTATAACTTCGGCACTCCGCTGTTTCGTCTGTTTACCTCCGATGAAAATGTAGTCTCTATCGGTATGCAGATGTTGCACCACGTTGCTCCGGCATACTGCCTGTTCGTCTTCATCGAACTGCTCTCCGTTGCACTCCGCGGAACCGGAGATGTTGTGATCCCGATGCTTATCACCTGTTTCGGTGTCTGCCTGCTGCGTATCGCCTGGCTCTTCTTCATCGTACCACTCGCTCCGGGTCTCAACACCATCGTCCTCAGCTACCCGGTCACCTGGGCGATCACGGCGGTAATGTTTATCGTTTACTACTGTTACCAGGCAAAGAAATGGCCGAAATCTTCTGCGAAAAAAACGGCTTAATCTTATGCCGATAACATTCTTTAACTGTTTGTCCGTATAACGTAAGGAAAGGGACTGTCTGGAATGACAGTCCCTCTTTGTATACTCTTGTAAGCCGATATTTTCGTAACTATTCAGCAGGTAATATTTCGCGAGGTTGTTTTGCCATGAATATGCCAAAATCCCGAAACATACAAGCAAAATGCCCTTGCCAAAGGTAATTTCAAATGCATTTTTGCTCGTACCTGTAAAAGTACTGAACAGTTACAAATTTTCATTTATCGTGTACATGTATAAACATATAGCATATCTTGTGAACTACTCATAAGCATGATCAGCTCAGCGTCCCCCTTTTTCCTTCTTATGCAATAATTAATTTCAGAAAAAGAAGGATACATTACAGGATCAATATTCATATTTTCTAAATGTCCTATCATTTCTTCCTCCCAATACTTTGTTGGTATCTGCTTGTACAATGATGTTTTTAGAACCTTTTTGTCATTTTCTGAGCACAAATAAATATTATATGATTCCCACATGCCGTCAACCGTATAATAAGATTCAACAAATGGAAAGTTAATATCCCATTGAGTTTTAAACCATATACTATTCACAATTTTTTTACCCATCAGTATGAAAACGAACATTATCAATGCAACCAGAACCCCAGTGATTAGAATTCTTTTCTTCATGTACTTTCCCGTCCTCTTTCCGCATATATTTACAAAGAACAATCCTTCCCGGAGCTTTGTATGCGTATCCTGCTTTTTCTCTCAGATCTGATGATCCCACTCCTCTTTTTCTACATCATCGGCTTCGGTCTTCTGATGAAAAAGGACATCTACAACGACTTCGTCACCGGTGCTTTCGACGGTTTGAAAACAGTGGTAAAAATCATGCCAACGTTAATCGGTCTGATGACCGGTGTGGGGATCCTACGCGCCTCCGGCTTCCTGGATGCCCTCGCATCCCTCCTCGAAAACCTCCTGAAACCCACCGGCTTCCCCTCCGCCCTGGTTCCCCTCTCCATCGTAAAAATGTTCTCCTCCAGCGCCGCCACCAGTCTCCTCCTCGACCTCTACAAACAACACGGCCCCGACTCCACCATCGGCCTGACCGCCTCCCTCATCCTCAGCAGCACCGAAACCATCTTCTACACCCTCAGCGTCTACTACATAGCCGCCAAAGTCCAAAAAACCAGATACACCCTCCCCGGCGCCCTTCTGGCCACTTTCTCCGGCATCATCGCCAGCACCATCATAGCAAACCTTATGTAACCCCCCACGCAAAAAACAGCGGCAGACTCCTGGCTTCCTGGTCTGGCAACACTTTGTGGGCGCTTAGGGCAAGCTTTGAGATCCGACGCCTACGCAGACTTTCGCGCGGGTCAGCCGACCCTCGTGAATATAGTCGCAGTTAGTGGCTAGCTTAAAGTTCCTCTGCCCACGTTGCGAGCCCCAGGAGCCAGGAGTCTGCCGCGTCCCTTTTGCCACAACAAACTTCCCTTACTCCCGGAAATTCCCAGCCTTCTTATACTTATTCATAATCCCAAAATACATCACCAACAGCAGTGCAGACGCAAAAATCCATGCCACCGGGCTCGCCAGACAAATCCCCAGATAACTCTTATAATGCGAAGCAACCACAGCCGTCAGCCCTCTTCCTGCCAGCTCTGCAATCCCTGCCGTCATGGGAAGGAATCCATAGCCCATTCCCTGGATACCGTTTCGGTATACATTTACCACATTAAGCGGAATAAAGAACAGCGCCACGCATTTCATATAAATATCCACCAGACCCACGATCTGATCCAGATTCTCAGACACAAACAGTCCGGTCAGCATATTACCAAAGAAGAACACCAGCACTCCGAACACGACCGAATAAATGCTACCCATGATCGTTGTTGCCCGGAATCCCCTGCTGATTCTCTTCACCTTACCCGCACCCATATTCTGTGCACAGTAAGTAGCCATCGTAGTACCCAGTGCCACATAAACCTGCGTTGCCACCTGCTCGATCTTATTTGCCGCAGTAAACGCTGCCACATGCACAGAACCAAGCACATTCAGCGCAGCCTGCACCATCATCGCACCGATCGCAGTGATCGAATACTGCAGTGCCATCGGAAAACCGATGGCCAGCTGCTGCCGTACCAGATGACCATCCAGTTTAAAATCCCAGCGATCCAGCTTCAGAATCGGCACGTTCTTAATAATATAGACCAGACAAAGCAGCGCCGAAACTCCCTGCGCAATAACCGTCGCATACGCCGCTCCTGCTGCTCCCAGGTGAAACACAATGATCAGTACCAGATCCAGCACAATATTCAGTACTGCGGAAAACAGCAGAAAATACAACGGCGTCTTACTGTTACCCAGCGCACGCAGGATACCCGCTAACAAATTATACATAACCTGTGTAAAAATCCCCGCACAGATGATCATAATATACTTATACGCATCCTGAAAAATATCTGCCGGTGTATTCATAAGAATCAGCAGAGGCTTCATAAACGCCATACTGATCACCGTCATCACCACGCTGACGATCACCGAAAGTACTGCCGCAGATCCGACCGTCTTTCGCATCCCCGGCATATCTCCGGCACCGAATCGCTGACTGGTCAGGACCGTAAAACCTGCCGTAAGTCCCATCAGGAATCCTAAGATCAGAAACCCGATCGTTCCGGTCGATCCAACAGCCGCCAGTGCCTTCGTTCCCACGAACTTACCGACAATGACCGTATCCACCATGCTGTAAAACTGCTGGAAAATATTTCCAATAACAATTGGGATCGTAAAATTCAGGATAATCTTCCACGGTGTTCCCACCGTCATATCTCTCTCCATAAAGTTCCTCCTCTCATAAAAACTCCTCATTTTGCGCGATAAAAATCCGGGGACACAGCCCCGGGATCTTTATCACATTATTTACTTTCACCCATTATATGCGATGCTTTTTCATTTTTCAATACCATTTTCGTAAAAATATTGTTAGCTTTTTCCGGTCTGGCCATCCAGTTTTTTGTTTTGATATACAAAACGGCAGCACCCGTACTGATCGCCGTCGCAAGGATTGCCGGACCAACGATCGCCGTTGGCGTCACACTGCCATATTCTGTCCGAAAAGCAATGATATTGACCGGGATCAATTGCAGGGAAGATATATTCAGGATCAGAAAATCACACATTTCATTACTTGCTGCACCCACAGCTACCGCCCGCTGTTTTTTTCTTCGCCGCTCTTCTTCCAGATCCGACAGTTCTTCCATCGCTTTCAGCCCTGCCGGTGTCGCCGCCCAGCCGAGTCCCAGGACGTTCGCCAGCAGATTCGTGGCAATCGATTTCCTCGACGGGTGATTCCCGGGAATCTCCGGAAACAGAAAGTTCAGCACCGGCTGCATTCTCTGCTCCATCGCCTCCAGAAGTCCGGACTTCTCTGCGATCCGCATCATCCCCACCCAGAGTGCCGTAACCCCAGCCATCACCACGCACAGACTTACTGCCTCCTTCGAAGACTGAATCGCCGCCTCTGATACTTCCTCCAGATGCCCGGTCACTGTCCCGTAGATAATCCCGATTAGAATCATACCGCCCCAGAGATAATTCATAAAAAGCTGCTCCGTTTTTGTTGGATTCTATTATGTATACGCCCTGCATCGTAAAAATATACGTAACTGCTCTACCGTTCTTTATGAAAATGCTGTAAGGTTGAAAAAACATTGCTGCGACAATATTCCCGTTCATGTAATACAGCAGCTTTTTATGATTACACGTATATTTTTTATTTCTGAAACTTCTTTCTCCCCCATTATCTTTACTTTCCCCCCTCCATTCGTTACAATAAATCATAAAGCAAAAGCTTGTCCGAAAACTTTTCGGAAGAAAGGAGAAGGTTATGAAATTTTCATTTTCCCCTTCCTCCACTGACCTGGAAAAAGTGGAAGAAGGAACGCAACTTTTATTGGGGGATATCAAATCAGAAAAGGAACTGGAGATTCAGGTGGAGTTTCAGGAAAATGTTCCGCTTACCATCGCACGAAACGGCGATCACCTGCATATTACCTGTCAGGAACCGGCACATTATTATCGGGGACTGAACTGGGCGGTACATCATCCGGAGGATACCTGGAACACGAAAAGTGAACCTGTATACTTTTCAAAAAATGGAGTGATGTTGGACTGCTCCAGAAATGCAGTATTTACCGTAGAAAAGGTAAAATCTTTTATTCGTATCATGGCGAAACTGGGAATGAACACCCTGATGCTCTACACCGAAGAGACTTACACCGTACCGGATGAACCTTATTTCGGTGCTTACCGCGGCCGCTACAGCCAGGATGAGATCCGCGAGATGGATGCTTACGCGAGAACTTTTGGCATCGAACTTGTACCGTGTATCCAGACACTGGCCCATCTTCACAATGCTTTGAAATGGCCGCTTGGAGAAACCGTCAAGGACACCGCCGACATCCTTCAGGTAGGAAAAGAGGAAGTCTACACCCTTATTGAAAAAATGCTTTGCTCCGTAAAAGAGTCCTTTTCCACCAACCGGATACATCTGGGCATGGACGAAGCTGCGCAGCTCGGTCTTGGAAAATACCTCCGGGAAAACGGATATACCAAAAGTTCCGTCCTGATTCGCGAACACAGTGCCCGCGTTTTTGAAATCTGCAAAAAGCTGGGGCTGGAACCGATGATCTGGAGCGATATGTATATCACTACCAACACCGGCGGCGGTTATTATGATGTTGCCGACGATACAGACTGCAGTGACTGGGAAAAACCGGATCCGGAACTTGGACTGGTTTACTGGGACTACTATAACCCGGATCAGAAAATCTATGAAAAAATGATCCGCGTTCATCAGCAGCTTTCCAACAAAGTCATCTTTGCCGGAGGTTCCTGGATCTGGAACGGAATATCACCAAACTATTCCAAGACCTTTACCTGCACCCGTGCGGGACTTGCCGCATGCAAAAAATATCATCTGCCGGAAGTCTTCTGTACCGCCTGGATGGATAACGGTGCAGAAACTCCTGTAGATGCCGTTCTGCCCGGTCTGGTGCTGTTCGCTCATCTTGGCTTCCATGAAGACTTCGATGAGAAAGCACTGGCAGAAGAATTCCACGATGTGACCGGTGCCAGCCTGAACGACTTCCTGGAACTGGATGCCCTGGACTCCCTGTTCCAGAACGGACAGCCGAATCTGGACACCGATAATCCGTCCAAATATCTGCTGTATCAGGATCCTCTTCTCGGCATCTTTGACCGCCATATCGAAGATCTGGATCTGGACACTGAACGTTATTATCAGGATCTGGCAGACCGCCTGGAAATCTGCCGAAAACATACTCCGGCTTATGATACGCTGTTTGCTTTCTATCACAGTCTCGCCAGCACGCTCGCCGGCAAGGCCGACCTTGGCGTCCGCCTGAAAAAAGCATACGATGCCCATGACTTATCCACACTGGAGACCATCTGCGAAGAAGTTATCCCCGGAATTATCAACGATCTGTCCATTTGGAAGAACACCGCCTGGACGGATGGCATTGCGGTAGCGGATCTCCCAAGGGGTGATACCGATCTCATCGGCCATCATGTTCAGAAGAGTGGACTTTCCGGAACCGGCGGGACCGACAATCGCACAAAATTCTCCTTTATATATCGTAAAGTCGACCCCTCCCAAGGCATAGACCTTGGTGTCGCCGACTTTATATACTTTGTAGAGATTTTTTACCTGAATCATAGGTATCTTCTTACTCTTCTCTTCCCTGTTTTCTTCCGCCAAAGCAGATACCTCCTCGCTATGAGCACTTAGCGCCCTTCTTTTCTCATACTGCCATTATACAACAGGTTTTCCATCCGGTCTTCCTTAATTTTCTTAAAGTTCCTTAAATATTCCTTACAGGCACTTTTTTT
>ENA-OQLI01001676-OQLI01001676.1-human-gut-metagenome-genome-assembly--contig:-NODE-1676-length-14471-cov-8.496654_pt1 | contig 14471 bp, 14 predicted proteins | sample MGYA00242805_ERZ504812 | MGnify/ENA primary metagenome ERZ504812 (study PRJEB26092, sample SAMD00036430) | human gut metagenome | host: Homo sapiens | study: EMG produced TPA metagenomics assembly of...
TCCTGTGGCTCCTATATTAGAGGCGACTGTCGAACAGGAAAGACCTGCGGCGGAAAAAAAGAAAATCACCTTGCAGAACCTTCCGTTTGTAGGCGACGCCTCCTTTGACCCGCGCTGGACAAGCGAATCTCCGCGTAACTCAAACCTTCCAGGGCATAGAGCAGGAACCGGCGGCGCTGGGCCTCGGTGCAGGTGTCCAGGACGGCCATCAGCTCGCCCAGCGTTTCCATGCGGCAAAGGTATTCCTCCGGCGTTTCGCCGTAGGCTCCTACACCCTCGGTGGTAATGATGTACTCGTCAAACTCCCGGCCATCCCAATGCCGCCGCTGTTCATGGAACAGGTTCTCCGTTTTGTGATCGGCCCGGTCAAGAAATTCATAGACTTCCAGCGTAACCTCCACGGCCACAGCTTGTCCGTTATAATTGATGGTAACTTCCATCTGCCTTTCCTCCATTCAGATTTTTTGGGTAAATCTGAATGGGGCGGCGGAGAACGGCACTGGGGCCAGGGTTCGGGCCATGTTGGCCCGATGTTCCGGCCCCATAGGTATGAAAAAGCGCCCGGACAGCAGAAAGCTATTCGAGCGCAAAAACTCCAATATTCACTTACAGAATGACAATTTTCGCACCGGCTGCCAGACGGGGGCTGTCCGGTGGCCGGGCTTTTTTTGACGATAGTGCAAATATCGTCTGAATTTGTCGGCGGTCAGTGTGCTTCATGGCGGCTCCCTCCTAAAGCCGCCGTGTCAGCGTGTAGGCGTCACTCCTTTGTCGAGGGCATAAGGAACGGCGGCCTTGATGTTACTCAAAACCGCCGCAGTACCCTGAAAATCCATTATGGGCGCACGAAACTGCCTGCCCTGCAACGGTTTTTTTCTTTCCCCGTCTGGCGGGGCAGGATAGTTTGGCTTATTCGGTTTATTCTTGCTCTTGTGCGGCTGCCTCTTTCAGCCGCGAAAAGCTCTCATCGCTGATAATGTGTTCAATCCGGCAGGCGTCGGCCTCCGCAATTTTGGGGTCAACGCCTGCGGCGATAAGCTGCTCGGTAAAGAAGCAGTGGCGCTCGTAGATTTTCTCGGCAACCTCGCGTCCCACATCGGTCAGATGTAGAAAGTGATTTTCGTCCATTGTGAGAAAACCACCTTCTTTTAGTGTATTGACCGCTACACATACACTTGGCTTTGACACTCCCATGTGCCGGGCCACATCTACGGAGCGCACCATACCGAGTTTCTTTTGGAGAACAAGGATGGTTTCCAGATAGTCCTCCCCGGACGCATGAAGTTTCAAATGTGTCACCTCTCAATGTAATATACTTTAGGGATGAGCAAAACGCAGGTTTTGCAAAGGTGCAACGCAAGATATAGCGTCTCACGCATTAGATATACCATATATGCTACTGCACTATATGTACAAATTGGCGTTTTGCTCATCCCTGAATATACTTATGAACTATATGTAACCTATCATAATTTTGTCAGTTGTTTCAACAAGAGGAGTAATTACACGATTCAATTTACTCCATATTTAGAAAACTGCTTTTTTAGCGCACATTTTCCAATTATTCCTCCAAGTAAAGCCAGAAGTATCGTTGCGGCGATCATAGCAGGCAATACCCAAACTGGAGTCATGGCTTCCATCGCCGCGGCATATTCGGCAGACATTTCCTCTATCGCTTTATCAATGGTATATTCCCTGAAAACCCAAATATAAATGGGAGAGCCAGACATACCAAACGAGAAGAAGATATAGCTGATTAAATTCCCCTTGAAGCTGTTATATCCGCTTGCTTTCCTTACGACTTCTGCAAAAATTGCACTTGCAATAAGCGTTACAATTACCAAATTTGAAAGTTCGCCTGCGATAAAGTAAATAAGGCCAACAATTAGGTTCATTAATATAGCTACCCCGGCTTTTTGTTCTTTTGCCATGATATACATATAAGGGATACCTGCCAACAAGCCAATAAAAGCGGACATAAAAATCCAAGTGAATGGAGTGAAACTGCCTGACATCATAACCAGCATTGTAATCACAAAGTAAATCAGTGAAAACCCGATTGTAAGCATGACATCCTTACCTGTCCATGTTTTGTCCATGGATAACCCCCCTTTCATTTTGACCTATGGCCCATCCTTCTGCTTTTTCTCGAATATGTATAAACCTCTGATATAACCCGGCCTCATTAGCCAGTTCTTTATGCGTCCCACGCTGCACTACCCTTCCTTCATCAATGACAAGAATCTGATCTGCATTTTCAATCGTTGCCAATCGGTGTGCAATTACAATAATTGTTTTCCCGTGAGTAAGTGCGCTGATTGCCTGTTGTATGAGGTGTTCATTCTCAGGATCGACGCTTGCGGTCGCTTCGTCCAGAATCACAATAGGGGCATCCTTTAACATTGCACGAGCAATCGAAACGCGTTGCTTTTCTCCTCCTGACAGAGTGGAGCCGCCTTCTCCAATCACTGTATCATACCCATCGGGCAAAGCCATAATAAAGTCATGACAGCACGCTGCTTTTGCGGCAGCAATCATATCATCCTCATTAGCCAAAGGATTTCCAAATAAAATATTGTTGCGAATCGTATCATGGAATAAATAGACATTCTGAAATACCATGCTTATATTTTTGAGCAGAGAATCACAAGTAAATTCTTTTACATTTCTGCCCCCTATGGTGATTTCACCGCTTTGAATATCGTAAAATCGTGCCAACAGACTACATATTGTTGTCTTTCCGCTGCCAGACGGTCCAACGATTGCCGTTGTCGTGTTCTGTGGAATGTGGAAAGATACATGGCTCAAAACTTCTCTGCTGTCATAGCTAAAAGACACATCCTTAAAATCAATATCATAATAATTAATGGATATGTCGCGGCCATCCTTATCAATAAACTCCGCAGTTTCAATGCTTTGCAGTTTTTCAGCAATAGTATCCAGCATTTCCAAAATATGCATTGAATTATCAGCTGCTTCTATCGTGTTGAACATAACATAACTGTAAACGATCAGCATAAGAGCCATTGGAAGATCTATTTTCCCATTAAGAGCCAGAAATGCGGTAATTATCGTAATTGCGCTGGTGCCTAAATAGAGACCCAAACGATGAAGGGCATCACATGGGGCAAAATTCCGCTCCATACGGATATTGATTTCACGCGATTTTTTATAAGATCTATAAAGTCCCTCTGACGCTACGCCTTCCTGCTTGAAAGACTTTACAACGGCCATTCCTCGCACATACTGAACAATCTCATCGGCCATTTCATTGATGCTCTCTTGTCGGATAGGCGAGTTCTTTCGGCTCTGATATTCTATAAGCTGTAACCCAACCGAAGATATAATAATAGCCAAAAATGCTGCCAAGCCAAGAGCCGGAGAAAAGAAAAAAAGGCAGATGATTGTCAGGATCAGAAAAATATAACTATCGACAATATTATTGATGACATTCATTGCCTGCATTTCAAAAAAAGCAAGGTCTGTTGTTATTGCGGTGGTTAATTCGCCCATATTCTTTTTTTGCAGAAAGCCCAGCGACACACGCTTGAGAATATCGCCAATTTTTAATCTCTCCGCAGTTGTAACCTCATGGACGATACTGTCTTGTTTCGAAGCCCGCACATAAGCAAATAACCACCGAACCAAAATAGAGCCGATAATGACGCCAAGCAAATAGAATACATGATTACTACGCAAAGCAGCGAGACCATTGGCATCGTCCCAGATAACCTTGATTGTCCATACCCCGCAAATAATAGGAACAATTCCAAGTATATTGTTTACCATAGAAAGTACTATGCCAAGATACAGCCTGCCTTTGTGCTGTTTCATCATGTGAAAAAGCCTTTTCAATATCCTAATCATGCCAGCACCTCCGTTTCCGCCTGATTTACAGACCATTTTTTTGCTCCGATATGAGCCTCCCACATATCCTTATAAATCGAACTGCTCTGTAACAATTCCTCGTGAGTTCCGGTTTGTATGATTTCACCACTTTTTACCAGCAGTATCTTATCTGCATTTTTAATGGTAGATAAACGGTGAGCAATCACAAGGAGCGTTTTGCCTCTTGTTAATTCTGCAATTGCTTCCTGGATTTTTGATTCATTCTGCGGATCAGTAAAGGAAGTCGCCTCATCCAAAATAATGATGGGAGCATTTTTCAGAATAGCTCGTGCAATGGCGATACGCTGACGCTCACCGCCAGATAATTTGTCTCCGGCCTCGCCAGCCGTGGATTGATACCCGTTTTCCAGCTTGCTGATGAATTCATCACACTGTGCTTTGCGAGCAGCGTCTAATACTTGTTCATTTGTAGCCTTTGGATTTCCAAGCCGTATGTTTTCAAGGATGGAGCAGTTAAAAAGAAAATTGTCCTGTGTTACAAAACTCACTTCATCCGCAAGTTGAGACAAAGGTATTTCTTTGATATTAACTCCACCTATATAAATATCGCCCTTTGTGGTATCCCAAAACCTTGCAATCAACCGAGCAAGTGTTGATTTTCCACCACCTGACGAGCCAACAAGGGCATAGAAAGACTTTTCCGGAATTGTAAGACTGACATCATGGATTACATCTTCGTCTCCTGTGTAAGAAAAAGTAACATGATCCAGTTGTATATCATGGTGTGTAATAGTTTTTTCTCCGTTTACAAGAGGCAATTCTCCAATATCAAATGTCTTATTGATCGAGTTGACGGAATACTGGATGCTCTTGATTTGATTAAAGAATAAAATAAATCGACCCAAACTGCTGACAAGCCCCATCGACAAAAGCATCGCCATTGTAAGCTTAGCTAATGTCGTACTGCCGGAAAGATATAGCATCGTCCCGATTGGAAGGACACCCAACAGAGTTGTCGGTAATATTACCGCGCCTAAAGTGGTGTACTTCCAAGTGGATTTATACCAATCAAGAGTTGTTTTCTTGAAATTTTCGACAGCTTTTCTATACTTCTCATATGAAGAAGTGGATTGATTAAATGCTTTTACAACCTCAATCCCTTCAACATACTCAATAACAACGCTGTTCATGGTTTCGTTAGCTTCCATGTATTTTTTATAAGTTTTGTTATAACCACCCAACATCATTCCATAAGGGATCATGGCGAGTGGGATTGATATTAGAGATGCAAGCGCAAGCCGAAAATCAATCATGCAAAGATACACGAAAACAGCCAGGGGAAGGACAAGCGCCCCGGCGCCTTCGGGTATTACATGAGCCAATGGGATCTCGATATTCTCTATCTGGTCTACTACAATATTTTTTACCTTTCCGGCGTTGATGCTTTGTGTAACACCAAGAGGAGCCTTCAGCAGCTTTTCTGCAACCCGCTTTCTCATAAGTTCCAAAATAGTGTATGCGGAAATATGGGACAGAGTTGTGGATATAGCGTGGAATATTACTTTAATCAAGAAACCCACAACACAAACAATCCCCCAATGAATGATCTCCCCAGCAGTAGCCGTTTCATTCAAAAACATTACAATGATATGGTAGGCTGCGACAAACGGTATGATTCCGCCGCCCACAGAGATCAGCGCGCAGAGTACGGACAATGTTAATTTCCCTTTGCATGGTTTTGCATAGGTAAAAATGCTGCCAAGCAGTCCTTTTTCTTTCATTTTCCATCAATCCTCCTTCTTAAAATAAAATTTGATAGATTTGGTGTGCTGTTTCTTCCTTTACTTCAAAATAATCAGCAACACTTCCCGATTTAAGATGGCAAATATGTGTACAAGTTGACAATAAAAACTCATAGTCGTGAGAGGTCACGAATAGCACTTTCCCTTCTTCAGATAAATCGTGAAGCAGGGAAGAAACATTTTTCATGCTGATATAATCAAGACCGCTGGTAGGCTCATCAAAACAAATAACATCCGTGTTTTTCATGCAGGCAACGGCGATGCACAGTCTTTGTTTCTGACCACCAGACAGTGAGGCGGGGTGTTGTTGCAAATAGTCTGAGAGACCCATTTTTTCAAGTAAGGCAAGCCCTTTTTGGCGCAACGCTTGATCCTTACCACTTCCAAGATATAATTCCTTTTCAACGCTTTCTGTAAATAGCTGATAGTCACTGTTTTGCATTACAAGAAAGGTGTCTCTGTTTCTTATGTTGGGAGAAGCGGGTTTCCCGTCAATAAGAAAGCTTCCTCCCATCTCTTTCTTTAACCCGCAAACAATTTCCAAAAGTGTGCTTTTTCCTACGCCATTATGGCCTACAATACCAACGACATCTCCTCTTGCCGCTGAAATCTTAACATTTTCTAATATCACATCATTTTTTCCGTAGCGATAAGAAATACGATCCAGGCATACGAAATCATTTCCCTTTTTGGGAAAATCGAAGGGATGTGGTTTGATTGACAACAAATTCATGCTGCGAAGGCCCATTTCATTTGCATCAGAGTTTGAAAGTTTCTGAAATTCTTCTCTACTGATTTCTCTTTTGATTTTCCCATGTTCTATCAGGATTGCTCTGTCCGCTATATCCTTTAAGTAATGTATGCGATGTTCTGAGATGACAATTGTGTAGCCTCTTTTCTTTAGGACATCCAATATAGCCATTAAGCGTTTTGTTGCCGATGTGTCTAAATTTGCAGATGGTTCATCCAAAACAAGTATCTTAGGTGATAACGCATAGACGGAAGCGATTGCAACAGATTGCTTTTCGCCACTGGACAGTTCAAAAATACTCCGTTCAAGCAAGCGGTTAATCTGAAGATCATTTGCTGCTTTTTCAATACGGCGGCAAAGCTCCTCTCTCGGTAATCCTACATTCTCGCAGGAGAATGCGATTTCAGCAGTTGTATCCGTTGCAAAGAACTGGGAACGAGGATCTTGAAATACTGAACCAACAATCCCTGCCAAATCCTGAATATCAAGATCAGAAGTATCCTGACCGTCAATATAAACTTTTCCTTCTAATTTACCTTCAAAAAATTCCGGCACAAGACGATTGATAAGGCGGGTAATTGTTGTCTTTCCGCAACCAGAACTCCCCACCAATACCACAAATTCTCCTTGACGAATATGTAAATTGATATGCTCCAACGCATCGTCTTTGGAATTGGAATACCGGAATGAAACATCTTCAATTTGTATCACTCAGAGTCCTCCTTTCTCAAGAATGATATTTACGGCAAGCCCCCCAAAGACAGCAATTACAATAACGCCTGCGGCAAGAAAATCTCTTGGCCGCAAACGGACATCTCTATAAGATGTTCTTTTTGTCTCCAAATCCAATCCTCTTGTCATAGCGGATGCGGCTAATTCATCAGCAATCGTCATACTACGTATTACCAGCGGAATAACTGCATACTCACATGTTCTAAGCGGATGCAATAAAATATTTTTTGTATTCAATCCGATACCTCGAAGTTTCATTGTATTACTAATTGATCGAAATTCGTCCTGCACTGTTGGAATATAACGAAACGCCACTGCTAGTGCGATAGTCCCTCCTTTGGGGACATGCATGTTCTGCATCGCAGTTACGAAATCACTAACCCGCAAATGACTTCCCATCCATGCTCCCATTACAAAAAATACGACAATCCGTTCAAGCATAAAGAGTATCATTCCAATTCCAGCAGCAGCACCGCTTTCAGGTGCAAAAGAAAGAAGCAGATTTAAAAGCAAGAATACCGTAAAAAGTATTCCTGCCTTTTTTGCACCTCGCCAAAGACCGCGCGCAAGGTAAAGGATAATCACAAGGAAATATATCCAAATTAAAGCTAATATGTTAGGAGCGCTAAACGTCACAGAAGCAAAAAACACCACTAACAGTAATTTCATTCGGGGATCTAATTCAGGTAAATGATGTATTCTAGTATTCATTTTTATACAATTCCTGCCTTTTCAAAATGCTTTTTTAGAAGTAATTTCCCAAGGAATGCTCCAACTATACACCCTACGCCTGTAGCAGCTAATCCCACAAAAAAACATAGGTCCAATGAGCATATTAAACACGGTAGAGTAGAGGTCTGCATAAGCTGATACCGCAGCTAAATACATATCTTTCATGAAAATAAGTGGTAATGTCATACCTAAATAAAGAAAAATCACCTGAACAGTAAAGCATAAAAGCATAGTAGAAAATTTACGACGATCCAGTTTATCCCACAATAACTCTGCAATTACAGCACCAATAGCAATTACTATTGCAACCCCCCAAAAACTCATAAGCTGCATAGCTGCCCAAATAAGTCCAAACAATAATACAACCCCTTTTTTATTTACTTTTGTGAATAAAAGCATAAATATCGTTCCCCATACAACAGCACAAGCAGCAAAAACAAATAGGCTGCCCGCCACAGTCATGCCTATGGGCGCTCCAACGCCAGCATAGACAAGAAACATAAGCACATACATAATGGCTGCTGTTATGTAATCGCGCACATTCATTTTCTCATTATTTTTTGTTCTTCTTTTCTTTACTTCCATTTCTTCATCCTCCTTAAATTAGTTACAGCTAACCTTTTGCGTCATATAAAGACTTGGTCTGTATTAAAACCAAGCCTAAAAGCCAAAAACTGCTTGCCAATTAAAAAGTTTTGCGATTGTATTACAATACTGTAACGCTTTCTCTTTTGGCAATTCATGTTTAATGGGTTCAAAAATAACGGACCAGTAAGCTGTTAATATCATATGTATTTCATCTTCTTCAAGGCGAATAGATGAAATCTTTTTTTGATATGCAGTTTCTGTAAACACCATTGTCCGTTTAGTATGGTCTGCTACAAAATCATTTAGAAAGTCAGAATAAACAGAACCTTCCGCATAGCATAACAGCAATCGAAATCCATCATAATGCTCGTATAGAAATTCCATAATACCTTTTAATGTTTTTTCAGAACTATCCCATACAGAACACATTTGATTTTTATCTAATTGTTCATAATCATATTGCTCTGTTTGCGACACTAAAGTTTCAACCGCTTGTAAAGTAGGAGATATTAGTGCTTCAAATAAAGCCTCTTTCCCTGAAAAGCGCTTATATAACGCTCCCGTTGTCACACCTGCTTTACTACAGATTGAACGTAAAGAAGCATCTGCAAATCCCTTTTCCAGAAATTCAGCTTTGGCACAGTCCAGTATTTTCGGATCAATGCTACGATCTGGCAAAGACATAATGTTCCTCCTTTCTATCAGTCTGATAACGTTGTTACTAATAACGATGTTATCAGTATAGCAGTTATAATCTTCTTTGTCAATAGAAACTATATAATAGTTGGTTCAAACGAATTAGCACAAATCGGCAAGCAATGCAAACTTACGTAAGTTTGCCAATTACAGAGGATTTCCCGGAGACGGGAAATCCTCTGTAATGCTTGTTGGTGATACCTCCCCAAACCCCAAAGATCGCCACCTGCGGTGACGGCTGCGCGTTTCTTCGTAACGCTGAATACCCAAAGCAGGAAACAATTACTGCCGGTTCTGTTCCTCTTTCCTCTGTGTCTCATGCCCTTTATTAATAATTCACTTTCTTTAGTCAGTTGCTCTAATTGTCCGCAACTTATCCCCATTTCAGCGCATCTGCCTACTCTTCTTCGTCTCCCCACAAAACGTGCAGAAAAATCCTTATAAATACAGGCTCAATTTTGCTAAATTGCGGACATACACCATCCTTTTTCAGCTGCAATAGCTCAACTGATATCGGATAAACCGTATACACTCTCAATAGCAGAAAAAAACAGCCAGCCTTATTTGGCTGACTGTCATATTTTCTGCACTCTATTATCAATATATATTAGTCACTACAACCTGATTTCTAACCCCACCGGGATTTCCTGCATCTCTTTCTGTCTTCTGTGGATCTGCCGGATCATATTCACTGTTGCACCTTTTTCCCTGCCGTCATACGCGATGATTGCCCGGTCGGAATGTTCCGCTAAATATCTATTTCGCTCTACATATATGTTCGGCTGATAATCCTCCTTCAAAACCGTGATATCGTCACATGAGTCAAGGAGCGCTTTTATATCCTCCTGCTCCTTCATCCGATTCAATTTGTTACGATATGGAATAACTGCCGACATCTGGATCTCCGGATGATCTTTTTTCAGCTCCAGAACAATTTCCGCAAAAGCCCTGTCCACATTCCCTGTAAAACTGGACATGAATTTAACGAAACCATCATCCAGTGCCTTTACAATTTTCTCTTTTAGAACAGGCCTGATCTTCTCTGTCTGTTCTTCACTCATATCTCTGTGTCCTGTTATACAGCAGGTTTTCACCATCTGTAACTCCTCCATTCGATAGATTAAATCTTTTATTTTTCTCATTGTAATAGTTTTATTTTTTCAAGTCAATGCATCGTATCATCAATCTAAAAATATTAGACTACTCCTGTTTCATTATACCTTATTGCCAAGAAAAATAAGAGAAATATATAATGCAAAATGTCATTATCTATTCTTTTCTATGTTTTTCCCAACAGAATTATTTCTTTCACGTCCATTTACTATTCTCCGGTTTTCTGATTCTCCGGCGATTTTACTGACAATCTCCGGTGCTGTCTCAAAGATCTGCATAAGACGCATTGCAGTACCAGATGGCTGTGAAGCTCCACTGGTCCATAACCGTACAGTAAAGGGAGCAACATTCATTAACAGCGCAAAGCCCTTCTCATTTATCCCCAGTTTTTCCATCAGGGCTAATATCCTCTCCGCTTCGTAAACCGGACACCGAGCTGCTTCTGCAATCAGCTGTAATGCTGTCTGTTCTTTTTCCATCATCTTTGAAATCCCTCCTATCGTGTCTGTAAAGAATACGGCTGCCTTCTGTCAGATTGGATTTAATACCTCCAGCCTTATAATCCGTACCCAAAGCAGATAGATTGATAGATAGATTAGTATTTTGTTTTTTAGTATTTTGTATATTAGTATTTAATTGTGCCGGGGTATCCTGTATAGGCTTTACCTGTTCTGGATTTTCCTGATCAGGTGAAATCCCCCTTTCGCTATGGTCTAAAGGTCTCTCATGGATTGTATATTCAACGTCTCCCAACTGTCCATTTTTATAGCGAATGCGATGGCGTGTCAGATAGCCATGTTTCTCCAGTTCTTTCAAAGCTGTACTTATGGAATCAACGCCTTCTTTACAGATCTGCGCCAGTCCTTTTGTAGTATAATCCCAATCTTCCGGTAATGACAGCATCAGTGATAAAAGCCCTTTTGCTTTCAGCGACAATATCCTATTACGCAAATGATGATTACTCATAACCGTAAAATCCTTTGTTTTCTCTACCCGGAATACAGTCATGTAATCTCTCTCCCTTCTCTTCAAGATAAAATTAAAAAAGCCCGACAGTAAAACTTAAAATTTACCATCGGGCAACATACCGGAACCCATCCAGCAACGCAATTCCGGTTCATTTTTCGGTTAACAATCTAATGCCTGCTTTTTTCAGCAGACGGTCTATTTTGCCCCCGAGGGGCATATTACATAAATAAAGCCCGTAAACGTTAAATTTACGGGCTTTCCAAGCTCCCCCTGTTGGACTCGAACCAACGACAACTCGGTTAACAGCCGAGTGCTCTACCGACTGAGCTAAGGAGGATTATCTATTTTGACAACACAAATAATTTATCACAAATTCCCGTACATTTCAAGCACTTTCTAAATCTTTTTCCACATTTCTTATCTGCTCTCCACATTATCCACAAATTATCCCCGGGAATTGCATGCACTTATCCACAATATGAGGATAACTATCCCAAAAATCTAATTGGGGACGGGGGATTTTCAGAAATCCCCCGTCCCCAATTAGATTATCCTTTCACCGCGCCTGCTGCCACGCCTTTGATAATATGCTTCTGGCAGGACAGGTAGAAGATGATGACCGGAATGACCGCCAGGATCAGCGCCGCCATAATCGCGCCCATATCCACACGTCCGTAGCTTCCCTTCATATACTGGATCGCGATCGAGATCGTCTTATACTTATTCAGATCCAGTACAAGGTACGGCAGGAGGAAGTCGTTCCAGATCCACATAGTCTCCAGGATCCCCACCGAAATATAGGTCGGCTTCATGATCGGGAGCACCACCCGGAAAAATGTCTGAAGCGGTGTACATCCGTCGATCAGCGCCGCCTCTTCAATCTCCAGCGGAATGGATTTGACAAATCCGCAGAACATGAAGACCGCAAGCCCCGCTCCAAATCCCAGATAGATAATGATGATTCCCCAGGGAGTGTTGAGCCCCGTCCTGTCTGCCACCAGAGACAGGGTAAACATCACCATCTGGAACGGTACGACCATGGAAAATACGCACAGAAGATACAGGACCTTTGTAAATTTCGTCTTCACTCTGGTAATGTACCAGGCACACATGGAGGTACAGATCAGGATCACCAGCACGGAGCCCAGGGTGATAAACACCGTCCAGCCAACTGCGCTTAAAAGCTCATATTTGTCGATGGCTGTCAGGTAGTTTTCAATGCTGTTCCAGGTTTTCTCTGTCGGCAGCCTGAACGGCTCTTTATTGATAAATACCTTTTTCTTAAATGAATTCATAAGCACGATCAGGATCGGCATGATGTAAACGATACCCAGGATCGTAAAGATACCGGTTCCGGCCGCGCTGAATAATTTTTTCTTTTTCATTTACTGCTGCACCTCCTTTGAGCGGGTCGCCCGGAGCTGTACCATACCGATGGCTACCACGATGACAAAGAAGATAACCGCCTTCGCCTGACCGACACCTTCCCATCCGGTACGTCCGTAGAAGGTATTAAAGATATTCAGCGCCATCATCTCAGACATCTTGGACGGTTCGCCTGCTGTCAGCGACAGGTTCTGGTCGAAAAGCTTGAATCCGTTCGTGATAGAAAGGAACATACAGATGGTGATGGACGGCATCATCATCGGGATCGTCACCTTAAACAGCCGCTGGATGCGGTTTGCTCCGTCGATCTGCGCCGCTTCCATCACATCGCCCGGGATCGACTGAAGCCCTGCGATGTAGATGATCATCATATAACCAATCTGCTGCCAGCTCACCAGGATGATCAGTCCCCAGAACCCGTACCATTCATTCAGTCCCAGCGCCGTATGATACTTCGCCAGGATGCCGTTGAAGATCAGCTGCCAGATATACCCCAGCACGATACCGCCGATCAGGTTCGGCATAAAGAAGATCGTACGGAAAATATTAGTTCCCCGCATCTGCTGCGTCAGCGCCATGGCGAGGGCAAATGCGATCACGTTGATCACTACCAGTGACACCACGGCGAACAGAGCCGTATACCAGAAGGAATGACGGAATACGGTATCCTTAAAAGCCTCCACATAATTTGATAATCCCACGAACTTTGCGTCCGTGACGGTCGTAAATTTACAAAAGGAAAGCCAGATCCCCATGATAAAAGGTACGATAAAGCCCAGGATGAAAGCACAGAATGTAGGAAGCACAAAGATCGGCATATATCGCTTGATCGCTTTTTCCATATATTTTCTCCTCCTTTTAAAAAGCGGCGTTCAGCCCATCTTCTGCCCGCCGCTTCTTCTCTCATTTCATTTCTGCCAGATCCCTTGACTTGCTTATTCTGCTTCGGTATCTGCGGATGCTGCCGCTTCCGTAGCCCATCCGTCTACAAATGCACTTACTACTGCATCCCAGTTTGCGTCAGTCTGATCTGCCGCATATGCTGTCAGTGCGGATCCTACTCCGTTTTTCCACTCTTCAGAAGGCATGGTAGAAAATACCCATGTTACAGGAGTCTTTCCGTCTTCCATATATGCATTTGCCTCATTTACCAGTACATTTTCAGACTCAAGGTTTGATTTGAACGGAATTACAAATCCCATATCCTTGCACATTGCCTCTACACCTTCATCAGAGGTTACGCACCAGTTCATGAAATCCAAAGTAGCCTGAATGTCTTCCTCGGAAGCTTTTGAGTTTACACACCAGTAGTTCTCTGTACCTGTGCAGACGCCCTGGTTCTCTTCACCCTCTACGCCGATGTAGATCGGAAGGATTCCCAGATTCTCATCTCCCACATCCGCAATGTTGTTGTATTCCCAGGTTCCGTTCTGGTAGAAGACTGCTTCCTCTGTTACAAACTCTGCGGTCGCATCGTCGGCTGTCTTCGTAGAGATCTCTGTAGGCTCACAGGTTGCATTGTTGATATACAGATCCCAGATCTGACGGTAATTGTCAAGGTAGGTTCCCTTGATGGCGTCTGTGTTGTCGATGCCGTCAGCCTGATACTCGTAGTAGATCGGCAGGTTTGCAAGGTGGGTCTTGAATCTCCAGTCAGAAGAGCTGTCCATACCTGCGGATGTAAATGCGCTGAATCCAAGCTCGTCCTTTCTTGCAGTGATATCTTCTACGACTTTCTTAAAGCTGTCGAAATCTGTGATGTCTTCTGCTGTGTATCCTGCTTTTTCCAGCAGCGCCTTGTTGTAGATAATACCATAGTTCTCAATAACGTAGGCGATACCAGCCATCTTGTC
>ENA-OQLI01001696-OQLI01001696.1-human-gut-metagenome-genome-assembly--contig:-NODE-1696-length-14340-cov-3.421304_pt1 | contig 14340 bp, 13 predicted proteins | sample MGYA00242805_ERZ504812 | MGnify/ENA primary metagenome ERZ504812 (study PRJEB26092, sample SAMD00036430) | human gut metagenome | host: Homo sapiens | study: EMG produced TPA metagenomics assembly of...
TGGTATTGTTGTAGGTATTGAAATCATGTTTTGACGGGTGTCTCAAGATGTGGAAGATGTGGTAGGACTGGGGGAATGTCCGTGAACAGTAGAGAAACTGAACGCTCCGATTGTCCCCCATATGGGCTGGTCAAAGCTGAAAGTAGGGGAGGGTTCTTCCCTATTTTCAGGAATAGAGGACGAACGTTTTTATTTTGTACACTCTTACGGGGTGTTAGCTGACCCGGCTGGACATTACCGGCAGTCTGACCGAATGAAACCCCCGATTTTTTCGTGGGCAACCCATGGGCAGCGTTTTGTTGCCGCCGTTGAAAATGGGCCGTTATCTGCTACCCAGTTCCATCCGGAAAAATCAGGGGAAGCAGGGATGGAGCTTCTTCGTAACTGGACGCGGGCGTTATAGGGGGAAATAGATGTTAGAACTGTTACCGGCCGTAGATATTGTGGACGGTCAAGCTGTACGTTTGCATCAAGGCCAGGCCGGCAGTGAGAAGGTTTACGGCAATCCTTTACAGATGGCGCTCTCTTTTGCGGATGCCGGTGCTTCCTGGCTGCATCTTGTAGATTTAGATGCGGCTTTTGGGCGAGGAAATAACGCGTCAGTGGTGCAAGAAATTGTGAAAACTGTGTCCCTAAAGGTTGAGGTTTCTGGGGGGATTCGTGATGATGACTCGCTAGAAAGGGTGCTTGCAGCGGGGGCGAAGCGGGTAAATCTGGGTACTGCCGCTATCGAGAAACCGGAGTGGACTGCCAAAGTTATTGGTGAATATGGCGATGCGATTGCGGTCGGTTTAGATGTTCGTGGTACTACGGTGGCAACTCATGGTTGGACTAAGGATGCGGGGGATCTTTTTGACCTGATTGGATACTTGGATGCAGCGGGGTGCGCCCGCTATGTGGTTACCGATGTGATGCGGGACGGGACTTTGAACGGCCCTAATACTCACCTGCTGGCACAAGTTTGTCAGGCAACCAAGGCGAAAGTGGTCGCTAGCGGCGGGGTTAGTTCTCTAGAGGATTTGCGTGCCTTGCGGGCATTGACCGACCTGGGGCTGGAGGGAGTCATTGTCGGGAAAGCGCTTTATGCGCAGGCTTTCACGATTGAGCAGGCTCTGATGGTAGCTTCCGGGAGTGAATAGTTTGTCCGCCATCCGCCGGGGAAATCCTGCTTTAGGTTTCGATAAGTCTTTACCTCCCTCTCAAGAGGACGCGATTTTGCGTGCTTTGACTCGCAAAGTTAATCCCGCCGACCGAGGCGATATTGAGCCAAATATGGCGGCAGCATTTGCGCAATCGGATTTTTCTGAATGCCTTAAAGCTATTGCTGCTGCTTTAGAGCTAGGACGAGTCATTTTGCCGGTTGTTCCGCACGCGGTTACGGCGGAAAATCCCTGTTCTAGTGGAAGTTTGCCCCAGCTTCAGTTAGAAAAAGTTGCCGGGGTGAGGGCGGTTCCGGTTTTTTCTTGTCTTTCGACTTTTGAGGCGGCTATCAAAACCGGCTTGGCTGCTTCTTTGCTGAATGAGGACGCACAGGGGGAAACTACTAGCTCGGCTAGTGCCCGCCCTTTGCCGGTTAATGCCCGCGCCCTCGCCCTTACTGCTTTAAATAATCCGGGTAGGATTTTGCTCGATGGTCGGTACCTTTTACCTCGTCCCTTGCTTAATGCGCTTGCCAGTGGAGATGAGTGGCTTCCGGCTTGGGAGAATCCTAATTTTTTAACTCAGATTTCACTCCTGGTTGAGCAGGTTTTTCCGGGTGCTTCTTGGTCGGTTGTTCCTCGCCCAGCTGGGATTGATCAGCTGCTAATCGCGCTTGACCCCACTATTACTGACCTTGCTGACGCTTTAAATAGCTTGCAAAACCGGATTAACTGTCTGGAAAACTTAAGAGAGTCGGTTGATTTATTGGCGGTCACCCCGGTTCCTACCTCTTGACGCTAGCAATCTCTAAGGGCGTGCTTAGCGGTGTTCGCAACTACTGATTTCGGATGGTGTTCGCAAATGTTTCCGGTACACCAGAGGACGAAGCGCGGCTGCCAGCCCATATAGGGTTATCAACCCCATTACGATTGCAGAGCCGGAGGCGGCGGCGGTGAAATAGGAAAATACCAGTCCCGCTATACAGGTGAGCATTCCCAGTAACATAGCCCATCCCATGGTGGCGTTGAATGAGCGCGCATATATTTGGGCAATAGCTACCGGCACAATCATTAGGGCTGACACTAACAGTACTCCCACTACTCGCATAGCGGTCGATACTGTTAGAGCGCTAACCAGCGCTAAACAGATGGTAAGTCGGCGTACCGGGATTCCGCAGGCGAGCGCAAACTCTTCATCGTTGCAGATGGAGAAGAGCTCGCGGCGCATTCCTAGCCCAAAAACGAGAATTAAAACTGATAGCGCAATAGTTAAATAAACATCCGACCAGGACACCGCAGCGATGGATCCAAAGAGGTAAGAGTTTAACTGGTTGGTAGAGCCTCCAGCTAGGGAGATTACCAGCACTCCGGAGGCGATACCGCCGTAAAAAAGGAGCGCCATAGCCACGTCTGCACTGGCTGCGCCTTTGGCTCTTACCAGTTCAATAATTACGGCTCCGATTATTGAGGCGATTACGGCTCCGGGAATGGCTAAGGCGTCACCTCCGGCTATTTCGGTTAGGTTACCGACTACCCAGCCTAGAGCCACCCCGGTCAGGGCAACGTGCCCGATTCCGTCGCCTAGTAAAGATAGGCGGCGCTGCACTAGATAAGTGCCAATTACCGGTGCGCTTAAACCAACGAGAACTGCCACTATCAGTGAGCGCAGGAAGAAAGGGGAGGATAGGAGGGATTCCCAATCGGCGGTAAAGCTGGAAGTGAGGGAATGTGTCCTCGGGTTTAAAGGTAAACCGTACGCCTGTCCGGGGGCGGAAGTTGAAGATAACGAGCTAGGGAGGTAGCTGGGGTAATTAATCATTTTTCTTCTACCATCAGGGAGGATTGGGGCTGGTTAGTGGGAGTGTCGCTGGCAATTTGCCCGGATACCAGGGTGATGGTGCGATCGATTAGGGGGGCTAAATAGCCGTGTTCGTGTAGCACAATCAGCATGGTTTTACCGGATTGTTTTGCTCGGTTAATTATGTCGGCTAGGCTCTTGGCACTTTGACGGTCAATACCTGCCAGGGGTTCGTCCATAATCAAGAATTCTGGCTCACGTACTAGGGCGCGGGCAATCAATACTCGCTGTTGCTGTCCGCCCGAGAGGAACTGGAATTTTTTGTTTGCTGCCTCGCCTAGTCCGACTTCTTGGAGCGCTTTCAGGGCGCGTTCTTTATCGGAGTGTTTTTTCCTTAGCCGACCGGCGGGGAGTAGCCCAGAACGCACCACTTCCAGGGCGGTTGCTGGTATTGTGCCGGACATTGTTTTTCGTTGAGGAACGTAGCCGACTCTAGCTAGGGCTTTAGCGTGGGTTTTATCGCTGGTTTTCGCTCCAAAAATCTCAATTTTACCTGCACTGACCGGGTTTAGTCCGATTGCGGTGCGTACCAAAGTAGATTTTCCGGAGCCGTTTTCTCCGCACAGTGCCACTGTGCTTCCCGCTTCGATTGCTAGGTTTATATTTTTGAGAATCAAATTGCCCGTTAGGGCGACAGATAAATCTGTCGCCCTAAGAGGAATGGATGTGGTTTCAGCTTCTATACGCATTTCATGGCTTTGCTTAGTTTTGTGAGGTTATCTTCCATTACTTGCAGGTAATCCCGGCTTTTATCTACTTGGATTTCTAGGGGGTCAAGCACTTCGGATTTGATTCCCAGCTGCTCGGCGAGAGTTTTGGTGTCTTTATCTCCTAGGGCGCTTTCCGAAAATAGTACGTTAACTTTCTTTTGCTTGGCAATGTTTGCGACTTCCTGGAGCCGTCCGATAGAGGTTTCAGCTTCCGGATCGACTCCTTTTACCCCTATCTGTTCAAATCCGTACCGTTTCGCTAGATATCCGTAGGCTTCGTGAGCAGTGATTACGGTGGGAGTAGCGCATTTTTTTAGACCGGTTTGGTATTTTTTGTCCAGCGAGCTGAGCTTTTCTTGTAAAGCCTTGCCATTTTTTTCATAGGTGGAGGCGTGGGCACTATCGGCTTTAGACAGGGTTTGCACTACCTGGGGTACGATTGCCGATAGGCGTTCTGGGTCTAGCCAAAAGTGGGGATCGAAGCCTCCGTGATGATGATGACCGGATTCATGGTTGTGTTCTTTTGATTCCTTAGCCTGTCCTGCTTCTTCTTGCTGATGTTCTTTTTCGTGTTCTTCGTGATGCTCGTGCTCTTCCTCGTGGTCTTCGTTTTCTGTAGAGGAGAGCTTATCTAGTTTGGCTGCTTTAGCTACGTCTAATGCGTTCTTGGAGGCTGCTTCTTTTACCGCATCGTCTACCGCGGATTGGAAACCTGACAGGTAGATTAGGGCATCTGCCTGCGACATGGTGGTGAGGTCTTTTGCTGATAGTTCTACCTCGTGGGCTTCGCCTGCGGGGGTTAGGTTGGTTACGTTTACCATTTCTCCGCCTACCTGGCTAGTTACATAGGCGAGGGGGTAAAAGGAGGCAACGGCGTTTACTTTGCCTTTTTCTGAGGTTTGTGCGGTGTTAGAGCATCCGCTGAGAGCTAGGGCGCCTATCGCGGCAGCGCAGATTATTGTGGTCATTCCTTTACGCATGAGCAAAAATATAAACGATAACCGTTCTCAAAAGCAAAATGAAGTGCAGGTCGTGTTTTTTTTGCTGACCAGATTACGGGGCTCTTTAATCTCGGTTATGCTCAGGTTTAGAGGTGTAAATCACGCTGAAGCGTTCTAGTGCTAGTAAAGCGGAACGAAGCCGGTAGAATCTGGGAAGTGGCGCTTTTGCGCCGGAAACAAGGTTAAGGAGACAAAAGTGGCTGAAACCCCCTCGAAGTTAGATAGCGTAATCAATCTGGCAAAACGGCGTGGATTTGTCTACCCGTGTGGGGAAATTTATGGTGGAACCCGTTCCGCCTGGGATTATGGTCCATTAGGGGTAGAGCTAAAAGAACAAATTAAACGGCAGTGGTGGAACCGGGTGGTGCGTTCGCGCTCCGACGTGGTGGGGCTAGATTCTTCAGTAATTTTACCCCCCAAAGTCTGGGAAGCCTCCGGTCACCTCAAGGCTTTCACCGATCCTTTGATTGAATGCACCTCCTGCCATACCCGTCATCGCCCGGACGAACTGCAAGAAGCCTATGCGGAAAAACACCAGCTCGCTTCGGCAGACGAGGTATCTATGGAGGACGTGCCTTGCCCTGGCTGCGGAAAGCGAGGACTGTGGACTCAGCCCAAAGCTTTCTCCGGTTTGTTAAAGACTTTCCTCGGGCCGGTAGATGATGAAAAAGGTCTACACTTCCTGCGCCCCGAAACCGCGCAAGGTATTTTTATCAACTTCGCAAATGTGATGTCATCTGCCCGTATGAAACCTCCTTTTGGAATCGGGCAGATTGGAAAATCTTTCCGCAACGAAATCACCCCCGGTAACTTTATTTTCCGCACCCGCGAATTTGAACAGATGGAATTAGAATTCTTCTGTGAAGCTGGTTCTGATGAACAGTGGCATCAATACTGGATTGATGAGCGCCTAGATTGGTATCGCAGCCTGGGAATCAGTGATGATAACCTGCGTCTATATGAGCATCCGAAAGAAAAACTCTCGCATTATTCTAAACGGACTGTAGATATTGAATATGCTTTCGGTTTCCAAGGCTCAAAATGGGGCGAACTAGAGGGAATTGCCAACCGTACTGACTATGACCTGGGAGTACATCAAGAAGCTTCCGGGAAGAATCTAGATTATTTTGATCAAGACAAAGGTAAGCGTTGGACTCCCTATGTGATTGAACCCTCTGCCGGTCTAACCCGCTCTCTGATGGCGTTTATGGTGGAAGCCTACTGTGAGGACGAGGCTCCCAACGCTAAAGGGGGAGTAGACAAACGCACGGTGTTACGTCTGGATCGACGCCTCGCCCCGGTAAAAGTGGCAGTTTTGCCCCTTTCACGTAAGGATGAACTCACCGGTCCGGCTCAAGAGCTGGCACAGGAACTGCGCGCTAATTGGAATATCGACTATGACCAGGCAGGACAGGTTGGTAGACGCTATCGCCGTCAAGATGAAATTGGCACGCCTTTCTGCGTCACTTACGATTTCCAGTCCCTAGATGATCAATGTGTTACTGTGCGCGATCGGGACTCGATGGAACAGGAACGGGTAAAAATTGAGGAGCTAACTACTTATCTAGCTTCCCGTCTGCTCGGCTGTTAAGGCAGGGCGCCTTTGCATCTCCATTCCACTCATTCAAAGCGCCTTAGGCGAGATGATAGGGTACTTCGACGTGCCCGCTTGCTGCTAGGTGCGCTGATAGTACCGATTTTACTGGCAATTATTGGCGGGATTGTAGCTCTATATACCCCTAATCCTTTAGGGGATTCTGTGCAACAGTGGGCGCAGCAAGGGGCTAATCGTTTAAGCGGTGAGGTGACTGGTCTAGACGGTAACAAATGTTTGATTAGTGGACTTAAGTTCCCGCAGAGCTCTGCTGACCCTACCGGCGGTATCCAGGAGACTCAACCTTTAGTGTGCGTAAAAGTCCTGGAAGGACAGTGGAAAAACAAAATAGTTCCAGTCAGGATTCCCGAAGAATCTAAATCTGCGATTCGGGTAGGAACTGCGGTTTGGATGCTTTACGATGTCGATGCGGCTTCTACGGGTACTCCGTTCCTATTCACCGATATTAAACGAGGCAACGCCCTATTGATATTGGCCGCGCTTTATGTGGTGGTGGTGCTGGCAGTAGCAGGTAGGCGCGGTTTTTTGGCGCTCCTGGGGCTGTTGGCGTCCTCTTTGGTGATTGTGTTCTTTATTCTGCCGGCTTTAATGGCAGGTCAGCCCCCAATGCTAGTTACTTTGGCAGGTGTGGGGGCAATAATGTTTCTTTCGGTGTATCTGGCACACGGGGTTACTATTCGCACCACGACTGCCCTAATAGGCACCCTTTTGGGGCTGTTAATAACGGTTCTGCTTGCCTATATCGGTACGCGGGCGGTAGGTATTAGCGGGGCAAGCGACGAGGACGCCTTGATTTTGGGTACGCAACTGCCGGTATTGTCGCTTCCCTCCCTGTTTATGTGTGGAGTTGTAATCGCGGGTCTTGGGGCTCTAAATGATGTGACTATTACCCAGGCCTCGGCGGTGTGGGAGCTAGATGAAGCTGATCCCTTGATGAACCGGCGGAAACTGTTTTCTCGGGCGATGCGGATAGGGCGCGACCATATTGCTTCCACGGTTTATACTTTGGCTTTCGCCTACGTGGGGACAGCGCTTCCCACCTTGATTTTAGCGATGCTCTCGCAGCGTCCGTTTTTGGAGCTGCTTACGGTGTCCCAAATTTCCGAAGAAATAGTTAGAACTCTGGTTGCCTCTGTCGGACTGGTTTTGGCAATTCCAGCCACTACTTTGGTGGGGACATTCCTGGTCAAATTGGTTTCTAATTCTTCTGCAAAGAACCTATCGGCAGATAAGGGTAGTGAAGATTTGGCAGCGCGCTCCGCGAGCGATAACGGGGAGGTTTCCTCCCTCAAGTCGGAAGTGGACAATTTCGATTCAAAATCGATTGCATCAGTATCGGAAAACCTAACTACCTCGGCTAATAAACTAGCGTCAGCTAGCGTTTCAGTGCTTCATACCTACGGAAATAGTGAATCTAGCTCTCGTGACCTGGGAGATGGTAATGTCCACTAAATTAGGGCAAATTACGATTGGAACTGCGCTGGCTTTAGCCCCGATGGCGGGGGTAACTAACGCGCCATTCCGGCGGATTTGTCGTCAGCAAGCTCAAAGGGCCTTGGCTGATTGCGGGATTAAATCTGACGCTACAGCCCCCTATGGGATTTATGTTTGTGAAATGATTACTGCCCGGGCACTGGTAGAACAAAATCCTGTCACCCTTAGCTTGCTGAAACCTGATATGGAAGAACAGCTGCGCTCGGTGCAGCTGCATGGCGTTGATCCGTGCGCGATGGGCTCGGCTGCGCAGATTCTGGTTGAACAGGGACTAGCCGATCATCTAGATATCAATTTTGGCTGTCCGGTACCGAAAGTGACTCGCAAAGGCGGGGGAGCAGCTTTGCCTTGGAAACTTGACCGTTTCCGTCAGATTGTTGCCGCAGTTATCGCCGGAGCCAAGCGGGGAGCAGATAAGGCTGCTAAAAGTTTTCCCGTGCCGGTGACCTGTAAGATTCGTGTTGGGATTGATGATAACCATTTGACCTATTTAGATGTGGCTCAGATTGCTGCCGAAGAGGGGTGTAGCGCGGTTTTCTTACATGGACGTACCGCTAATCAATACTATTCTGGCAGCGCTAACTGGGCGGCGATAAAAACCCTAGTGTCACTGCTTGATATTCCAGTATGGGGTAATGGGGATATTTTCTCGGGTCAAGACGCCCAAAAGATGTTGGAGCAAACTGGTTGTGCCGGGGTGCAAGTTGGTCGCGGTTGCCAGGGACGTCCGTGGCTGTTCTATGACTTAACCTGTGCTTTACATGGGGTAGATCGTCAGGCTGAACCTAGTTTAGGGCAGGTTTGTGACCTGGCTTTTAATCATGCTCAGTTGCTGGTTTCCTGGATGGGCAGTGAAGAACGTGCTCTGCGTGATATGCGTAAGCATTTAGGATGGTATTTTCGGGGTTTCCCATTGGGGGGAGAGTACCGGGTAAAACTTAGCAGCACGTCCTCCTTAAAAGAGTTAGAACAATTGTTTTCTAGTTTAGATAGGGATTTGCCATACCCGCCCTCGGCTTTGGGTAAACGAGGGCGCGCCGGTCATGCCCGCAAGACTCATCTGCCGGAGGGCTGGCTACAATCACGGGAGGTTGATGAGCAAGCAGAGCGAGTATTGCAGGCGGCTAAACTCGATACTTCTCTTGATGCGGGTGGTTATTGATCGAAAATGCTTAGCGGGCAGTTTAGACTGGGAAATGTGAAAAGTGCGCCCTATTCTCCCCGTGACCGCGAACGTTTCAAAGCTGAGCCTCCCAAGTCCTCGGAGCGTACCGACTATGCTCGTGATCGGGCGCGGATTATGTATTCGTCGGCGTTGCGCCGTTTAGGGGCAAAGACGCAGGTGGTAGGGCCTTCTACGGATTCTTTTGTGAGGACGCGCCTGACACACTCTATCGAAGTCTCCCAGGTGGGGAGGTCTTTGGGACTGGAACTGGGGTGTGATCCCGATATTGTGGATGCTGCTTGTCAAGCTCATGACCTGGGGCATCCTCCTTTTGGGCATAATGGTGAGCGCGCATTAAATCAGGTGGCTGCGAGTATTGGGGGATTTGAAGGCAATGCCCAGACTTTTCGGCTGCTTACCCGCTTAGAACCAAAAATATTGGGAGACGATGGTCGCTATCTGGGGTTGAACTTGACCCGCGCCACTTTGGATGCGGTCTGTAAATATCCTTGGCTCAAAGGGCAGGGGGCGGATTCGGATTATTCGACCCGCAAATATAATTGTTATGACGAGGACGCGGAAGTTTTCACCTGGATGCGTACTTTTTCTCCGCCCCATCAGAGGTGTTTGGAAGCCCAAATCATGGATATTTCTGATGATATTGCCTATTCGGTTCACGATGTAGAGGACGCGATTCAAACCGGGGAGCTAGATCCGGCTTCTTTTGAGCAGTCTCAGGTGCGTGAACAGGTGTTTCAATCCTGTATTGACTGGTATGGGGCGGGGCAGGTAGAGCTGCTTCCCCTCGCATGGGAGCGAATTACTTCCCATCCGTCCTGGCTTAATAGTTTTAATGGTTCTTATCAGGATATGGCTCAGCTTAAAGATATGACCAGTCAGTTGATTGGGCGTTTTTGCCAGGCGGTGGCGAGCGCTACTTTAGAGGCGGCTGGTTCGTCTCCGTTACATCGTTATGATGCTGACCTGGTAATTCCGCCAGACACTTTGGCGGAAATTAAGGTGTTAAAGGGGATGGCAGCAGCTTTTGTGATGCAGCCTCGCGAAAAAGACCCGATTCATTTACAGCAGCGTACCCTGGTTTTCGAGCTTTCGGATGCGCTCTGGGAGCGTCCAGAGCTTTTAGAGGAACCGTATTTGACGCTTTGGCGCAGAGCAGAAAATGATAATCAGCGTCAGCGAGCTATAGTTGATCAAATTGCTTCTTTAACCGACACCTCGGCACATCAGTGGCATGGACGTATCTGTGGAATGTTCCGTTCCCTACAGAGCTGATTTATGGTTTAAAAACCGTCGGGGTAATTCTTATTATTTGGAAAGCCATTCCATTTTATTTGGGATTTAGATTTTTCTGCTTTCTTTTCCTCAATTATCCCTCTAAATATCTCAGCAAATGATTTTGAGCTGGCGTCATCGTCACTATTATCTTTGTCGGAGTCATCGTTATTTTCGTCCTTTTCCAACCAGCGATCAAGTGGGTCTGCAATAAAAGGTAGGATAAACGGTATTGGTATCCACAGGAGACCGAGAGTTATAAAGACAGTGCTCCAAGGAATTTTTATCCCGGGGACAACTAAAACAAAATAGAACACGTTGTTTTCGAGATATCGAACAAATAGAGCCAGAAGGGCAACCCCAAGTCCAATTAATGCAGCTTGTGCGAGCCTGGGAGCAAGTAACAGATAATCCTCTAGAGAATTAATTACTCTGTCGGAATTGGGCTTAGGCATAACCGGTAGGCTGTTTCCGGTGACTTTTTCCTGGTTAGAGTTAAACGGAGTTGGTTGTGAAGGATAAGAGGTAGGGGTGGTTTGAGCGGAGTTTGCCTTAGCTAGGGGCTGAGGTGGGGAAGGTGGCTGCAAAGATTGATTATCCTGGGCAATCTGCGGAGGTCGTGGAGGTAGTGGAGGTTGCGAGTCTTGCCAAGGCTGCGCCGGTTGTGCGTCGCTGTAAGGTTGCGGGGACTGCGGAGACTGGAGAGGTGGATTCGGGGGTACGGCATTGTATGGTGATGAACCAGGGTAGCCTAGCGGTGGAAGTGGTGGCTGAGGAGGATTGTTTGGTGGAGTCATGGTTGAATGCCAGCTTTCTGATTAGAATAGTCATTTTCGGAAATGGTTAGACAATCTGAACCAATTCCGGGATTATTCTTAGGCTACTTCTCTAGTCTATTTTTAGTGCCGACTTGAATGTCTGAGTTGTGATACAGACCGAGCTAGTTGTGATAAAGATAAACAGGAAAACCCTTGAATAAAAAGAGGTTTAAGAAAAGGACTATTTGCTTTAATAATAAAAGTTGTGAGGATAATCGTGTTACTAAAATAATTACTTGTAATTCCGTTTTATTAAAGCTATTTTGCTGCTTAGAAAAGCATTATTGCTCTATATAAATCTTTTTTCGTTAGAAAGTAACGTAGCTTTCTACGCCCGCCCTCGCCTATGATATGAAATATGGCTGGGCTTATTCGACGCGAGGACATTGATCAGGTACGCGAGCGCGCCCATATTGATGAAATCGTAGGCGAACATGTGGCACTGCGTCCTGCCGGGGTGGGATCTTTAAAAGGGCTATGTCCTTTCCATGATGAGCGCACCCCCTCATTCCATGTTCGTCCTGCTCAAGGGTATTATCATTGCTTTGGTTGCGGTGAGGGCGGCGACGTTATCAAATTTGTGGAAACCATTAATCACCTGTCTTTTAGTGAAGCCGTTCAATATCTGGCAGACAAAACCGGGATGACTTTACGCTATCAAGAGGGGACAGACAAAGAATCAACAGACCCGAACCGGGTTTCGCGTTCGCGAATCTTGGAAGCAAACCGGAATGCCTCCCAGTTTTTTCGCTCGCAATTGGGCAGTAAAGAGGGACAGATTGCCAGGAATTTTTTGAACCAACGAGGGTTCGATGCCGACGCTGCTGCCCGCTTTTCTTTAGGATATGCCCCTAACTCGTGGAACGCCCTCTTGTCTTATTTGCGTAAACGCGGATTTACGGAAGTGGAATTGGCAGCTTCCGGGTTGTTTTCTACCGGGCAGCGCGGTCCTTATGACCGTTTTCGAGGGCGAGTTATTTGGCCCATCTGCGATTTGACGGGGGCGGTCGTGGGTTTTGGGGCGCGGCGATTGAGCGAAGAAGATAAAGGTCCGAAGTATTTGAATACCCCTGAAACTGCGGTTTATAAGAAATCGCAGGTACTTTATGGGATTGAGATGGCAAAGAAAGCCATCAGTAAGCAGCGCCGAATTGTGGTGGTTGAAGGCTATACCGATGTAATGGCTGCTCATCTTTCCGGGGTGGAATGTGCCGTGGCTACCTGTGGCACTGCTTTTGGGGATGGGCATGTGCGCATTGCTCGGCGTTTACTGGGGGACAGTGCAGATGCCGCTGCCGGGGTAATGTTATCATCTGGTAAAACCCGTGGTGGGGAAGTTATTTTTACTTTTGACGGCGATGAAGCGGGACAAAAGGCGGCTTTGCGGGCTTTCGGGGAAGATCAGTCCTTTGCGTCTCAAACATTTGTAGCTATCGAGCCGAGCGGCAAGGATCCTTGTGATTTATGGCAAGCTCAAGGGGCAGGAGCGGTACGAGGTTTGGTGGATTCTCGTCGCCCTCTGTTCGAGTTTGTTTTACGCACTACCCTAAAGTCTTTTGACTTGGATACGGCAGAAGGACGAGTTTCAGGTTTGCGAGCAGCCGGACCTATTGTTAGCCAGATTCGCGATCTTGCGTTGCGCTCTGAATATACCCGCCGCCTGGCTGGTTGGGTGGGAATGCCAGAAGAGGAAGTGCGGCGGGCAGTGCAGAATTCTCCTCGCCCCGAGCGTGGCGGTTTTGGCGGGGGCAGGGGGCAGTTTCCTAATTCACAGGTTTCCCCGAACCTAAATGTCTATCCCTCAACTTCGCCCGCGCACCGTTCCGGAACCCCTGGTGCTGGCGTTGGCGCTGGTTTTCCGGGTGCTGCCTCCAGGGTTAATTTGCCCAATTCCACAGATCCGATTGCTAAGTTGGAGCGGCAAGCTCTGGAATGTTTGCTACAGCTGCCGGCTAGTCTTTTTGGGGTAGGGGTAGAGACGGTTTCGACAGCGGCATTTCGAGTACCCATGTTTAGCGCCCTTTTTACCGCGATTATTGCTTTGGGCGGGCTGGATAAATATGCGGAGCTGTGGCGCGACGCCGAGGACGAACTGGGACTTAAAGGGCAGCGAGCGGTGATTCTGGCCAATAAACGATGGGGTGAACTCTTAAATGCGCAGGTAGATTCGCAGTTGCAGGGGCTGGTTTCTGCGCTGATTGTTTCCCCACTGCCTCAAGATGATTCTGCCCGCCTAAGCGAGTATGCGCGGGGGGTGTGGCAAGCGGTGATTCGCGGTGACCTGTCACGCCAAATCGCAGAGACAAAAGCGCGATTGCAGCGCTGTGACCCTCAAGATGAACAGTATCAACAGATTTTTTCTACATTAATTAACCTAGAGAATGCCCGCCGTAACCTGCAAGAATTTAAATAAGCAACAACTTAGGTACTCAATACTAATTTAAGTAATGACGCTATTGCTATTTAAATTTAGGGAATACTGTTTCAATTATTAGAAGCTAAAAAGCTTTCTATCAGCAGTTATGGAGTTTTATTAATAGGGGTGACATTTTTGTGTTTAATTGCTTTTACTTTGTTGCTTCCCTTTGTAGATTGAAATTGTCTTTATAAAAAAACTTCAAAGGAGGAACACAATGGCAATGCCAGGAGTAAATTGTTCAGCTAGTGATTGTGCCTTTAACGATAATGGTTGCAACGCTTACGCGGTGACCATCGCAAAAGGTGGATGCGCAACCTTTATTGCCCTAGACGAAAAGGGGGGACTAGGAAAAGTTAATTCCCAAGTGGGGGCGTGTCAGCTTGCCGACTGCAAATTCAACAAACACTTGCTCTGCCAAGCTGATTCCGTCAAAGTGGGAGACGACGAAAAATGCCTTACCTTTGCTACCGCCTAGGTAATCAGGTCAGCAGCAGTTAAGAATCTGAATTCTTAACTAAACAGGCAGGATAATAACTTAAGGGGCTGAGGAGTAATGATGCTCCTCAGCCCCTTAAGTTATCGGTTTCACCCCACAGGCGAACCTTCACTTAAAGATTCGCTGACCTAAAACTGTTCCGGGCTAATGGGTTCTTATCTACAGTTAAAGGAACTAGCTATAGCAGTTGGGCACGTAGCTGCTCGGGGGAGGACGGGGAATACCAAGCGGGAGGAAGGTCGAGGACGCTGGCGGCTCCGGTATGCCCGTTTTAGTGCACACGTACCAGGGCGCGAGCGCTGGCGGTCACCATTGAGCAGGTCAAATCGGGG